>Ga0255338_1003355_pt1 | contig 19514 bp, 15 predicted proteins | sample MeOH1_35cm_T4_19_FD_203715 | JGI IMG/M metagenome (GOLD analysis project Ga0255338, IMG submission 203715) | Sandy soil microbial communities from University of British Columbia, Vancouver, Canada - MeOH1_35cm_T4_195 | ecosystem: Engineered > Artificial ecosystem > Sand microcosm > Unclassified ...
TCACCACTTCGAGCCGAGTCCCTTCGGGCAGGTGCTTCTTGAGGTCGCCGAAGAGCCGCTGTTCCTCGCCCACTCGGCAGCCGACGACGAGTAGCGGTAGCGCGAACGCAACGACGACGATCGATCGACGTATCTGGACGGCAGCGCGCATCACTCCTCCTCGGGTACTGTCTTCGCCCACGTCGGCCCCGACCCTGCCTCGCGCTATCATGGCTGCAGTCCCTGGCCGAGGAGCCCCCATGCCCGTCCGCGTCATCACCGACAGCACCAGCTACATCCCGCGCGAGCAGCTCGACGCGCTCGGCATCCGCCTCGTGTCGCTCGCGGTCATCTACGAGGGCGCGCCACACCGCGAGGTCGAGATGGACGTGCCGGCGTTCTACGAGTGGCTCGCGCGCAGCGGCGAGTTCCCGACGTCGTCGCAGCCCCCCGCCGAGGAGATCGTCGCGGCGTTCACCGAGGCGGCCCGCGCGGGGGAGGACGTGCTCGGCGTGTTCCTGTCGAGCGACATGAGCGGTACGTACCAGGCCGCGCTGCTCGCGCGCCGCATGGTGCTCGAGTCGCACCCCGACGCGCGGATCGCGGTCGTCGACTCGCGCAGCAACTCGCTCGAGCTGGGCTTCGCGGCGCTCGCGGGCGCGGAGGCGGCGCAGGCGGGCGCGGGGCTGGATGCGTGCGTGGAGGCGGTGCTCGCCGCGAGGGCGCGCACGCGCTTCCTGTTCGTGCCCGCGACGCTCGAGTACCTCCGCCGCGGCGGCCGCATCGGCGGGGCGTCGGCGCTCATCGGCTCGCTGCTGCAAATCCGCCCGATCCTCACCGTCGCCGACGGCCGCACGGAGGTGCTGGCGCGCGTGCGGACGCAGCGCCGGGCGCTGGAGGAACTGCTCGCGACCATGCGCGCGGACGTGGAGCGGTATGGGTTGGCGCGAGTTGCGGTGCACCACATCGCGGATGAGGCGGCCGGCAAGGCGCTAGCCGAGGAGGTCGCCGGGATTGCCGGGCGCGAGGTGGAGGCGTATCTGCTCGGGCCGGTGGTCGGCCTGCACGTGGGGCCGGGGACGGTCGGGGTGGTGTACCAGACGCGCGAGGCGATGCGGGAGATCGAGCGGGTGAGCGTGGTGGAGGGGGCGTAGGAAGAATCGACCTGATCAGGATAAGAGACCTTCCGAAGATTGGAAGACTTCGGCAAACTCTGGGAAAGGCGAAGGGCACACCATACCCTTGTAGCCCTCAATAAGCCAGTTCAACGAGGCGTTCTGGCTCTCTTCGGATTCTCTACGAGATCGGGAGCAGCGGTGAAAGCTGACGAGATCACACTATTGGACTTTGTCGGAGCAGCGAACGAGCAGAAGGTAGTGCCGATCTACCAGCGGCCCTATGCGTGGTCGGCGAAGGACTGCAAGCGCATGTGGCAAGACCTACTCCGCATCGCCACCGGCTCGTCGCCGAGTCACTTTCTCGGCGCGGTTGTGGACATAGAGGAAGGCGTGTTCACCTCTGGCGACATTCGCCAAGTATCTCTGATTGACGGACAGCAGCGAGTCACCACGTTTACGCTGCTGCTGCTCGCACTGTTCAGGGTAGCGAAGAAGCGGGAGCCATTGTCGCCGATCGATGCGGAGCGCCTGTCCAAACGATACTTCTTCACGGATGCAGAAGAGGGCGAGGACAAGTATCGACTGCTGCTGACGAGGCGGGACAAATCGACGCTCAAGTGCCTAATGGAAGGGAACCCGCTTCCGCAGGATCACTCCGAGCTGCTCGTGCACAACCTCACCTACCTCGAGCATCTAGTCGAAGACAGCAGCCACGACCTCGATGTTCTCATGAACGCGGCGCGGCTGCTGACCGTTGTTGAGATCAAACTCGACAGAACGAAAGACGACCCACAACTCATCTTCGAAAGCCTGAACTCGACCGGCGTGAAGTTGACACAGGCCGATCTCATCCGGAACTTCCTGTTAATGGATCTGACATACCAGCAGCAGGCGGACCTCTACGCAACATACTGGTATCCAATGGAGCGGAGATTCACCGCTGCTGGTCTTGAGAAGGAGTTCGACGGGTTCATCCGCGACTTCCTCACGGTTCAGACCGGTGCGATACCCCGCACCGATCAGGTCTACGAGAGGTTCAAGGACTATCGGCGGAGTGACGTAGCACCAACAGAAATCGTCGACTTGGTCGCCCTCGTCGCTACCTTCGCAGGCTATTACATTGAGATTCAGACCATGGAGGATTGGTCGACGCCGCTCGGCAGGGCCTTGAGGGACTACCGAGCCCTTAAACTCAATCTCTCGCGCCCACTGCTTCTTAGAGTCTGGGCTGACTACGCGGGCGGGAAGGTCACCGCAGAAGAGCGCATAGACATTCTGCGCCTGATCGAAAGCTTCATCTTCCGGCGAGCGGTCTGCAACCTGCGTTCGAATCCGCTGGACATGGTCTTCGCCGAAGTGCTGCGCGCCATCGACGAGAATGACTACTTCGTAAGTCTCGCCACTGCACTTGTCGCGGGCCAGCTGTCGGCACGCTTCCCCGACGACCTGGAGTTCCTGGATCAATTCATCTCTCGCGACGCCTACAGCGGATTCAGTCACGGCCGATATCTTCTCGCTCGTCTCGAAAACCTCGGTCGCAAAGAACCGGTCATAGAATCGAGTGTCTCCATCGAGCATGTTCTTCCGCAGAACCCCAAGGTTTCGAAGGAATGGCAGACCGAACTCGGTCCGGATTGGGCTCGCGTTCATCTCGAGCTGGTCAACTGCGTGGGGAACCTGACACTGACGGCGTACAACAGCGAGTTGGGCGACCGGTCTTTTGCCGAGAAGAAGGCCATGGAGGGCGGGTATTGCGATACGCCCTTCCGTCTCAGCAAGAGCCTTTGTCAGGCGAGCAGGTGGGACGAGAAGACAATCCTCGCGAGGGCCCGCGCGCTTGGCGATGTTGCTTTGAAGACTTGGCAACGGCCAGCGGTTCCTGAACACAGAATCGAGGCCTACCGAGAGCTTCGCAGTGAGCGCCGGAGGCTTGAACCCGGTCACCTGACTGACTTTCCCAGTCTGCACGGCGCCCTGCTGGCGCTTTATGAGGCGCTCGAACGACGCGTCAGGGATCTGGGCGATGATGTGATCAGTTCCGTGTGGAAGACGCGCATTTCATTCAGCGCGTATCGAGTCTTCCTCAGTGTCGTGCCGCAGAAGGCGCAGCTGAAGCTGTATCTGAATTGCTCAGTCGAGGACTTGGAGGATCCCAGGGGATTGGCAAGAGACGTCTCTGATGTAGGGCGACACGCGGTCGGATCAGTCGAAGTGGAGCTGGGTCAGATCGAGGACTTGGAGTATGTACTCTCGCTCGTGGCGTTTGCGTACGCGGCAAACACGGCCGAGGAGGCGGAGGGGGCAGCGGTTAGTCAGCAGGGTCAAAGTCAGAGGGACTAGGTCCCATCCAGTCGCTCTGAGACAGCCGCTCAAACCGCCTCAGGTCTAGTACGTAGGAATCTCTAGCATTCCCTCTACGGTCGCCCACGCGCCTCGCGTACGTGTGACGAGGTGTCCGGTGTTGCGCGATTCGTTCGGCGATTGCCTCGTAAGGGGTGCGCCACACGCCCGAGAGTCGGGGCGTCGAATAGTCCCTTCGTCCAATCCTCATCTGAGTCGTGTCCCAGTGAACCCACCAGATCAGGAAGAACGCGCCGATGCCGGCGAGATACCGCTGGTAGTCGACCCGGTTCCAGGTGACAGCGTATTGAAGAGGAATGCCGTACAGCTCCTCCGCTTTGAAAAATGGGGTCGTGGGACACTGCAGGTCGCTTGGAAGACCTTGAACGAGAAGCTCGGCCTGCGCCTTGTCCTCCTCGTGTGCTGGATTGTGCGTCGCATCGAGTCCGAGCGAAGGTGCAACGATTCCGACGAACGCCTCTCTCCGGCGTAGACCAGCACGAACCCACCACTCCTTGTCCTCTGTATCGTGAACAGCCACAAGAACCTCCCCCGAAGTCCAAGAAACCCTGATGAATGTCAGTCCTTGCCGATACAATGCCTTCAACGATCGTGGAAGGGCAATCATGGACTACCCTGTAATCTCGCTCTTTTCTGGGGCAATGGGTCTTGACCTTGGTCTCGAAGAGGCCGGCCTTGAGGTCCGGGTCTCGCAGGACATCGATCCTTGGTGCATCAAGACTATGGAAGATAATGAGCGACCGCGTGTAGCAGGAGACATCAGGAAGCTGCTTGCTGATGATCCACAGTGCCGGAAGTTGCTCAACAAGGCGGGGCTTCAGAAGGAGGAGGCCTTTGCGGTCGTGGGCGGCCCTCCATGTCAGGCCTTTTCTACCGCCGGGAGACGCCAGGCGATTAACGATCCGCGCGGAAGTTTGTTCATGCAGTTCGCGCAGGTCGTGGAGCATACGCGGCCGCGCTTCTTTGTCATGGAGAACGTCAAGGGCCTACTGTCGGCTGCGGTGCGTCATAGACCGCTCGCCCACCGGGACGCAAAGCCCTCGTCAGACGAGATGCCTGGTTCGGTCTTTGCGATGGTCCTGGAAACACTGCGATCCTTAGGCTACTCACTCGAATGGGATGTGGTGGACGCTGTTCACTACGGTGTTCCGCAGTTCCGCGAGCGATTGGTGATCATAGGGAGTCGCGACGGCGAGGCGATCTTCTTGCCGAAGCCGACCCATTTCCCTGTTCACCAAGACCCCCGCTGTCGATGGGTCCCGCTCCGTGCCGCTATTCTCGATCTGGAAGATTATCCAGGCCCGTGCGCCGCTTTCTCCGAGGAACGGTTGAAGTACCTGCGACTCGTGCCAGCGGGGGGCCATTGGCGGTCGCTGCCACCGGACATGCTTCCAACAGCCATGGGCGGCGCATTCAAGGCCAGCGGCGGGAAGATCGGCTTCTTCCGGCGCCTGTCGTACGACGAACCCGCGCCGACCCTGGTTACATCGCCCGTTCAGAAGGCGACCATGCTGTGTCACCCGACGAAGGACAGACCGCTGTCTGTGCGCGAGTACGCGCGGATACAGCAGTTTCCCGACGGGTGGAAGGTCAATGGCAACCCCACGCACGCCTACCGACAGATCGGCAACGCGGTGCCGGTTGGGCTGGGGCGCGCCATCGGTCTGGCGCTGGTGGCGACGGCGGAGGGCCACAGTGCCACGAAGGTGAAGCGTCTACGTGGGACGAGCGTGCACCGACAGGTAGTTGCGTAGTCGTGTGCGCTCTCAGTCTCGATTGGCTCCGCGACACCCAGTCTCTCGCCGCATAGCGACGCCCGCGCGCGTCTCAATGACGGCAAGAACCTGCGCGAGACTCGCCTCGGCTGATTCGTGCTCCCAGATTCTCAAGACCGTCCAATCTTGCGCCCTCAAGGCGGCGTCTGTCTCCGCATCTCTCTCACGGTTTCTCTCGATCTTCCTTCGCCACCACTCTGAGTTGGTCTTGACATGGCGGCCATGAATCGGACATCCGTGCCAGAAACAACCATCGACGAAGATGGCCACGCGCCGGCGAGGGAAGGCGATGTCGATGGATCGCCTGGCCATCCCAGGCAGTGGAAAGTGAACCCTATACCGGAGTCCGGAAGCGAATAGCGCCGACCGAATACCTCTCTCGCATTGTGTGTCACGCTTCGCCTGACGGCTCATTCGATCCTTCACCGCGCCCGAACTTGCTGCCGGCACGTCTGATAGGCTCTTCTCAGTCACCTTACGGACCTTTCCAGTGGTCAACGAGCTCAGAGCAGGAAGAAGGAGTCGAGTTGGTCAGCGACAGCGAACTCAAGGCGTTTCTCACGGAGGTTCTCGACGAGTTCTATGAGCGCAGGATCGCGTCTCTGAGAAGACTCGATCTTCATAGGATTCTTTGCAAGAAGAACCCGTATCTCTACTGCTCGGTTGGGATTCGCGATCCTCGTCGGATTGTGGAGGCAATCGTGAATGCCCAAGTATCCTCGTCCGACGAGGGTCTCTTCGGGGACGCAGTCTTTGAACCTCTCGCGCTGGCTATCAGCGGTGGAACTCCGGCTCCGTCCCCTGGCGTAGATGTCGTGCGCGAGGACGCGCACACCTACACGGCGTACGCGATCAAGTCCGGAACGGCCGTATTCAACGCGCAGAGCAAGCGCAAGCAACTCGATGAGTTCAACGCACTCGCGTCTCGCGTCCGGAAATTGGGGAAGAGGTTCGACCCAGTTATTGGCTACGGCTACGGACGGAAGCAGCAGCGCCTGGCCGTCAACTATCGAGAGCTTGCAGGCCAGGCCTTGTGGGAAGAGCTCTCGGGCGATCAGGACTGCTATCTTCGGATCATCCGACTTCTCGCAGACGCTCCGGTGCACAAGGCGGATGAATTCGAGGCTGCGAGGTTGGAGTTGATCGACCGGCTAGTGGAGGAGTTCAGGGTCAACTACTGCTACCCCGACGGGGCAATCGACTGGGAGAAGCTGGTGCGGTTGAACAGCTCAGTCGAGTCGCCTCGGCGTAAGAAACGAGTCGCCCCTCCCGGCCTCCTTTGAGTCCATGCACTCTGGCGAGCGCGCGGCCCCTTGCGTTCCCGTCAATGAGGAATGCCCGAGATGCTCGGTCTATGTCGCCCCCCTGCTACCCTCACCCTCACGCCCCCACTCCATCCTCCGCCGTGTCTTCGGCTACGACGCGTTCGGGCCGCACCAGCTCGCCATCGTCGAGCACGTGTGCGGGCGGCGACGCGTTCGTGCTCATGCCGACCGGCGGCGGCAAGGCGCTGTGCTACCAGATCCCGGCGCTCGTGCGTCCGGGCACGGCGGTCGTCGTCTCGCCGCTGATCTCGCTCATGACTGCCCGGAGCGAGGGGCTTCGACGCCTCCCACTCCTCGCGCCGGCTAGTGCCGTCCTGCAGCTGATTTCGTTCCACTCGCCGACAGAGATGTGATGTCGTACCCCCGCCCTACACTAGTGAGGACAGGAGCGACATACTTGGGAGTGGTTCCTAGCGCTCCCATTGACACATCTGAGGGCCCACCCCGGGGGGGAACGTGCGCGTTCGAAACGTCCGACTATCGTTGGCGACCGCATCTGCCGTGCGCTCAGCGTCGTATGGAGAAGTCACAACGACCGAAACCCTGAACTACCGCTCAATGCGGGCAGTGGTGGGCGGTCTGTTTTGCCCACGAATCTTCGGTCCCGAGGAGGACAATAGGTGTCGTTGTGGACATCTGGAGGGTCCGCGCCACGCCGGCCAGGTGTGCGAAAAGTGTGGGGTAGAGGTGACAACATCCAGCGTCCGCAGAGAACGCTTCGGGCACATCGAACTCGCCGCCCCAGTGGTTAATCCACTCTTTACGACCCCGGACACCGTCCAATACCTCGCTCTCGTTCTCGGTCTCGAGGAAACGCCGGTTCGTGGGCTGCTGGACAGGGGCTTGCGCCTCGTGACAGGCGTCGACTACCTGCACGTGGTGGAGATTCTCGACACGCCGACAGTGCTGTCGATGCGAGATGAGCCGCGAAAACGGATAGAGGAGCTGGCGAGTCGGCTGCAAATCCTGACCGAGGGTGGACTTCTCGACGAGTCTGAACAGGAGGAGATCGATGACTCGGTTTTCGCCGAGGCTGTGAGGACAGAGACTGGAAGCGCGGCCATCAGCAATCTGTTGGCATCGATCGATCTGGAGTCGGAGATTCAACGACTCAATCAGCGTCTGACCTCTCTTCCCGCGGTTTCCATGGACGCCGAGAAGCTGTGCAACCGTCTCGACACTCTGGAGTCGCTACTTCGTGTCGGGCTCGATTCGGCCGACCTGGTGATCTCCGCGCTGCCGGTGCTGCCCGCCGGGCTCCGACCAGTTGTCTCACTAGACAGGGGACGGGTTGGAATAGCTCCCGTCAACGAGCTGTACAGACTGGTGCTCTCGAGGAACCAACGCCTGCGACAGCTGGAGACGCTGAACGCTCCTCGCCGTCTCCTGGAGTCGGCAGAGTTTCTCCTCGAGGACGCAGTCGCCGCCCTGTTCCACAACGGTGGTGAGTCACCTGTGGAACTCGGTCACCGGAGAGCCTCCTCTCTTCTGGACAATCTGTCTGACACGCTTCTGTCGCTCTTCGCCCGGCGCCTGGACTACTCGGCGTCGGCGCATTGTTGCGTTGATTCGTCGTTGGCTGCGGACGAAGTAGTCCTACCGCTACTACTTGCTGAAGAGCTGTTCGAGTCGCACTCGAAAGCGGCTGCCGCGTCCAGGGGAGAAGCCGTCCCGCCTCGCAGCCGGGCTGAGTCTAATCGAGACACATCCGATGTCTGTGAAGGCATCGGTTCCTACGTCATGGCATGGAGGGGCGATCGCCTGCCTCCCGCTTTCGTCGGACTCAGGGTCACGGGTGCTGAAGGCAACGTCATCCGTGTATCACCCGAAGCTGCGCGAGCGCTCGGGGCAGACGGCAAACCAATGAGGGTCCGTCTTTCGCTGCCTCTTGCGCTCCCGGCGCAGGCCGAGACAGCGGTGCTCATGCATCCAGCGCTAGCCGACGAGTCTGGGCTGGAGGCTTGTTGCGGGCGGCTGCGGCAATGGGCGTGGCTGCTTCAAGCATCCGCGACAGGGGAGCGCGTACCCTCGTTAATGTCGTCGGCGGAGCTTCTCCACGCCCTGGACGCCGGAGTTATCGAGCTGACTGAGCTCGTTGAACTACGGATCCCTGCGGAGTCCCATCTCAGCAGGACGACGCGGCTGGCCACGACAGCGGCGAGAGTTCTAGTGAGTCAGCGCCTCGAACTAGCAGTAGAAGACGTGACCTCTCTCGAGGAGCTGCTGGCAGCCGCTGCGCGGCGAGGTCGCGGAGCACTTGCCGGGGTCGAACGCGTACTAGTTCAGGTCTCTCAGCTGTCACCATCGATCGCTGAGGCGTCCCTCACTGGCGCTCCGCCGACGACGGCGCTCTCCCGTTTCCATCAGGCTCACGCCGCTCGTAGGAGGCGAGCGACATCAAACGGAGTGAACGCACTCCTGCTCGAAGTCGCCCGGCAGCTTTATCGCACGAGTATCAGCGATGCCCAGTCGGTGTGGGGCCGCGACATGACTGTTCTCGATTCAATCAGGCGCGCCGCCGGGTGCTTCCTGAGAGCCGCCGGACTGGGCGCGAGTCGCCTGGGAGGCGAGAGTCTCCCCGCCGCCGTGTCACTCGCCCACCTGCTGTGGGGAGGGGATGCGCCAGAGATGCTCGCCCAGTGGGGAGAAATCTGGCCCTCACCAAACGTCGCAATAGTCGCGCCGTTCGCCGGCGAGATCACCATCAGTGAAACAGAGCACCAACGCGTCGTGATGCTGACCTCCGGCTACCTCGACGAGAAGACATGGCTGACGCCTCGGACGACGGCACTGGCGCCAGGAATCCGATCCGGAACACGCGTGGCGGCGGGGGCGCGAATTATCGAAGGTATTGATGATTGGCGCCAGCTTCTCAACCTGCTTTCTGAAGACAGCGTTCGCGAGCAGATGAGCGGCTCCCTATCCACACTACTGTCGGCGCTCGGTGTCGAGGAGCCGCAGTGGCAGGCGATCGTCCTCACCTCGCTACTGACTGGGTGGGTCCGAATCAAGAACACCGGGGGGTTGGTCGACCACCTCGACCGTGGATTGCTGCTCCGCCGGCACGCGTTTGAAGAACTGCGGCTGAGCGCGGACTCCGGCTCGGCCCGTCCCACGGCCGTCGCTGTTGTGCCCTCTCTCTCTGAACTGTCGACCGAATCGACTGGTATCGCAGGACTAGCAGACGACGTTCTCTCGCTTGCCCGAGCGGCTATCGGGATATCGAGTGGACATGAGCGGCAGACGGAGATCGTGAACATGTTGTCAGGAGGCATTCCGAAGACGGGAACCGGAGCGATCGATTGGGCGGAGATCGCCGTCCGCGGCGATGATGAGTTACTCCGCGAACGTTTGGGGGCGCCGCCCGTAGTCCGTGAGAAGGGTGTTCTCGAGGATGAGCGACTCGGCACCGCCGTACTGGAGGGGTTCGGTTGGCTCTTCGAAATGTGACAGTGCGACGTTCGTATGACTCGGGCATGTCGGGACTCACGATAGTCGATGAGTTCTACTTGCCATGCCTGGAGTCTAGTGTTCAGTACGACCGCATCGCGGGCTACTTCTCGTCGGCGGCTCTCGCGATCGCGGCCAGAGGCGTGTCGGCGCTGATAGAGGCGCAGGGTCGCATGCGGCTACTAGCCAGTCCAAGCCTAACGAGTCGAGATGCGGCAGAACTACAACGCGCCTATTCGGAAGCCGGACTCGTGGCTGCGCTTCAGACGTCAATGGATGAGCTGGAGCCAAATGCGATCGACGATCTGCTCATTCGAGACCACGCGAAGGCGATGCTGTGGATGCTTGCGAACGGCAGGTTGGAGATCAAACTCGTTGTCCCGAATCAAGAGCCCGAGAATGACGAGGAGGGCATCTTCCATCAGAAGGTAGGTATCTTCACGGATCAATTCGGCGACAGCATTAGCTTCAGCGGGTCGGTAAACGAGACCGCGCGCGCCTGGACGAGAAACATCGAGAACTTCAAGGTCTTCAGAAGCTGGGTTTCAGGTCAATCGGACTATGTGGGGGACGACATCGAGACGTTCGACCGTTACTGGCTCGGACTATCGGATAAGGCGCTGACGGTTCCCCTTCCGGAGGCCATACGACAGCATCTCGTTGAGCGCGCACCGAAGAGTCTCGACGAATTGACGCTCGTCCCTAGCGGATCAAGACACGTACGTCCGCGCGAGCCAGTGAAGCGACGCGATCCGCGACAGGGCCTGCGCGAGTACCAGGAAGAGGCCGTCGAGAATTGGATCGCTGCCGACTGCCACGGCATACTTGAAATGGCGACGGGAACTGGCAAGACGAGAACAGCTATCGCGTGCGCCGCGGCGGTCAGACGAAACGGAATCTCTCAGCTCACGGTTGTCGCGGTCCCGCAGAAGCATCTGGCTCCGCAGTGGACGAGGGATCTCGAGAACGCCTTTCCGGACGCTCCGATCATCGAAGCCCATAGCGACTCGATCGGCTGGGAGTCGAAGGCGCTGGCGGCACTCTCTGATCTCGCCGCGGGAATTCGTGAACACGTCATTCTTGTCGCCACCCACGCGAGCGCGTCGAGCAAATTGCCGGGCTACCTGGCAGACGTGTCCGGATCAGTTGGAACACTCCTTCTGATCGGCGATGAGTGCCATGGACTGGGCGCGAGGAAGACGAGAGCAGCGCTGAGCCACTGCTACACTCACCGGCTCGGCCTCTCCGCCACTCCTGATCGCCTCTACGACGACGAAGGGACTTTGGTCCTGCAGTCCTTCTTCGGCCAACGTGTGTACGAATTTGGCATTGGCCGCGCCCTCGATACGATTGATCCGATCACTGGTCGCACCGTTCTCTGCCCCTACGAGTACCATCCCAGATTCGTCACTCTCTCAGGAGACGAGCTCGAAGAGTACGTCCGACTGACCGAGAAGATCTACCGGCAGCTGCGCTACTTGCGCGACGAGAGTACGCGCGATGAGTGGCTTGAGAAGTTCCTGTTCGAACGGGCGAAGATCACGAAGCAGGCGGGGGCGAAGATCGATGCACTCGCGTCCATTCTTGAATCTTTGGGATCCGACTTACGCCACTGTCTGATCTACTGCCTCAACTCGGAACAAGTCGCGGAAGTGAGCAAGCTTCTATCGCAGAGAGGAATCGTCTTCAGCCACTTTGATGGCGAGACTCCGATGCAGAAGCGTGAGCAGATTCTCGACAATCTCGCACACCAAAGGATTCAAGCGGTGGTCGCGATGAAATGCCTGGATGAGGGAGTGGACGTTCCGGTCGCAAGGATCGGAATCATCTTGGCGAGCTCAACCAATCCCCGGGAATTCATCCAGCGCCGAGGACGACTTCTGCGACAGGCAGAGGGTAAGGCATTCGCCGTTGTGTATGATCTTGCCATCATGCCCGCCATCGGAATCTTCGATGATCCAGGCGTTCAGGGGCTCGAACTCCGCGTGTTTCGCCGTGAGCTTGAGCGCATCGAAGAATTCGCCAAGTACGCGCTCAATGCGGGCCGTACTTACGTGGAGTTGCTCAAGATTGAGCAGCAATTGAGGGATGCTGGCTACGGATCGTTGGAGGGGGCCGATGAGTAACGCAAGCGTGGTTAGGAAGATCGAACAGCTCGCGCCGGACTCAGCCGTAGGGGACTGTCTTAGGGATCTCTTCCTATACGAGCTCCGGAACGTCGACAAGGCGAACCTGCAGTACAAGGACTACTTCAAGACTGTGCTGAGCAACTTCGCTCGACGCCAAGACAGTGAGTTATCCGAGCAGGTGAGCGAGTAGTGCAGATTCTTCGAATACGGATGCACAACTACCGACAGTATCCTGATCTTGACCTGACTATGGAGGGTGACGAGCGAGACGTTCTTCTCCTGGTCGCGAGGATCGGAGCCGGCAAGACGAATCTGCTGAACGCCGCAACGTGGTGTCTCTACGGCAAGGAACTGATGTTTGACAGCTCAGACACGGGCTTGACCATGCGAAGCGTACGACCCGTTGACGACGCGGCAAGTTCGGTGGAGCTGAGGATCAAGTTCCAGGACGGGCGGGAGGCACTCGTCCTCCGCGAGCTTGTCGACCCAATGACACTTGCTCCTGTGCACTCGGGCGTCGGAAGACTCACTGTTCAGGAATCGCGGAGTGAAGCAGAGGGCTTCGAGCCGGTTGCTAGCGCCGACGACTGGGTCAAGAGGTACTTGCCACAGAGAATCCAACCATACTTTCTCATTAACGCCGAGAGGGTAATTCAATTCTCGAGCGACACGGGCGCGCTTCCCGTTCAGAAGGCAGTGCTCCAGATAGCGCAGATCGACACGCTCGAGCGGCTCGTCCGTCATCTTGAGACGGTGCGCGGGGACTACATCCAGAAACTGCGCACCCAGAAGGTCGATGCGGCGACGGAACAACTAAGCACGCAGATAGGCACATTAGACCAGCAGATCACCACCCTTAGGGCCGATGTTGATCGGCACAAGGACGAGATCGAGTTGCTCGACGCAAACTTGGCCCAGAACGATGACGATCTAGATCGGCTGCGCCAAGGTTCGGAGGCGATCTCGCGCTTCCGTTCAGTCGAGCAACGTTACAGCGACTTGTCAGTGCAGTATGAGGGAGTCGATCGCAGCCTGAATGCGCAGTACGCGCAGGTCGCTCCGTTCATGTTTGCCAAGGATGCGCTCACAGCGCTCGCCGGCTCGATCACGCGCGCGCTAGATCAGAACATTCTCCCCCCGCCAGTGAGCCTGGACTATCTCGAGAGCCTGCTCGCGAGCAACGAGTGCCTCTGTGGTTGTTCGCTCGCGCCTGGTTCACCGCATCGAACAACACTGGAAGAGTTGGTCGAACGAATGGCAGGCTCGAGTGCCAGAGGCCTTCGATTGAACGAGCTGCGAGTCCCGCTCAGTCTGCTCGAGCGCGGGCGAGATAGTGCATTGAGCGGCCTCGACCACCTCAAGCAGGAGGCTCGCGACCTGCTTGGCGAACTCGAATCAGTCGGCCGCGAACTGGAGAAGGCTCGCGATGAGGTCGAGGGACTGAAGGAAGAGGATATTCGTTCTCTCCTTGCCGCTCGTCGCAAAGCTGAGGAGCGGAGGCGCGAGGAGCAGAGACTTCATGATCAGAAGAGCTATCAGCTCGGGGAGGCGCAGAAGGCGCGGGACAACCTACAGGCCGAGCTGAAGCGCAAGCTGAGCCGTCAGGAAACGGCGAAGGAATTCGCGACGGCGATCGAGTTTGCCAGCCAGTGTCTCGAGGTCGCGGAGCAGGCCTATTCTGAGATTGCGCTAGAGACAAGGCAGGCCGTGTCGGCGAAGTTGCGCGAGCTCTTCTTCGAGATGCACTGGGCCTCCGAGAAGTACCGCGACGTGTCGATCGACGAGGGATACACAATTCACGTTCTCGACGAGTCGGGGCAGGAGGCGCTTGCGGCTTTGTCCGACGGCGAGAAGGTTATTCTCGCCATCGCGTTCAGCCAGGCTCTAAGCGAAGTCTCCGGTTTCGAGCTCCCGATGGTGTTCGACAGCCCGTTCGTCAAGCTTGATAAGGACACCAAGATCCTTGTTGCGGAATCCCTCGCTAAGCACGTTACAAACCGGCAGTTGATGCTACTCATGAAGCCGGGCGAGTACGATCAGACGATCGAGGCCGCGTTCACGAGTCGCACGCTGAAGGAATGGATGCTTGTGCCGGACTCCGAGACAAGATCAACTTCTGCGGTTCGAAAGGACTAGCCAATGGAGAAGGAGCAAGCTCTCCTGCAGATGGATGACGCCTTCAGGCCCGTGTTCGACCGGATAGTATCGGAGCTCGGTATTGAGGACAACAAGAAGGCGTTCCTGATGCTCGCCTCGTACGGCTACCTGATGAAGGCACCGGCGACGGACTACAAGAAGAACTACTCGGTAACGCGGACGTCGTACCTCAGCGATGAGGAGAAGGCTCTGGTGGCGGCCATGGCCATGGACCAGCATGCGTCTGAGCCGCCATCGATGGCCGTCGCCTACCAGCTCGTCGAGAGGTATGCGAACGGGGGTATCGCGCTCATCCAGGAACTGCTGGACAGCCCCAAGGGATTCGGCCGATCGTTCCGTGAGATTGTGGATCAGGAGTTGAGGGGCTGGCGCGCAGAGCTGCGGGAAGCCGCAGAGGGCGAGGGCGTGGGAGTCGAGCTGCCGGAGTAGGCGCCACGATCTTCTCTGCCTGTCCTGCGGCGTCTAACGCTCGTACTCGAGCTTGTCCGCGCGCATTTCCTGTCCGCACTTCACGCATTCGAAGAGTGGTTCAACATTCTCGCCCGCGTCTTCGGCTACGACGCGTTCAGGCCCCACCAGCTCGAGATCGTCGAGCGTGTGCGCGGGCGGCGACGCGTTCGTGCTCATGCCGACCGGCGGCGGCAAGTCGCTGTGCTACCAGATCCCGGCGCTCGTGCGGTCGGGCACGGCGGTGGTCGTCTCGCCGCTGATCTCGCTCATGAAAGACCAGGTCGACGCGCTTCGGCAGCTCGGCGTCCCGGTGGCGTACCTGAACTCGTCGCTTACCGAGGCCGAGGCGCGCCGTCCTCGCCGACCTGCGGGGCGGGCCGCTCGACCTGCTGTACGTCGCGCCGGAGCGCCTCATGCTGGACGGCACGCTCGAGCTGCTGGGGCGGCTGGAGATCGCGCTCTTCGCGATCGACGAGGCGCACTGCGTCTCCCAGTGGGGGCACGACTTCAGGCCGGAGTACGTGCAGCTCGGGGCGCTGCGCGAGCGGCAAGATGAACAAGAACGTCGCGTCACGCCACAGGTGCTGCTCCGCGCGACGGTCAGCTCTGGCAAATTCTGGTGTCGCAGATGCCCTTAGGGGTGGGCGTCGTCTGTTCCAGAAGATGAAGATGCCCGGGGAACGTAATCCGTTCCTCGGGCGACTGGGCCGCTTTGCGCTACCGGCTAGACGTAAGTTCTTAGCCCACTGGACATCGACTTCGTCAACCCATCACCGGTGCATTGCCCTTTGACCTTCACACAGTATTCCCATCGGCTCGTTTTGTCAACAGCTTTACTGGAAGCTTTCACTTCGACTGTGGAGACGTCGGAATCCACTCGCTGGGGTCGCTGATCACTTGCCAGGAACCGAAGTCCCTAGGATCGAACCAGGCTCGCAGGCGGAAGCTACCCGAAGGGTTGTCGAAGATATCGTCGAACTCGACCTCGAGGAAGTGGACGGCAGGATTCTTGTTAGCACTGACGTCGCGTCTTGTAAGCAGCGCGTCTGGGAGCGATTGAGGCGACCAGCGCTCGCCAGCAAGGGCGTAACCGTCCGCTCCGGTTTGACTGCCCAGCGGCACGACGAAGGTCGAAGTACCGCCTGCCGCAACCGCAGCCTGTCCGGTCAGCTCTCCGCTGGAACCCGTCGCATCCCAAACAACGATCCGTCTTACAAGAGCCGGACCCTGTCCAACGTTTCTCAGGGCAAGCGATGCGTGGGGAACGCCACTTCTGCGGGCAACACGAAACACTTCATTCTGCAGCGCTGGTCGCGCGTCGCCCGTCTTGTACTCCCTTTCCGCAGGAAACCAGTGATCCTCGGCGTCCAGCTTGCTCAGCCATCCTGCTTCGTGTACGGGCACAAGAATTGGTCTATGCGACAGAACGGTCGCGCGTCGAGATTCCCGAAACTGACGGGCAGCGTGCAGATTGGTCAAAATGCCGAGTGTGATCGCCACCATGACGCCGGCTCCGCTGACCAGAACTGCTACTAGCTGTGTCTCCAACCGACGTTTCCCTTCTCGGCGAATCCGACTAGGCGCTGAGCTTCTTCTTCTTCGTTAGGCAGTGCTTCACGAGTGCGGAGTCGTGACGTAGGGCCACCGTGTGGTTTCTCCACGTCAGGTGGCGTCCTGCGGCGAAGACGCTCAACCAGAACATGCATTCACTGGTGAGGCAACCGAACAGCGGCACGTGTCCCTTGTGCGCCTTCGAGATCGTCTTCATCTCCTCGACGAGTCTGTCCTCGGGAACGGCGGCCGCGTCCGCGGTCAGCTCTTCCACCAAGCCGAAGAGTGTCTCTGCACTGAGGCGGACGGTCGCGCTGGCAGGGTGCTCCCAATACACTCGGAAGTGAGGTGGGTTTTCCTTGTGAAAGACGATGGCACCGCATGCCTCGCCCTGTTTCAAGAGCTTCTGCAACTGCTTCTTTGCAGCGTCGATCTCGGCGTCGTTCATCTGTCCGCCAGGGCGCACGTGTCTCGGCCACTCTCGCATCATGGCGCTCAGGCCTACACCCTTCCAACCCTGGGCTTCGCGTTCAAGCGTCTGTCCCCATATCAACGCAACGAGCCTGTAGGCTGTTCTCAACGTTCCGAAGCGGAGATCGGGAGAATCAAGCATGTACCGCTCGTCTCCCACGGGGCTCAGATAGCGACATGTCACCAGCAACTCGAGAACCTCATGGCAGTCACGCGAATCACCGGGGAGGTCTCGTAGCGCCGCGAGGATGTCGGCTCGCGTAGCTTCGCCTCGACGCCACCAAACCGTATCGAGGATTGCGTCGACAATGCGAAAGACGCGCAGCACTTCCGGCTTGTCGTACCTGAGACGCATCCGCTTGCCATAATCACAACCATCGACGACGACAGGATGGGGAGGAGGAAAACACCCGTCGTTCCCGGCGATCGTCCACAGCGTCTCAACCTCTGCGGCATCGAGAATCCCTTGTGACCGTAGCATCTCCTGGCCACTCTTCGGACCTCCCAGGTACCGTCCCTCCGACACCAGCTTCTGAACGCATAGCAGAAAGAGCTTCTGCTTGTCGGCATGGCGGTTTGGGTTAGGCGTGAGGTTTAGAAGTTCCACCACAAAGTCCTTGCGTTTGTACCGAACCACCGCCTCACGAAGGCGACTCGAAGAGGCAGGCCACAAGTAGCAGACCGCCTGCCTGCCCTCCAGCGCGAGTGCGAGGTCCACATAGTCGACGTCGCCCGAGACAACAAAGAAGACCGTGTAGCCTTTGGCGAAGAGGTGTTCCGCAGCCTCGAAGACGAGTTTGGTATCGGCTGCGTTCTTGGCTGCAGTGCTGGTCACGACTTCAATTCCAGCGTGCATCAGGGCCTCTGCTTCATGCTGGGGGAGGCCGGCCGGCTGATAGCTCGCCCTGCTGTCGAGAGTGGCATCGAAGAGAGAGGCCTTCTCCTGAGCCCTCTCAACCAGTCCTGCAACAATCCTGTGTACCGGATAGAAGTAGCCTTGGTCATTCAAAGAGATCATTACGTTCTCGTAGTCGATCAACAGTGCTGCCTTGTTCACGCCGTCTCCTCCTGCTCCGCACTTGATGCTTCCGGGTTGTCGAGGAATGTCAGAACCAGATGGCTCGTTGCCACCAGGCAAAAGGCCTCAGTAGGGCCGAGACCGAGGGAGTGATGATTCAGCGGATTGCGCCAGGCACCAAAGAGCGCCGCGCAGAAGTCGCGAAATCCTTCGAACTCCTTCTCGTCCAACCATGGGGCGAATGACTCGCGCTCGTCGAAGCAACCAGGAAGACAGGTCTTCACCACGCTGAGTTGCGATGGACGATGGGCGTCTGGATTAGCAGCGTGGAACCGCTTTCGAATCTCACTTTCTACGGCGAGCAGGGCCGCCTTGGCCGCACTCTCGTAGTCGCCGGCTCTGAAGCTGCCGCGAACCTGCTGCTCGAGGGCGGGATGCAGGTAGCGGAGCATCGGCAACCAGGGTGGTGCCTCGGGTCTAGCGGCTAGGGCGTTTGCCTCACGCAAATGCTCGATGGCATGATCGAGGTCGCCGAGCTTGGCGCAAACGCCAACCAAGAGCCTGTGCACCTTCTCCACTTCTCTGCCCTGCTGGAACCGGAGCAGGAGACTCAACGCCTCTCGGTAATCGCGCTCGGCGCCGTCATTGTCGTCCTCGGCTTCCTTGAGCCGGCCCTGTGTCATGAGCAACTCCGCGTGGAGTGGCGACCGTCGGTCCAGCAGTTCCGCCGTCTCTGCTGCCTCGCTTAGCTCCTCGCGGGTGAGATCAGTTCGATGCGTGGCCAAGTGCGCTTGGGCGAGACCGAGCAGCGCCCTCACAGCTTCAGGCGTCAGGTCGAGATGTCTCGACAGACGAGCACTCTTCCGATAGTCGTCGACCGCGTTGTCGAACAGGCCCTGCTCCTCGTAGACGTCACCGCGGTCGCCATAGAGTTCGGCGAGTGCGACCTCGTCTTCGTTCTCCTGGCAAATCTTGATCGCTCGGTTGTAGGCGTTGAGCGCCTCGTCGAGCTCGCCGCTGTGCGCGAGGGCCGAGCCCATCCTGCGATGGCTCTCTGCCTCGAGTGGCGCGAGGTCGAGGTCTTTGGCCAGGGAGAGTGCCTTGCGGTAGTGGCTGAGCGCATCCTCGGCGTGCCCTTGGTCCTCTTTGACCGCGCCAAGAAGGTTGTTGACCTCGATTAGCTCCGGGCGGTCCTCGCTGCCGAGGCCCTCCAAGATTCCCAGTGCCCGGTTGAGATGGCTTGCCGCCTCGTCCAGATCGCCAGTCTCCCGGCAGACCGACCCCATATAGCGCAGGCAAATAGCGATCCCAGGTTCGTTTGAAGCACGCTGGTTGATCTCGAGCGCCTTGCGGTAGCACTCGAGCGCGCTCGTGTACTGCCCGCGCTCCTCAGACAACGACCCTTGCTGGACGAGCAGAATAGCGCGCTCGCCTTCGTCGTCGATCCCTCGCAGCAGATCTTCGGCTTTGGTGTAACACTCCTCCGCGCGGTCGTATTCACCGCGCTCCTGGCAGACCGTTCCGAGCCTGCGCTGCTCGCGAGCGGTCGCCAGCGGATTGCCGTGGCGCAGGTGGAGTTCCAGAGCGCGCTCGTAGTCGTCGGCCGCGTTGTCGAACAGGCCCTGCTCCTCGTAGACGTCACCGCGGTCGCCATAGAGTTCGGCGAGTGCGACCTCGTCTTCGTTCTCCTGGCAAATCTTGATCGCTCGGTTGTAGGCGTTGAGCGCCTC
>Ga0255338_1003356_pt1 | contig 19508 bp, 19 predicted proteins | sample MeOH1_35cm_T4_19_FD_203715 | JGI IMG/M metagenome (GOLD analysis project Ga0255338, IMG submission 203715) | Sandy soil microbial communities from University of British Columbia, Vancouver, Canada - MeOH1_35cm_T4_195 | ecosystem: Engineered > Artificial ecosystem > Sand microcosm > Unclassified ...
GGAGAACACGAAAGGCGAATTCGGCCGGTCGTAGATGTCGTCAGGCGTGCCCACCTGCTCGATCAGGCCTTGGCTCATGACCACCACCCGATCGGCGAGTTCCAAAGCTTCTTCCTGGTCGTGCGTGACGAAGACCGTGGTGTGGCCCGTCTTGTCGTGCAGCTCGCGCAGCCATTGCCGCAATTCGCGCCGCACCTTGGCATCGAGCGCGCCGAAGGGCTCATCGAGCAGCAGCACACGCGGCTCGATCGCCAGCGCGCGCGCCAGCGCCACGCGCTGACGCTGACCGCCGGACAATTGGGCGGGAAAGCGCTTCTCGAGGCCCGACAATTGCACGAGGTCGAGCAGCTCGCTCGCCCGCTTGCGGATAGCGGCCCGCGCCGGCCTCTTGTCGCGCGGCCGCACCTTGAGGCCGAAGGCAATATTGTCGGCGACCGTCAAATGCTTGAACAGCGCGTAGCTCTGGAACACGAAGCCGACATTGCGTTCCTGCACGCTTTTGCGTGAGGCGTCCTCGTCGCCGAAGAAGACCATGCCGGAGGTCGGATGTTCGAGCCCGGCGATCAAGCGCAACAAGGTCGTCTTGCCGGAACCGGACGGCCCGAGCAGCGCAATCAATTCGCCCGAGCGAATATCGAGCGAAACCCCGCGCAGCGCGGGATAGCGGTCGAAATCCTTACGAACATCGACGACACGAATGTCCATTATCTTGCCTTAGTGACCATTGCTGCCGGCGATCTGATCGCCGTAGCGCCATTCGAGGGCGGTCTTCACCGCCAATGTGACGAGCGCGAGCAGCGCAAGAAGCGACGCCACGGCGAAGGCCGCCGTGAACGCGTATTCATTGTAGAGGATCTCGACCTGCAGCGGCATCGTATTGGTGAGGCCGCGGATCTTGCCCGACACAACCGCAACGGCGCCGAACTCGCCCATGGCGCGCGCGTTGCACAGGAGGACACCGTAGAGCAGCGCCCATCTGATGTTGGGGAACGTAACGTACAGGAAGGTCTTCAAACCGTTCGCGCCGAGCGACAACGCGGCCTCCTCGTCGCCCGTCCCCTGCTCCTGCATCAGCGGAATGAGCTCGCGCGCCACGAAGGGGAACGTGACGAAGATCGTCGCCAGGACGATTCCAGGGACGGCGAAGATGACCTCGATGCCCCAGTTGTCCAGGAAAGGTCCGAAATAGCCCTTTGCGCCGAACAACAGCACGTAAACGAGACCCGCGATCACCGGCGACACCGAGAACGGCAGATCGATTAAGGTGACAATGAAACTTTTTCCTTTGAACTCGAACTTGGCGATGGCCCAGGCGGCGCAAATGCCGAAGACCATGTTCGCCGGCACGGCAATGACCGCGACCAGCAGCGTCAGACCGATGGCCGCGAGCGTGTCGGGATTGCCGATCGCCTTCACGTAGCCGGCGATGCCGCCACGGAACGCCTCCGCAAACACGACGATCAGCGGCATCAGCAGGAATATGGCGAAGAATGCGAGCGCCACCACGATCAGCGTCGCACGGAACACGAAGGGCTCGCCGGTGGCCGGCGGCAGCATAGGCGTGCTTTTGCCGTCAGCCGACATGTCCAAACCTCCGTCGGCTCCAAACCTGAATGAGATTGATCGCGAGCAGCATGGCGAACGAGATCGCCAGCATCACCGATGCAATGGCCGTCGCCGCCGAGTAGTTGAACTCTTCCAGGCGAATGACGATCAGCAGCGGCGCGATCTCCGACACAAAGGGAATATTGCCGGCGATGAAGATGACCGATCCGTATTCGCCGATGGCGCGTGCCAGTGCCAAGGCGAAACCGGTGAGGATCGCCGGGATGAGCGGCGGCAACACCACGCGTAAAATCGTCTGCCGGCGGTTGGCGCCGAGGGTCGCGGCCGCCTCCTCCAGCTCCCGGTCGAGATCCGCGAGCACCGGCTGCACGGTGCGCACGACGAAAGGCAGGCCGATGAAGATCAACGCCACCACGATGCCGGACGGCGTGTAGGCGATCTTGATGCCGAACGGCTCAAAGAGAGAGCCGATCCACCCCTTCGGGGCGTACAGCGTGCTGAGCGCGATGCCCGCGACCGCGGTCGGCAGCGCGAAGGGCAGATCGATCATGGAATCGATCAGCCGCTTGCCGGGAAAGCGGTAGCGCACCAGCACCCAGGCGAGGATCAGACCGAAAAAGCCGTTGACGAGCGCGGCGATCAGCGCGCTGCCGAAGCTGATGCGCAGCGCCGCGAGCGTGCGCGAATCAAGCGCCAACTTCCAGTAGTCGGCCCAGCCGAGCGACGCGCTGCGGATGAGCAGCGCGGCAAGCGGGATGAGCACAATCAAGCTCAAATAGGCCATAGAGAAGCCAAACGTCACCCCGAACCCCGGGATGACGCTTGGCCGCTTCCATCTGAGTACCGCTTGGTCCGCCATCGGCCCCTAGTCTACTTCGGCTTATAGAGTTGGTCGAAGATACCACCATCGCCGAAAAATTTCGGCTGGACGGTCTTCCAGCCCCCCAAATCGTCGATCGTCGCCAGCTTGACATTGGGGAACCGTTTGTTGGCCTCGGCGGACACCGCTTCCGGTTTGGACGGCCGATAATAGTTCTTGGCCGCGATCTGCTGCCCCACGTCGCTATAGAGGTATTCGAGATATGCACGGGCGACTTCCGTGGTTCCGTGCTTCTCGGCGTTCTTGTCGACCAGGGCCACCGGCGGCTCTGCTTTGATCGAGATGGTCGGCACGACGATTTCGAACTCCCCGACCCCCAATTCGTCGAGCGCGAGGAAGGCCTCGTTCTCCCAGGCGAGCAGTACGTCGCCGATCTTGCGCTGGACAAAGGTCGTGGTCGACCCGCGCGCGCCGGTGTCGAGCACCGGCACGTGCTTGAACAGCGCGCCAACATAGTCACGCACCTTGGTTTCATCGCCTTTGTATTTGTCGAGTGCCCAGGCCCATGCGGCGAGGACGTTCCAGCGTGCGCCGCCCGAGGTCTTCGGATTGGGCGTGATCACCTCGACGCCGCCCTTGATCAGATCGTCCCAGTCCTTAATGCCCTTCGGATTGCCCTTGCGCACGAGGAAGACGATGGTCGACGTGTAAGGCGAGCTGTTGTTCGGCAGACGGCTGCGCCAATCGGCCGGGATCCTGCCGGAGTTCTGCACGATGGCGTCGATGTCCGCTTCCAGCGCCAGCGTCACGACGTCGGCTTCCAGACCGTCGATGACGGCGCGCGCCTGCGCGCCCGAGCCGCCATGCGATTGCTGGATGGCGATGGTCTTGCCGCTCTTCTCCTTCCAATACTTGGTGAAGGCGTCGTTGTACGCGCGATAGAGCTCACGCGTCGGATCGTAGGAAACGTTGAGCAAGCGATTTTGCGCCGAGACCGGCGCAGCCGCCGCGACGGTCAGAGCGACAGCCGCAAGACCGGTGAGAACGTGAAGATGCAAGCGCATGAGGAGCTCTCCCTCTCGATTTCGAGTTCCACAATTGCTGCTGCGATGCCGCACGACAAGAGCAGCACGGAAGAAAAGACGGTTTCTGTCGAGAAGTTCGAAGGCCGCGAAAGGAATATGCTTGCGGTCTTGAAATCCCACGCAAATTTTTGCTTGCGGCATCGGGCCGCACACGTAACATTTTGCGGTTATTCGACGGATTGCCCTGCACCGGACGAGCCCCATGGCTCCTCGTTCCACGCCTCAGCTTTTCACGATCGGCTACGAGCAGGCCAAGCCCGCCGCCGTCCTCGATGAGCTCACGCAGGCCAAAGTCGACACGCTGGTCGATGTCCGTGCGGTTGCCGCCTCGCGCCGTCCGGGCTTCTCCAAGCGGCAGCTCGCGGCGGCGGTCGACGACGCCGGCCTCGCCTACATGCATCTGCAAAAGCTCGGCACGCCCGCGGAGGGCCGGCAGGCCGCACGCGCCGGCGACCGCGCGACGCTCACGCGCATCTACGAAAAGCACATCAAGAAGGCGGAGCCGCAAGCCGAGCTCGAAGAGCTCGTCGGCCTGATCAAAGCCGGCAAACGGATCGCGCTGCTCTGCTATTGCCGCGATCCCGCGACCTGCCACCGCAGCCGCATCGTCGCCCATGTGAAGGACCGCATGCGCGTCAAGGTCGAGGATCTCATTCCGCCGCTCTTCTAATGGGTCCGGCGCAACTTGATCTACATCAAAGCAGACGGTTGCGACGAGAACCAACTTCCTCCGGAACATCCCGACAAAGCCGGAGGAGTCGCATGCTCGACGTCGCGCGCAAGCCAGGGCAGCCCGAGCAGGCGCCCGCGGTCAAAGACGTCCCGAATTTCATCGACGGCCATTACGTGCCGGCGCGCGGCGGCCACACCTTCGACAAGCGCTCGCCGGTCAACGGCGCGCTCATCGCCAAGGTGGCGGAGGCTTCCGAGGCCGACGTCGACGCCGCCGTGAAGGCCGCGCGCGTCGCGCTCGACGGACCGTGGGGCAAGATCACCCCGGCCGAGCGCGGCGACCTGCTCTATGCCGTGGCCAATGAGATCAACAAGCGCTTCGACCTGTTCCTCGAGGCGGAAGTGGCCGACACCGGCAAGCCGGTGAGCCTCGCCAGCCATCTCGACATTCCGCGCGGCGCCGCCAACTTCAAAGTTTTCGCCGACACGGTGAAGAACGTGTCGACCGAGTTCTTCGAAATGGCGACGCCGGACGGCACCGGCGCCATCAACTACGCGGTGCGCCGCCCGGTCGGTGTCGTTGGCGTCATCTGCCCGTGGAATCTGCCGCTGCTGCTGATGACCTGGAAGGTCGCGCCGGCGATGGCCTGCGGCAACACCGTCGTCGTCAAGCCGTCGGAGGAGACGCCGCAGACGGCGACGCTGCTTGGCGACGTCATGAATGCGGTCGGCATCCCGAAAGGCGTCTACAACGTCGTGCACGGCTTCGGCCCGAACTCGGCCGGAGAATTCCTCACCCGACATCCAGGCGTGAACGCCCTCACCTTCACCGGCGAGACACGCACCGGCGCGGTCATCATGAAAGCGGCGGCCGATGGCGCGCGGCCGGTGTCGCTGGAGATGGGCGGCAAGAATCCGGCGATCGTGTTCGCCGACTGCGACTTCGACGCCGCCATCGAAGGCACGATGCGCTCCTGCTTCGCCAATGCGGGACAAGTTTGCCTCGGCACTGAGCGCGTTTATGTCGAGCGGCCGATCTTCGAGAAGTTCGTCGCGGCGCTGAAGGACAAGGCCGAGAAGCTCAAGCTCGGCCTGCCCGAGGACAAAACGACGACGATGGGTCCGCTCATCAGCCTCGAGCACCGCAACAAGGTCCTGTCGTACTACGCCAAGGCGGTCACGGAAGGCGCGACCGTAGTGAGCGGCGGCGGCATTCCGAACATGCCGAGCGGCCTAGCGAACGGCGCCTGGGTTGAGCCGACGATCTGGACCGGCCTCTCCGACACGGCCGCCACGGTGACCGAAGAGATCTTTGGCCCCTGCTGTCACATCGCGCCGTTCGATACGGAAGACGAAGTCGTCAAGCGCGCCAACGCGCTCGATTACGGGCTGGCCGCGGCCATCTGGACGACCAACCTCACCCGCGCGCATCGCGTCTCCAGCCGCATCGAGGCCGGCATCGTCTGGGTGAATAGCTGGTTCCTGCGCGATTTGCGCACACCCTTCGGCGGCATGAAGCAGTCCGGCATCGGCCGCGAGGGCGGCGTGCATTCGCTGGAGTTCTACACCGAGCTCAAGAACGTCTGCATCAAACTCTAACCGCAGCGTCGAACAAAAAGAGGAAACGCAGAATGGCCAGGATCATCGGTGCCATCGCCGCCTCGCACACGCCGACCATAGGCTTTGCCTATGATCGCAACAAGCAGAACGATCCGGTCTGGAAGCCGATTTTCGAGGCATTCAAACCGGTGCAGCAATGGCTCGCCGACAAGAAGCCGGACGTGCTGTTCGTCATCTACAACGATCACGTCACCTCCTTTTTCTTCGACCACTATTCGGCTTTCGCGCTCGGCATCGGCGAGAGTTACGTCGTCGCCGATGAAGGCGGCGGCGCGCGCGATCTACCGCCCATCGCGGGACATGCCGGCCTTTCGCATCACATCGGCGCCTCGCTCGTCGCCGACGAGTTCGACATGTCGTTCTTCCAAGGAAAGCCGCTCGACCACGGCTGCTTCTCGCCGCTCTCGATGATGTGGCCGCACGTGCCCGCCTGGCCGGGCGCGATCATCCCGCTGCAGGTCGGCGTGCTGCAATTTCCGATTCCGTCCGCGGCGCGCTGCTACAAGCTCGGGCAAGCTTTGCGCCGCGCGATCGAGAGCTACCCCGAAGACCTCAAGGTCGCGATGATCGCGACCGGCGGGCTATCGCATCAGGTGCACGGCGAACGCGCCGGCTTCAACAATACCGCCTGGGACGAGCGCTTCCTCGACATGATCGAGAAGGACCCGGTGGCGCTCACCCGCATGACGCTCGCCGATTATGCACGGCTCGGCGGCATGGAAGGCGCCGAGGTCATCATGTGGCTGGTCATGCGCGGCGCATTGTCGGCTAATATCAAGTGCCTGCACCGCAGCTATTATCTGCCGTCGATGACCGGCATTGCCACCGCCGTCTATGAGAACGAGGCGATCGAGCCGCCGGCCGACCTCCACAGCGAGCATCGCCGACATATGGGCCACCAGCTCGCGGGGGCCGAAGCGCTCACCGGCACTTATCCCTTCACCCTGGCGCGCAGCGTCAAAGGGTTCCGCATCAATTCATTTCTGCACGCTTTAACCGACCCGGCCCATCGTTTCATTTTCCTGTCGGACGAAGAGAAGGCCTATGCGGCCAGCGACATGACCGACGAGGAGCGCGACATGGTGCGCCGGCGCGACTGGCGGGCGATGATCCAATATGGCGTGAGCTTCTTCATGTTGGAGAAGCTCGGCGCCGTCGTCGGTGTCTCCAACCTGCATATTTACGCGGCGATGCGCGGCCAGACGCTGGAGGATTTCCAGAAGACGCGCAACGCTCCGGGCGCGCTCTATTCGGTCGCCGGTACGGATGCGCCGAAGCTGGCGTGGGACAAGGAGCCGGCGGGCGCAAAGTGAGCGCGCTGTCCGGAATGACGTTGCGCCCTACTCTGCCGCCTGCAATTGGGCGTGGCGCGTTTCGACCTGGGCGATCAGGGCCGTAAGACCGACGGTCGCAAGGAACATCGCGAACGCAATCAGGGCATTGACGCCAAGCACCAGGCCGAATCCGCCGCGGTCATGCAGCAGCGAGATCATCGCGATCGCGCAGCCGGCGCTGATGAATAACGTGAAGTAACGCACGGCATAGACGCGGCCACGCCAGGCATCCGCCGTGTAGCGGGCCAGGATGATGTCATTGATCGTCACCTGCGCGTAGATCGCCGCGATCGATACTGCGAGCGCCATCATCAGCGGCACCCCGTCGAAATAGGCTGCGCCGAGATTGCCGAGAAAGCCGATTCCGGTCACCGCCACGAACAAAGTGTGCGGCGCGAAGCGCTCCACCAGCCGTCCGATGAAGAGCTGCGCGATGCCGCCGCAGATCAACACCAAGGTGGCAATGCTGCCCACGAGCACCAGCGGCACGTGAGTCGCCAGCCGCTCGTCGACAATCTTCGGCAGCGCGATCGTCAGCATATTGAAGGTAATGCCGGCGGTGATGGAAATGCCGAGGAACAGGCTGAACAGGAGCACGGCGACGCGCCGCGTCAGCGGCACCGTCGCCACCGACTTGCGCGTCTTCGCGTGATGACGGTCGTCAGGCGTCAGCCACGCATAAGCAAAGCCGCTCGCCATGATCAAAGCGCCGGGTACGATAAAGGCCGCGCGCCAATGGATCCAACTCGCCAAGAAAGCGCTGATGCCGGCGGCGAACGACACGCCGAGATTGCCGCACACGCCGTTGAACGCGAGCGTGCGGCCACGCGCCTGCGACGCTTCGATCAGCATGGCCATGCCGACGGGGTGGTAGATCGCCGCGAACACGCCGAGCGCGAACATGCCGAGCGCCAGCACGATCAGGTTCGGCGCCAGCCCCACCACCAACAGACTGAGGCCCCCGCCGATATAAAATGCCGTCATCATGTTGCGACGGCTCCAGCGGTCGGCCAGCCAGCCGGCCGGCAAGGAAAACACGCCGAACGCGACGAAGGCGGCGCTCGAGAAGGCAATGAGATCGCTATAGGAGCGGCCGTAGACCGCCGTCAGACCGATCACCACGGTCGGGTAGATGAGCAGCACGAAATGGTCGACCGCGTGCGCCCAGTTCAGGAAAGCAATGGCGCGGCGCCGGGCAATGTCGTCTCTCGGAGCGATTGCAGTCGGATTCATGGGCACTTCCGGCATCGGCGGTAATTGACAATTTGTCGCAACTATACCCTTGCCTTTTGGCGATGTTCGGTCGATTTTCGTCGAGATCGGGCCATGACCGCGACCTCGCCATATCGTCCCAACCTGGACGACGCCCCCCGCCCGGTAGCCATCCTGCCGAGCTCGCGGCCGGCCGGCGATCGCATCCCCCTGCATCACCACCGGCGGGGTCAGCTCACCTTCGCCACCGGCGGCATTATGCGGGTGGAGACGCCGGACGCGGCCTGGATCCTGCCACCGGCCCGCGGCCTGTGGTTGCCGCCGCAATGGCCGCACACCGTCGTCATGCGCAGCCATGTCGAAATGCGCACTGTCTACATCGACACGCCGTATTGCGCGGCTTTGCCGGCGACGCCATCCCTCGCGGAAATCTCAGGCTTGTTGCGAGAGCTGATCCTGGCGCTCCTCGACGAGCCCGCCGATTACGACGAGAACGGCCGTGGCGGCATTATCGCGCGTCTCATTCTCACCGAGCTCGGCCGCCTGCGCGAAGGCCGCCTGGCCGTGCCGATGCCGGGGGACGCCCGTGCTTTGCGCGTTGCGCGCGCCCTGCTCGACGACTCCAGCATCGATTGGGATCTCGACCGCTGGGCCGATGCATGCGGCGCCAGCCGGCGCACGCTCGCGCGCGTTTTCCGCAAGGAGACCGGCTTGGGCTTTGCCGAATGGCGCGCGCGGCTGCGGGCCATCGATGGCTTGGCGCGCTTGTCGGAAGGCGCCTCGGTCGCTGAGACGGCCCGCTCTGTTGGCTACGCCAGCCCGAGCGCCTTCTCCGCCATGATCCACCGCACCTTGGGCGAGTCACCACGTCGGCTTGCGAAATAATACGTCAGTCCCGCGTGAATAAGCGCATCGCCATTCCGTAGACAGCGGCCGATTTTCTCTCTTAAGTTGCATTCGGTTGTAGAGCTCTCGTCTTTGTCCGGGGCGCGTAAGAGGCCTCAATGTGCGTCGGGGGGCGCGTTTACGCGGCGACGTTCGTCGCCGTGGCCTTCATTGTCAGTGGCGGACTCGGACATGAGGGAGGCGCCCTCGCCGGCGATGACCCCGACGATCCGACCGTCATTCTCTTTTCCGGCCGCGACATCTGGCGCAACGGCGCCTTCGCCTATGGCGGCTTTCTCACCGCCCCCGGCGGCTTCGAGCAAGATGGCCTGATGTTGAAGGTCATGTTGTCCGGCGGTGCCTATCGCTACACGGCGCAGGATTTGAACACGAACGTGATCGGCGTCGAGGCGGTCGTCCAGGTGCTGCCGGGCTGGCGGATCAAGCGCGGCAACGTCGAGGCGAAGGTATTCTTCGGTCTCGATATCGAGCGGCACCAATTATGGCCGGACGATCCGGCCAATCGTCTGCGTGGCAGCGACATCGGTGCGCGGTTCGCGCTCGAGTTTTGGTACGAACCTACGCCGGACACCATGATGGTCGGTGAAGTGTCGCTGTCGACGATCGCCACCAACAACTCGGCGCGCATCGCTTATGGCTGGCGCGTGCCGGACGACGTCATCGGCATCGGCGACTATTATGTCGGACCGGAAGCACAGTACTTCGCCTCCGATGGCTATCGCCACTGGCGCTTCGGCGCGCATGTGACCGGGCTGAAGGCCGACGGCCATGAATGGTCGGCCGCCGCCGGCTTCGCGCGGGACTCCGACGAACGTTCGAGTCCCTATCTGCGGCTCGGCTTCATCCAGCGGCAGTGATCAATCGAGCGTGCGGCGGAAGCGCGTGACCGCGATCGTCATCGCGATCAACATCAAGATGAACAACATCATCGCGTCGTAATGCAGATCGGAGACTGACGAGCCTTTCAACATGATCGAACGCACGATGCGTAGATAGTGCGTGAGCGGCAGCGCCTCGCCGAAATATTGCGCCCATTGCGGCATGCCGGCGAAGGGGAACATGAAACCGGACAGCAGAATGTTCGGCAGGAAGAACATCATCGACATCTGCATGGCCTGCAACTGGTTCTGCGCGACCGTCGAGAATGTGTAGCCGATCGACAGGTTCGTGGCGATGAACAAGGTGCTGAGCGCCGCCAGCACCGCGAGGCTGCCGAGGATCGGCACGCCGAACAGCAACACGCCGATGCCGATGATCATCGAGGCCTGCACGAAACCGACCATGATGTAGGGGATGATCTTCCCCAGCATGATCTCGACCGGCGAGATCGGCATCGACAGCAGGCTCTCCATGGTGCCGCGTTCGATCTCGCGCGTGACCGACAGCGCGGTGAAGATGAGCATGGTCATGGTGAGAATGGTGCCGACGAGGCCCGGCACGATGTTGAGCTGTGTCAGTGCCGCCGGATTGTAGCGCGCATGCGTTCGGATCTCGAATGGCAGCGTCGTCGTGACCGGGATGGCGCGATCGTGTTGCAAGGCGGTCTGCACGACCTGGCCCAGCGCCGACAATGCCGAACCGGAGGCGACCGGATCGGTCGCGTCGGCGGCGATCAGCATGGCCGGCTTGTCGCCGCGCCGCACCGCGCGCTCGAAGTTGGCCGGAATCTCGATCGCAAAGAGGACTTTGCCGGACGCCAGCAAATGATCGAGCTCGGCCGCGCTGTGCGGCAGCTCGGTGACCTTGAAGTATTTGGTATTCTGCAGCGCCGCCAGGATCGAGCGTGCCAGATCGCTGTGCTCCTGCAGCAGCACCGCCGTGGGCAGATTGCGCGGCGTGGTGTTGATGGCATAGCCGAACAACATCAGCTGCACGAGCGGGATCATGATGATCATCGCGAATGAAACACGATCGCGCCTGAGCTGGATGAACTCCTTGACCAGCATGGCCCAAGTCTTGCGCCAAAACCCGTTGCCGCGCAGCCGGGGCTGGTCGGGATCGGCCATGATGTGGGTTGGCTGCGGATCGCTCATTGGAAGTTGTCCCGCGCCCTGCCCATCAGATCGATGAACACGTCTTCGAGTGACGGCTCCGATCGCTTCCACTCCAAGCCGCCCCGCGCGCGATAGGGCGCGATCGCCGTCTCCAACGCCTCCGCCTCGCGGCCCGAGACATGCAGATTGGTGCCGAAGGGCGCCACCATGTCGACACCCGGTGTCCGGGTGAGTTCGTCGGCCACGCCGACGAGATTCTCATCATTCGTGGCGCTGACGATATAGGTGGTCAAATGCGAGCCTTCGATGACCTGCTCGACCGTCCCCCGCGCCAACAACTCGCCATAGGCGATGTACGCGATCTCGTGGCAGCGCTCGGCTTCGTCCATGTAATGGGTCGAGACCAGCACGGTGAGGCCTTCGTTGGCGAGGGCGTGAATCTCATTCCAGAACTCGCGGCGCGCCTTCGGATCGACACCGGCGGTCGGCTCGTCGAGCAGCAGGAGCTGGGGGCTCGGCAGCGTGCAGGCGCCCAAGGCAAGACGCTGTTTCCAGCCGCCCGATAATTCGCCCGCGATCTGTTCTTCGCGGCCCGCGAGACCAAGCCGCTCGATCGCGGCGCGCGCGGCGGCAGCCGGTCTCGCCAGCCCGTAGACGCGCGCGATGAACTCCAGGTTCTCACGCACCGAGAGGTCCTGATAGAGACTGAAGCGCTGCGTCATGTAACCGACGCGGTTCTTGATCTTGTCGGTCTCGGTGCGGATGTCGTAGCCGAGGCAGGTGCCGGTGCCCTCGTCCGGCGTCAGCAGACCGCACAGCATGCGGATCGTCGTCGTCTTGCCGGAGCCGTTCGGGCCGAGGAAGCCGTAAATACTGCCGCGTCTAACCTGCATCGACAGGTTACGCACCACCGCGCGACCGTCGAACTTCTTGGTCAGGTTATGAACGTCGATGACGATGTCGTGGCCGTTCATTTGCCGGCCTCCTTCGAGACCTCCGGCAGCGTGACGGTGACCGGTTGGCCGACGCGAAACTTCTCCGGCTGCGCGGGCCGCGCTTCGATCATGTAGACGAGCTTCGAGCGCTCCTCGAGGCTGTAGATCACCGGCGGCGTGTATTCCGAACTGCGCGCGATGAACGAGACCTTGGCCGTAAGCCCAGCCTCGCACCCGTCGCACGACACCGCAACGGTGTCGCCGAACTTCACCGTTGCCAGTTCCGTTTCCGGCGCGAAGAAGCGGATCTTGAGATTGCCGGGCGGCAGGAGCGACAGCACCGGTCGCCCGGGCTGCACCGTCTCACCCGGCCGGTAATAGATCTGCTGGATCGTGCCCTCGGCCGGACTGTTCGCGGTGCGCCGCGCCACCCGCGTCTGCGCCCATTCGAAATTGGCTTTGGCCTGACGCAACGCTGCTTCGGCATCGTCATACGTCTTCTGCGTGCCGGCGGCGGTCTTGAGGAGCTCCTTGGCGCGGTCGAACGCCTGTTGCGCGTTGACCACCGCGGTTCGGCGCACTTCGAGATCGGCCTTCTGCAGATCGTCGTCGACGGTAAACAGCAAGTCGCCTTTGCGGACGCTATCGCCTTCACGCACCTTGAGAATTTCGACACGCCCCTGCTCGTCCGGGCTGACGAAGATCAGATCCGCCTCGACCCAGCCCTGGAATTGCCGATCGTTGCGTCTGTCGCAGCCGGCAAGGGCGAGCGCGATAAAGCCCCAGATGAGAGCCTGTTTGAACGTCATGACTCTCTCCTCGCGCCGAACAGCAATTCGACGTGGGTCTGCATCATCGCCCGGACATCAAGTGGATCGTAGCGCTCGAACAAACCGTTCCATATGATCGCCATCAAACCGGGCGCGGCGATGAGTTGCGGAAACTCGACGAGGCCTGGCGCCACCTCGCCGCGCGCTGCCGCGCGGGCCAGCAGCGCGCGAACGGCGGCGATGATCCGCGACAGCACTTCCCGGTAATAGAACTCCGCGAGCTTGGGAAAACGGCGGCCTTCCGAGATCATCAGCCGGACAACGTCCTTGCGCCGCGTCTCGTATACTTCGCGCATGAAAAGATCGGCGATGTGCTCGGCAATCTTCGGCAGCGGCAGGTCGGCCTCGCCCATTGCTTCGATGGTGCCGACCAGCGGCGTCAGCATCTCGCGGATGAGCTCTTGAAACAGGGCCTCTTTGTCGCGGAAATAGAGATAGATCGTGCCCTTGGCGACGCCGGCGCGTTTGGCGACGTCGTCGAGCCGCGTCGCCTCGAAGCCGCTCGCCGAGAACTCGTCGAGCGCCGCCGCCAGAATGGCCTCGCGACGCGCCGCGCCGCGCGTGTCGCGCTCGCTGTCGCCGATGATCTCGATCCGCCGCGTGCTTTTCCGCGCCGACGGTTTTGCGGTTTTTCGCCGTCCCGCCATGTCACTCACCACTGACTGACTGGTCAGTCATTACCTAGTGCGGATCGGGTCGGTGCGCAAGATGGAGAAAATTGGCTGATTCGGCCCCCTTGGTATCCCGCTCCTCCTTGCCGCAGAAGCAAACCGCGGGACGCTCGCTGGCTAGGCGTGAACGAGGCGGATCAATCGCTTGCCGAGATTTTCACCGCGGTAGAGTTCGGCAATGGCGGCGGGACAATGCTCGATGCCGTCGACGACGTCCTCGCGATAGACGAGCCGCCCTTCCCGCACCCAGGCGGCGAGCCGGGCGACGGCTTCCTCATAGCGATGCGCGAAATCGAACACGAGCAGACCGGACATGCGCGCCCGCTTGACAAGGATCTGGCGCTCGACGCGCGGCCCCATCGGTGGCGGATCCCAGGTCGCGATAGACGCCGTACCGCAGATGACGATACGCGCGCCGATGGCGAGTTGCGCCAGCACGGCGTCGCTGATGGGCCCGGACGTGTTATCGAAATAGACGTCGACGCCGCGCGGGCAGGCCTCGCGCAACGCCGCCGCGATATCGCCGGCCTTATAGTCGATCGCCGCATCGTAGCCGAAGACTTCACGGCAGAACGCGGTCTTCACCGCGCCGCCGGTAATACCGACCGTGCGGCAGCCCATCAGCTTGGCGATCTGACCAACGGCCGAGCCCACCGCGCCGGCGGCCGTCGAGACAACCACCGTGTCGCCTGGTCGTGGCGAACCGAGATCGAGCAGGCCGAAATAAGCCGTCACACCGTTCAAGCCGAGCACGCCAAGCGACAGAGACAACGGCAGATCCGTTTCCGTCACCTTGCGCGTGACATTGCTGCCGTCCGACACCGCATAGTCCTGCCAGCCGAACATCCCCATCACTTGGTCGCCCTCGGCATAGCCGGGATGACGCGAGGCGACGACCGTACCGGCCGAGAAGGAGCGCATGACTTCGCCGATGCCGACGGGCGTCGAATAATTGGCGACGGCGGAGACCCAGCCGCGCATGGCTGGCTCGACCGAAAGATAGTCGTTGCGGACGAGGAACTGCCGGTCGCCGATGTCAGGAAACGGCGCGACGATGATTTCGAAATGATCGGCTTGGGGAATGCCGTGTGGTCTCGCCCTGAGACGGACTTGCCGGTTGACGCGCATGGTCGTGATGGCTCCCGTGGACGGAGAGCATCTTATACCAAGCGGAGCCGCTTCAACCCTTCACGTCACAGAAGAACGAACGGATGACGCATTCCTTGCCGCCGTCGGTATAGCAGGCCTTGAGCGCCTCGTTCTGGGTGCGGCCGAGGCGCGGCCCCTTCCCCCAGCCATTGCCGCCGCACGGATTGGTGAAGTCGACGGCGAAAGCCGCGCAGCCGCGCCGGACCGTCGTCACCACCCGACAATTATCGCCCTTGCATTTCGACAGCGCGTTGTGGCGCGCCTCATCGATCGAGCGGTAATCGAACGCATCGCCATAAGCACCACACGCGCCGATCGCCAGCGCGCCGGCGGCAAGCGCCGTATTCATGGTGGCGAGCGTGACAGCCACGCTGCCGAGCAGCAGCGCTGCCGCCACCAGTGCTCGTATCACCGGCGTGTAGGTCTTAGCCGCCATCGTCCCTTACCCGAACCTTGTCGGGAACTAACGATGAGTCGCAGCGGCCGATCAACGATTCGGAGTCTCAGGCGCGTTCGATTTCGGCCTTGACGGCCGAAAAGGACTCAGGAGTGTCGACGTCGGTCAGCGCGGCCGCGCCGGTGACCGGCACCTCCACCACCGCCTCGGCATAGCTCGCAATGAGATTGCGTGCGCCGATATCGCCCGAGATGCCCATTAAGGCCGGGAAGAAGCGCCGCGACCACAGCACCGGATTGCCGCGCAACCCGCCGATCGACGGTACGACGACCAACGCACCACGCTCGGGATCGAAAGCGTCGACCAACCGGTCGATCAAAGGCGCATCGACCTGCGGCATGTCGCCGAGACAGACGATGGCACCGTCGGCATCCTTCGGCACGGCGCCGATACCGGCCTTGAGCGAAGAGCCGAGGCCCTCGGCGTAATCGGCATTGAATACGACCTGTAGCGGCAGACCGGCCAAGGCTGTCTCTACCTTCTCGCGCTCGTGGCCGGTGACGACGATCACGGGTGCCGCGCGCGAGGCGAGCGCATGCTCGGCGGCAATGCGCACCAGCGGCTTGCCACCGATTTCCGCCGTCAGCTTGTTGACCGGACCCATGCGCGTGGAACGGCCCGCCGCGAGCACAACGGCCGCAATACGGCGGCCCTTTTCTTCTTGCTTCTCCTCGCGCGGCTGAGGCCGCGTGACGATTTCCATGAGCAAACCACCGACGCCCATGCCCGTGATGTCCGCGCGCGACACCGGCAGACCCGCGAGCAGACGCATCAGCACCCAGTCGAAGCCGTTCTCTTTCGGCGAGCGCGCGCAACCCGGCGCGCCCAGCACGGCCTGACCACGCGCACGGCCGATCAGCATCAGGTTGCCCGGGTCGACCGGCATGCCGAAATGCTCGATCTCGCCACCGACCGCTTCGAGCGCGGCGGGAATGACATCGCGGCGATCGGCAATCGCCGAAGCGCCGAACACGACGACCAGCTCGGCGCCGGCTTGCAGCAGTTCGTCGATCGCCGCTGCGAGCGCCGCCTGGTCGTGCGGCACACGCTTTTCAGCGATGATCGTTGCGCCGGCCGGCGCGATACGTGCCGCGGTGATCTTCAGCGTCTTGTCGATGACCTTAGACGACAAACCCGGCAGCAGAGTCGAGACGACGCCGACCTTGCGCACCTTGTAGGGCGCGACGCGGATTACCGGCTGCGCCTTGCGAGCCTCAGCAACCGCCTTGTCACGCGCGCCGCCGCCAACCGCGAAGGGAATGATCTTCACCGTGGCGATCATCTCGCCCGGCACCACCGGCTTGTAGGCGGCCAAGGTCGCGAGCGTCACCGCTTCGTCGACGCGGTTGAGCCGGTCGACGACGTCTTTGTCGACCACCAGCAACCCCGCCTCCTCGGCGAACAGATTGCAGCGGCCGGTGAAAGCGCGATCGGTGCGCACGCCGTCGCCGGCCAATGCGGCGGCGATGTCGGCCGCGGCCTGATCTTCCGACACGTCGCCCGGCTCCAGCCGTGCGACCACGATCTCCTTGATACCCGCGGCCTCGAGCGCGGCAATTTCGTCCGCGCCGATGAGCGTGCCCTTCTTGAGCACGAGTGTGCCTTCGCGGATGGAATGCACCGCCGTGGCGCCCGCGGCGTCACGAACCGGGACGGCGCCGAACTTCATGCCGCTTCCGCCTTTTCCTGCTTCACGCGCAGACGCAACGTGATCTCCGCCATGATCGAAACCGCGATCTCCGGCGGCGAGATGGCACCGATGTCGATACCGATCGGCGCATGGATGCGCGCGATGTCGAGATCGGTGAGCCCCGCCTCCTTCAACCGCGCGACGCGCTTGGCATGCGTCTTCCGCGAACCGAGCGCGCCGATATAGAAGCAGTCGCGCGCCAGCGCATGCTTGAGCGCCGGATCGTCAATCTTCGGATCATGCGTGAGCGCGACAAACGCCGTGTATTGATCGATGTTGAGCGGCGGCAGCGCGACGTCCGGCCACTCGGCGATCACCTTCACGTCCGGGAAGCGTTCGATGGAGGCGAATGCCGTGCGCGGATCGACGATAGTCACATCATAGCCGAGCAACTGGCCCATAGGCGCGAGCGCCTGACTGATATGCACCGCGCCGGTGATGACCAAACGCGGAGACGGCACATGCACGGTAAGGAAGACGCGACCTTCAGACGTCTCCTCCATGCCGCTCTTGGCCATGCGCACACGCTTCTCGATGATGTCGCCGAGTGGATCCTTGGCGAAGTCGGCGGCGTGCACCAAGCGCTGCGCGCCGCTCTCGACATTAGTGACGACCACGGCCACGCGACGCGCGGCGCGATCTTCGTTGAGCGCATGGAGAATATCGAGCTTCACTTAACTCACCTTTTCCACATAGACGCGGATCGTGCCGCCGCAGGACAGGCCCACCTGCCAGGCCGTTTCGTCGGCGACGCCGAATTCCAGTATCTTCGGCTTGCCACTATCGATCACGTCAATGGCCTCGGTCACCACCGCGCCCTCGACGCAGCCGCCGGATACGGAGCCGAGGAAGTTGCCGTCATTGTCTATCACCAGATTGGAGCCGATCGGCCGCGGCGCCGAGCCCCAGGTCTCGACCACCGTCGCGAGCGCAACGCCGCGCCCCGCTTTGCTCCAGTCCTCGGCCGCTTTCAGGATGTCTTCGTCGCGTGCGAACATGATGAACCTCCATTGTATCTCCCTCCCCCGCTCTTGCTGGGAGAGGTGAAAGAAAGCTCAGGCCACTTGCCTCAGCATCCTCTTCGGATCGTAGCCCTTGGCCGGCGCCCCCGAGAGGGCGCGCACGAGCTCGGTCATGGACTCCAGATTGTGTATCGGCCGCAGTTCATCAACATACGGCAGCATCGTCCGCACGCCCTTGGCGCGCGCCTCGAAGCCTTCGAAGCGCAGAAGCGGATTGAGCCAGATGAGCCGGCGGCACGAGCGGTGCAGCCGGTCCATCTCGAAGGATAATGTATCATCGGCATCGCGCTCAAGGCCGTCGGTGATCAAGAGCACGACCGCGCCCTGGCCGAGCACCCGCCGGGCCCAATGCTTGTTGAACGCGTGCAAGGACGTCGCGATGCGCGTGCCGCCGGACCAATCGGCGACGTTGGCACCGCAAGCGGCGAGCGCTTCGTCCGGGTCACGCTGACGGATGGCGCGGGTGACGTTGGTCAGCCGCGTGCCGAACAGGAAGGTCGTCACGCGCTTGCGCGCATCGGTGATGGCGTGCAGGAAATGCAGGAACAGCCGTGTGTACTGGCTCATCGAGCCGGAGATATCCAAGAGCGCCACGATCGGCGGCTCCTTCACCCGAGGCCCGAGATATTTCAGGTCGATCACGGCGCCGCCGGCCTTCATGCTGGAACGAAGGGTGCGGCGAACGTCGATCATGTGGCCGAGCCGGTGCGGCGCAAGCCTGCGCGTCTTCACGAGATCGAGCGGCAGCGCGAGCTTGGCGATCGCGTCCTTGGCCAGCGCGATCTCGGCCGCCGTCATCTGCGCGAAGTCCTTCTTCTGCAGCACCTCGCGGTTCGAGACCGTGAGGCGCGCATCGATCTCGACCTCGCGTTCCTCGGGACGTTCCTTGTCGGACGCAAACAACGCGTCCTGGATGCGCTGGGCGCCCGCCTCCGGCGGCTTCGGCGCGGTCGGCAGCGTCTCGGGCAACATCGAGGCGATCATCTTGTCGATCAGCCCGCGCCGGCGGAAGAAGATGCGGAAGGCTTGATCGAAGAGCACCGAGTGCTCGTGCCGCTTCACGAACACGGCGTGTAGCGTCCAGTAGAAGTCCTCGCGATTACCGACATGCGCGACTTCCAGCGCTTGTACGGCGTCGAGCACCGAACCGGGGCCAACGGGCATGCCGGCGGCGCGCAGCGCGCGCGCGAAGTAAAGGATGTTTTCGGCTAAGCGACCCTCGCCTTCAGCCATGGTTTCACTCCGCCGCGCGCAGCTCGGCCTTCACCTCGTCGAGCAGCGTCTTCACCTTGCTGCTGTCGAGCCGCGCGATATCGTCTTGATACTTGAGCAGCACCCCGAGCGTGTCGGACACGGTCGCCGGATCGAGCGCCACGACGTCCAACTCGGTCAGCGCAGTCGCCCAATCGAGCGTCTCAGCCACACCCGGCACCTTGAACAAGTCTTCCTTGCGCAGCGTCTGCACGAAAGCGACGACCTGCTCGGACAGCTTCTTGGGCACGCCCGGCACCTTGGTGCGCAGGATCGTCAATTCGCGCGCGGCGT
>Ga0255338_1003357_pt1 | contig 19501 bp, 12 predicted proteins | sample MeOH1_35cm_T4_19_FD_203715 | JGI IMG/M metagenome (GOLD analysis project Ga0255338, IMG submission 203715) | Sandy soil microbial communities from University of British Columbia, Vancouver, Canada - MeOH1_35cm_T4_195 | ecosystem: Engineered > Artificial ecosystem > Sand microcosm > Unclassified ...
CCGCCGGCGTCTCTCCAGCCTCGCTCCCGTCTCCGGACGCGGGCGGGGCTGGCTTGCGTCTGGGAGCACGGGGGGGCAGGAGTTGCCGGCGGCGACGGGTTTCCGCTGGGCATTCAGGCGTTCAGGCATTCGGGCGATCGGGCTTTCAGGTTTTGCCTCGGTTCGCGGTAGCGCATGGCTGCGTCATTGTGGACGGAGCGAAGCGGAGTGTGGCAATCCCGACCGTCCACAGGCAACCCAGAATCCGTCGACCAGTGATTACCTGCCGTCGTTCGGGATTGCCACGTCGCTTTGCTCCTCGCGATGACTCTGCTTTCGGGATCGTGACGTTACCTGCACTCCTTGCGCTGACGCTGCTCGCGGCGGGGGCAGGATTGCCGATCCACGGAGGGGATTGCCGCAGTCGCGCAAAACGCTCCTTCGCAATGACATTGCTTGGCGAAGGTAAGCGGCGCATTCCAGAGCTTTTTTAGCCCCAAAGCAGGGGGTTCAGATACCGGAGCGGAGGAGAGAACCGCAATAAATCGGTATCGGCCGAGCACAGCTCCGCATCGTATTCCACCGCCAGCGCTGCCAGAAACGCGTCAGTAGTCAGGTTGCCCGCAGTCCCGGCTTTCTCCAGAAGTCCTCGCAGCAAGTCCCAATGACGTTCACCGGGGTTTAGCAGCACGACGACTGGCTGTCGAATCCATTCGTCCAACACTTGCAGGGCTTGCTCGCAGGTTAAGGGTTGTGGGAATAGACCGGGCCGCGTAGAGAGCCGCAAGAACCCTAACGCGACCCGGCCAAATTAGACCTACCGTCTCTATTACCGACAACGTTGCTTCCCACCAAGCATGCGCCCGCTGGTGGTGCGGGGCTTCCGTGTTGATGGCATACAGCAGCAAATTGAGATCGACGAGCTTCACTTACGCATACTCAGCTTATGCTGAAGCTCGTCGTCTTCGAGTTGCGCAGCCAACTGCTGTGCTTTATCCATGTTCGCTAGCGGAGGAAAATCCATCGAGAACGTGGGACACCGGTACGGCGGACGAGCGCCTTCCGGCTGTATCCGCTCCAAGCCGAGGCGCAGCACTCGGTTGAGCGTGGCTCGCAAAGACGCTCCGCTTCGGCGCGCAGCCGCTGGAGTAGTTCATCGTCGACGTTCGACGTGGTTCGCATAGCACGCATCTTAGTGCGCTCAAATGATGACGTCAACGCATCACTGGATCTGGATTGTCCTAGCTTCTTATGTCAACTAACCAATCTTTTGCCTTTCTCGGCGGCGGCGTGATGGCCACCGCGATCCTTCGCTCGCTGTTGGACGCGGGCCTCGTTGCGCCGCACCGCGTGGCGGTGAGTGAGCCGCAGGAGGCGCGCCGTGAGGTGCTGGCGGAACTGGGCGTGCGGGCCGTGGCCTCCAACGCGGAAGCGGCCGGAGGGGCCGACGTGGTGGTGCTGGCGGTGAAGCCGTACGTGATCCCGGCGGTGCTGCAGGAGATCGGAGGGTCGTTCACCCCTTCGCTGCTGGTGGTCTCCATCGCCGCGGGGGTGACGCTGGCGCAGTTGGAAGCGCTGCTCCCCGCAGGGGTGCCCGTGGTACGGGTGATGCCGAACACGCCGGTGCAGGTGGGCGCGGGCGCCTCCGCCTTCTGCCGGGGCGCCGCGGCCACGGATGAGCACGCGGCCCTGGTCCGGCAGCTCTTCGAGGCGGGGGGGCGCTGCGTGGAGGTGACCGAGGCGCAGATCGACGCGGTCACCGGCCTGAGCGGCAGCGGACCCGCCTACGTCTGCCTCATCGTGGAGGCGCTGGCGGACGGCGGCGTGCGCATGGGCCTGCCGCGCGACGTGGCCCTCACCCTGGCCGCACAGACCGTGCTGGGCAGCGCCAAGCTGATCCTGGATACCGGCGATCATCCCGCAGTGCTCAAGGATCGCGTTGCCACGCCGGGCGGCACCACCATCGCGGGACTGGCGGCGCTAGAGGAGGCGGGCGTCCGCAGCGGGCTGATCAAAGCGGTGGAAGCGGCCACACTACGGGCGAAGGAACTGGGGAAATGAGGTCCATGGAGAAATGAGTAAATGGGGAAGGGTAGGAGCCGCTTAACCCCATTTACTCATTTCCTCATTTACTCGTTGACCCACTAAGGAGTGACATGGCCACCTCAACGGGGAGTAGCGCCTCGCGCCGGGACGTGCTGAGGGCGGGTGGGTTGGCGTTAGGCGGGCTTCTGGCGGGGTCCGCGCTGGGAGAGGATGCTCCGGCTTCGGTGCTGCGGATTGCGCCGGAGCCGGAGTTCGAGCTTTCGCCATGGCTTTACATGCAGTTCATGGAGCCGCTCGGCACCACGGATGGGTCGGTCGAAGCCTCATGGGAGCACCTGGAGGGGCGCTGGCGGCAGGACCTGGTGGATGTAACGCGGGAGCTGGCGCCGCCGATGCTGCGCTGGGGCGGCCTGTTCAGCGGCTACTACCGCTGGCGGGAGGGCGTGGGGCCGCGGAGCGCGCGGAAGCCGATGCACAACCTGGCGTGGGGCGGGGTGGAGACGAACCAGGTAGGCACGGCGGAGTTCGTGGACTTCTGCCGCCAGGTGCGGGCCGAGCCGCTGATGTGCGTGAACTTCGAGGCGGAGGGTGATCCGCGGTGGGCGAAGAACGCCCTGGGCGAGTTGCGGACGGGCAACGCGCAGGAGGCCGCCGAGTGGGTGGACTACTGCAACAACCCGCAGAATGCCGAGCGCATCGGCCACGGGTTCCGCGAGCCGCTTCCGATCCACGTGTGGCAGCTCGGCAACGAGACCTCGTACGACCCGAGGCGGTTCGGCCGGGACGCGGCGATTGCCAAGACGATCGAGTTCAGCCGGGCGATGCGGAAGGTCGATCCCACCGTCAAGCTGATCGGCTGGGGCGACTCCGGCTGGGCGCCCGCGATGATCGAGCGGGCCGGCGAGCACGTGGACTACCTCGCGTTCCATCACCTGTTCGATCCCGGGGCGCCGCTGCGCGATGGGGAGTACGCGAAGGATCCGGTGGCCACCTGGGAGGTGCTGATGGGCGCCGTGAAGCGCCAGGAGCGGAAGCTGCTGGAGATGCGGCAGCAGGTGGAGCGGCACCGCTTCCCGCTGGCGCTCACGGAAAGCCACTTCACGATGCAGGGCCGCAACCGGTGCGACCTGAACTCCGCCTGGGCCGTAGGGGTAGCCTACGCGCGGTTCATGAACCTGCACCAGCGCCACGGCGACCTGCTGCGCATCGCCAACCTGGGTGATTTCTGCGGCACGCGGTGGCAATCCAACGTGGTCATGCTCCCCACCCCGCGCGGCCAGGCCTACGTGATGCCCGTGGGCAAGGTGGCGGCGCTCTACCGCAAGCACACGGGCACACACTTCGCACGGTGCAGCGGCGGTCCACCGGAGTTGGACATCACTGCCAGCCGCACCGGCAGCAAGTTCTTCGTGCACGTGGCGAATACTCACCGCACGCGGTCGCAATCGTGCCGCTTGAGCCTCGGCGGTCTGACGCTCCGCTCGGGCAAGGCGTTCGAGATCGCGCCCGACCCCTGGCTGGAGATCACCTCCGCCAAGGACGACCCGATGCAAGTCCGCACCCGCGACCTGGACCTGAACGTTCCCCTCGTCTTCCCAGCCGCTTCCGTGACGGCGCTGGAATTGCAGACGTAAGTCGACCCGGAGCGGGCCAACGCAGAAGCCGCGATGAGGGGTACGGAATACGGCGGGGCCGCCGTCTCGGCGGCCCGGTGAGCCCGTGGCTCACCGGAGAGCGGCAAGACGCCGCCACCACGTGGGCTGGCTTACCGCTTACTGCAATGGGCTATGGGTTGGCGGATGCGGGGCCGAGACGGTGCTCCGGCTCCTCGTATGAACGGCTGAGCAACTGCAACTATTCGTCGGAGCTGTAGACGATGACGTCCTTGGGCAGCCGGGCGAGGCCGCTTTCGTTGCCCTGGAGGTCCACCGCGGAGACGGCGTAGCGCAGGCGTAAGCTACCGCCCAACGGCGGCGCAGCGTCGTCCGTGTAGTGGGCGCGTGGCGCTGCGACCGTGCCCACGCGCTCCCAATCGTAACCCGGGTAGCGGCCGCGGTAGATGAAGTACGCGACCACCTTCGGATCCACGGACGGGGTCCAGCTAAGCGGGACCTGATCGATCGCTATGCCACTGCGCGGCACCGCAACCTGCGTGGGGGCGGCAGGCGCCTGGGGCACGGGCAGCCGCGTGCGGAGGTCGAAGGTGGCCAGCGCGGTCTGCCCACGCCAGAAGGCGCTGTTGAACAGGGTGATGGGCAGCCACTGGTACTCCGTTTCGCCCCGAGCCGCGATGCGCACCAGCAGCAGGCCGTTGCCGCCGTTCAGGTCGATCTTCCCGAACGGGTTATCGGTCAGCTCGAACCCGTTCGGGGTCTTCACCGGTGGCGCGGGGCGGTTCGGCAGCGTCCACTCCCCGTTCGTGTCCGTCTTGCCTTCGGCAATCGGCTGGTCCTCGATCCTGCCTGTGCGCGCCTCGAAGACGCTCAGCGCGGTGCCGGGCACGGCGCGCCCGTTGTTGTCCAACACCCGCAGGCGGCAGGCGCGAGGCACGTCATACAGGTAGATGCCAGGATAGCCGCGCCGAGTCCCTTCCAGGCGGTTGAGGGCCTGGACACTGTGCTCCGGGAGTAGTCCGTCCGCGAACCCGAACGCGGAGGCCGGCTGATAGCCAATGGCAGCGAGCTGTCCGGCGGCATCCTTCACCGCATTGGCCTCGGGGAGCACTCGCAGCGCGCTCAGGTCCACCAGCCCGATCTGGTGCGCCACCCCTCGCAGCAGCTCCCAGTCCACCTTTCCCGCGCGGGTGGCCGGGTCGCTCGAGTCCGTAAAGTCTACGTAGCCATCCCAGCCGTTCGCCGCGTGCACCGCGTCGAAGGAAGCGGCCGGCTCCGCGTCGTCGAGCACGCGGATCAGGTCGACCCGCAGCGGCTGGCGCACCCCGCCGGGCGCGGAGGCGTAGGCGGAGCGCTCCAGCTTCTGATACAGGGCGGCGAACTGCGCGTGCACCCAATCCTCGAACGACCGCGAGGTATCGGACACGGAGAGCTGTGCCCAGCGGTTGTAGGCGCTTCGCCGCACCAGTACCGCAAACGCCAGCGCGTCGGTCCGCTCCTCGCGGCTGTTGTTCGCTGCGTTCTGCTCTTCCGGCCCCACCCCCGCGGGCTCCAGCCGGAGCTCGATCCGCTGCCCCTTCTTCCAGGAGAAGGTGTAGGAGAAGTCCGCATAGGTCCCTGGGCGCAGCCTCGCCTGGCGCAGCTTCGCCCCCTCCAGCCGCCACTCCACCGTTTCGGCTTCCGCCACACAGTCCGGCTCCAGGCCCGCGTGCTGCCCCGTGTCCGCCTTCTTCCCATCCACCAGCCACACGTAGCGAAACGGTCCGGAGGGCGCCGCGCCGTGGTTGACTACTCGGCCGGTGGCGGTTACCTTCTCCCCCTTCTTGGGCCAGCGCCGCACGGGGTCCTTACCGTTGGGCGGCAGAGGCTCACGGGTGGCGACGTCCAGCAGCAGCGGCACGCCTTCGGTGATGAGGGTGTCGTACGCGGGATAGCGCGGCTCCAGGCTCACGTAGGCGACGTCCAGATCCGGCCGCGACGCCGACGAGGGCTGCGACGCCACTCGGGCTCCGGTCAGCATCAGCACGCCCAGCATCCAAAGACCCGGCCGTCCGGTTGGCTGATTGGAGAAGATATTCCAGTGCCGGGTTTTCCTGCTGCGGGATTTCAAAATCGTGGATGAGTTTTCAGAAGCGGCCGGTGCGGAGGCGGAATACTGACAGTTTTGAACAGCTTTTCAACAGGGTTCAGGCAAGGAATGTAGCTTATTCCGTGCGAATCCGGCTCGATTCACACGCACGTTTTGAACAATCTTTCGACACTGTCGAATGACCGCGCGGATTCCACTCTACGCGCGGCCGTGAACGGCCGGAAGCCCCGCTTCGGTGGGCAGAAGGAGCCGGTTTTACCTGCGGCCGGAACGACCTGCACGAAGGTTGGGCAGTAGGCGGAGACCCTCCTCCCGTAGGATCTTCCGCGTGACGAGGCTGCCTTGCGCTTCTTGCGGCACCTTGCGTGCATGTCATCCTGACGCCCGGAAGGATCTCGGTCGCCGTAAACGTGCCGGTACTCACCGGGCCGTCAGACCCCATTCCGGGGCGAGCACATCGCTTACACCTATCTACCCGTAATGGTACAGCCGAGATCCTTCACGTTGCTGAGGATGACCCGCGCGGAGGGCTGGCATAACACCCATGGGCCATCGCACCGCACGATCCAATGCGCGTGGGCCGTCCCCAATTCTAAACCCCGAACCCTAACTACTCCGAACCCTAACTACTCCGACCGCAGTACCCAGTGCTCGCCTTCAGTGTTCCCCAGTTCCAGCGGGTGATAGGCGCCGCCGGCCCAGAGGGGGAGCTGGTCGTCGTAGTGAGGGCTGCCGGGGTGGCCCGACTGGCCGCCGGGCGTCACCGCCTGCGTGGGTCCGGCGAGGTCGACGAGGAGGCGGTAGCTGACGCCGGAGGTGGTCTCGAACAGACGGTTGGGGTCGTAGAGGCTGTTGTTGAGCGTGTTCCACGTGCCGGGATGCGAGACCGGGCCGCGCTGGAACAGCTCCGTGAGCAACGGCGTGGCGCCGAGGGGGTGGCGGAGCACCAGCACGTGCGCCCGGCCCCAGCTCCACGCCTCCCGGTCCACGCCGAGCTGACCTTCCAGCCCCGCCAGCGCTTCGGACCAGGCGGTGCGGAGGGCGGTGTGCCGCGCCTCGGCGCCTTCGAACCAGCCGACCGGATCACCGAGCCAGAGCTGCTCCACCAGGCCGATGGACGCAGGGAAGAGGTAGGTCAGCAACTGCGGCGGCAGGCGGAGGGTGAGCACCTGGCGCGCCCACTCCACGAAGAAGCTTTCGAACACCACGGCGGGGCGGCTATCCACGGCGTAGCGGCCATCCCAGGCGGCGATCTCGTCCAGCAGCGGATCGTCCAGGCCCGCGGCGCGGAGCGCGGCGACGGCAGGGGCGGCCCACTCCACAGCCCGCGGGCTGAGGGCGTCGTACTGCAGCGCCTCCATCGCCTCGCGGGAGAGGAGGCCCGGCTCGTTCAGCGCGCCGACCAGCCGCTGCATCCGGTAGTCGCTGGGCCAGGTACCGGCGAGCGGGTACGGCCAATCCACGGCGACGATGTTGTTCGCAGAGCCGAGCCAGCCTTCCGGCGGCTCGCCGGTAGCGGGGAGCGCTTCGAACGGCACGTAGCCCACCCAGCGGTCGAGCGGATCGGCGCCGTGGCGGTACCGGCACTTCTCTTCCCTTCGCAGCGGGATCTTGCCGGTGAGCTGGTAGCCGATCTGGCGCTCCCGATCCGCGATCATCCAGTTGAACGTGGGGCAGTGCCACTTCCGCAGGTGCTCCCGGAACTCCGGTACGGTGGCGGCCCGGGCGTAGCCCAGCATCGCCTCCAGCTCTTCCGTGGGCTCTTGCCCTACCCAGCGCACGGAGACCACTTCCCCGGTCCGGGCAAATCCTGGGAGCAGGTCCGACACCACGGGGCCGTGGTCCGTTTCCTGAACCACCAGCTCCACGTCTGCCGCACCGCGCACCCGGATCGTTTCGCGGCGCGCGGCCAACTCCTTCCAGCCCTCAGGACGGCGGTAGTGCGACGGCTGCGCCGGATCGGTCTCTTCCAGGTAGAGGTCGCGGAGGAGGGAAATGTTGTTGGTGAGGCCCCAGGCCACGTCCCGGTTACGGCCGAAGAAGATGCCGGGCACGCCCACGTAGGTCGCGCCGGCTGCTTCGAGCGCGCCGCCGGCCAGGTGCGCCTCGTACCAGACGCTGGGAATGACGATGGGCACGTGCGGATCGCTGGCGAGGATCGGGCTCCCGCCGGCCGCGCGGGAGGCGCCTACGACCCAATTGTTGCTCCCCGGAGCGGCGCCATCCGCCACGAGCGGCTCCTCGTCGCTGCCGGCACCCCAGCGCGGTAGGTCCGGATGCGGCACGTCGCGCGGCCAGATCGTCTCCCGCCCGCCCTCGGGCTGGAAGAGCGCCTCGAAGAGCGGGCCTTCGCCCAGCGTGCGGCGGACGAATTCCGGCAGGCAGAGGATCTGGAACCGGCCGGTGAGCTGCCACCAGAAGGCACGCAGCACGGCCTGGGAGTCGGCGGGGGTCCAGGCCTCCGGATCGTACTCCAGCAGGGAGAACTCGATCGGGAGCCCGTCTCGGAGCGCCAGGGTGCGGGCGAGGTTCACGCCGCCGCAGAAGTACTCCAACAGAGTGCGGGACTGCTCCGACGTCTGCACCACACCCTGCTCCGCCGTGCCGCGGAAGTTCAGCGTCCGCGCCAGGCGGTCCCCCTCCAGCGCCCCGGGGCCGAGCACTTCGGCGAGGGTGCCATAGGCGACGCGCCGGAGGTAGTCCATCTGCCAGAGGCGGTCTTGCGCCATCGCGAAGCCCAGCCCGTAGTACGCCTCGGCCTCGCTGCCCGCGGCCACATGCGGGATACCCCAGGCGTCCCGCGTGATCCGCGCGTCCACCCCGAACGCGATCACCTCCCCGCCGCCCGCCGGAACGCGCGACCGCAGGAGGTCGTAAACATGCGTGCGGGCCGTTTCCGCGCCCACGCCAAGCTGCGCCGCGAGGTCGTCCCACGTGGCCGCGGTTCTCAGGGCTGCAAGCAGTAAGTCCGTATTCATCACCATCTCCCGAGGGGGAAAGGGTGTTCAGGTGTTGGGTGTTCAGGTGTTGGGAAAGGCCAATCCGCTCCCAAGACCTAGCACCCAACACCTGAACACCCAATGTCCCTTCCATTCTTGCAACTATCTATCGTGCGGTCGCAGCAACTCTTGAAGAGAGCGCCAGAAACCCCGCCGTGACTACCGGCTCTTATCTAGCTATGAACATTCGTCGATCGACCCGCCCGCTCTGTTTCGGAGGCCTGGCCGCCGCTCTCCTCTGTTCCGCGCTTCAGGCCGCCGCTCCTCGGCCGGATGAGGTCGCCGACCCGGAGATCCGCGGCTCCGAGCTCGTGGCGCACGTGAAGTACCTCGCCTCGGATGAGCTGGCGGGCCGCGGCTCCGGCACGGAAGGCAACGACCGCGCCGCCGAGTACCTCGCCGAGCGCTTCCGCGTGTCCGGCCTGAAACCGGCCGGCGAGGGCAGCAGCTATTTCCAGACGCTCCCCGTCTTCACCGGCGTGAAGCTCGGCGACGGCAACAAGATCACGGTGCGGGGGAAGAAGCAGGAAGCGCTGAAGGTGGGGGAAGACTTCATCCCGCTCGGCTTCACCAAGAACGGCGCCGCGTTCGCGCCGGTGGTGTTTGCGGGATATGGCATCAACAAGCCGGACCTGGGCTACGACGACTACAAGGGCCTGGACGTGCGCGGCAAGATCGTGGTGGTGCTCCGCCACACTCCGGACATGGACGACAGCGGCAAGTTCGGCCCGTACGCCGCCCTTACCTATAAGGTGATGACCGCCCGCGAGAAAGGCGCCGCGGGCGTGCTCCTGGCGACCGGCCCGCTCGGCGACCAGCCGGTGTTTTTCGAATCCGAGCAGCACGGCGCCTTCAAAGATCCGAGCAAGCTCTCCGTACCGCTCGGCTCCGCCTCCACGGACGCGGGCATCCCCGCGGCGGTGGTGCACCCGAAGTTCATCGACGCGCTGGTGAGCCCCACCGGCAAGACCCTGCGCGACCTCCAGATCATGATCGCGCACGGAAAGACGCAGTCGTTCCTCATCCCCGGCGCGCGGATCGGGATGAAGCTGAACGTGGTGCGCGAAACGAAGCCCACGCGAAACGTCGTCGGGCTGATCGAGGGCAGCGATCCGAAGCTGAAGGACGAGGTGATCGTACTCGGCGCCCACTACGACCACCTGGGCATGGGCGACGAGCACTCCCTGGCCGAGTCCCGCGAGCCCGCGATCCACCACGGCGCGGACGACAACGCCTCCGGCACGGCCGGGGTGCTGGAGCTGGCGCAGTACCTGTCCGCGCACCGGGAGAAACTGGGCCGCAGCGTGGTGTTCATGGGCTTCAGCGGTGAGGAGTTGGGGCTTCTGGGCTCCAACTACTGGATCAAGCACCCGACTATTCCCGTGAGCAGGGTCGTCGGCATGATCAACCTGGACATGATCGGCCGGATGAAGAACGATAGCTGCGACGTGATCGGGGTGCCCAGCACCCCGGTCTGGCAGGGGTTGCTGGACGCAGCGAACCGCCTCGTGGGGCTCAAGCTCCGCACGGGCGGCGGCACCCCGCTCGGCGGCAGCGATCAGCAGTCGTTCGTGGCGAAGGACATCCCGGTGCTCTTCTTCTTCACCGGCGTGCACCCGGATTACCACCGCCCCAGCGATACCTGGGACAAGATCAACGGCGAAGGCGCGGCAAAGATCTGCGAGGTGGTGGCAGACGTGACGGAGCGCCTGAGCCAGGAGAAGACCCGGCCGCTCTACGTGAAGTCGAAGGACACCGAGCCCGCCGCGAGCCCCGGCTTCCGCGTTTACCTGGGTACGATCCCGGACTACGCGGAGATGGTGGACGGCGTGATGCTGCAGGGCGTTCGGGAGGGCAGCCCCGCTTCCAAAGCCGGCATGCGCGAGGGAGACATCATCGTGGAACTGGGCGGCAAACGGGTCCGCAACGTACAGGAGTACACCACCGTGCTGGCGGACGCCAAGCCGAACGTGGCCACGACCATCGTGGTGATGCGCAAGGGACAGCGGTTGCCGCTGCCGATCACGCCCGCAGCGCGGCACTAACGGGAAGTATGGAAACCGCCGATAGACGCCGATGATCGCCGATAAGAATAGCTAGAGGCGCTCCACAGATGACGCGCAGAGCGAGCGACGCGCCGGAAGATTCGAAATCGTTTCGGCTTCCCATCTGTCCCATGGGCGTCTATCAGCGTCCATCGGCGATTCCAAATTGAGAAGATGAGCGAGTACACAGAGGGCGGTGTAACCGAAGATCTGGACGGAGCGTGGAAAGAAGCATTGGACCACTTCTTCGAGCCATTTCTCGCGCTGCTCTTCCCGGAGGCGCACGCGGATATCGACTGGCCGCTGGGTTACGAATCGCTGGACAGCGAGCTTCAGCAGGTGGTGCGAGACGCGGAGTTGGGTCGAAGGCTGGCGGACAAGCTAGTGCGCGTGTGGCGGAAGGGCGGAGAGGAGATCTGGGTCCTCATTCACCTGGAGGTGCAAGGCCAACCGGACCCTGACTTTCCGGAGCGGATGTATATTTACAATTACCGGATCTACGATCGCTACCGGCGCCACGTAGCGAGTATGGCGGTCCTAGCGGATACGCGCCGCGACTGGCGCCCAGATGCGTTCGGCTACGAGATCTGGGGCTGCCGGCCTGGGCTACAGTTCCCAGTGGTGAAATTACTGGATTGGGAGCCCCACTGGGCGGAGCTAGAGGCCAGCACCAATCCATTCGCTGTGATCGTAATGGCCCATTTGCGGGCGCAGCAAACCCGGCGGCAACCCGAGACGCGGCTACAATGGAAACTGTACCTGGCGCGGGTACTCTACAAGAGCGGGCTACGGCGCGAAGACGTGCTGGAGTTGTTTCGCTTCATCGATTGGATCCTTGCCCTCCCGCCCGAACTGGAGCGGGGGTTCGATCAAACGATCCGCCAAGAGCTGGAGGTAAACAAGATGCCTTACATGACCCGCTGGGAGCGTGAAGGACTGGAGCGCGGTCTGCAGCAGGGCTTGGAGCAAGGTCTTGAGCAAGGTCTTGAGCAAGGCTTGGAGCTAGGTGAGCAACGCGGCGAACAACGCGGGCTGCGTAAGGCGCTCTTTGAGGCGCTCCGCCTCCGTTTCGGAATCCTTCCGGATGATCTCACGGTCACGTTGGAGAAGCTCGAAGATGTCGAGGCTTTGAGTGCGCTCTTTCGAGAGGCCCTCTTGTCCGACGGCCTGGACGCCTTCCGCGCCGCCCTTGCGCGTCATACCGCAGCGTGAGGCTGGCGTCCGTTCCTGATTTGCGCCCTCATTTCGTCCATTCGCGGCAACTACCTAGCTGACTGCAAACCATGACCAAGACCGTACGCAATTCTCTTCAGATCGCCGCGCTGCTGGCGGCGGTGGGTGGGATGGAGTATTACTTCTTCCGCGCCCCGGACCTTTTCGGCACTCCTGCCCGTGCGGCCACAGCGCAGGCGAAACCCGCCGCGGCGACCCCCACCGCGGCGCCAGGCGACCTGCACCGCGAGGGCGAGAAACACTTGAAGAACATCAAGCAGCTCTCGTTCGGCGGGGAGAACGCGGAGGCGTACTGGTCGTTCGATGGAAAGCAGATCTCGTTCCAATCCACCCGCAACGGGCTGAAGGCGGACCAGATCTTCACCATGAACGCGGACGGCAGCAACGTGAAGATGGTGAGCACCGGCAAGGGCCGCTGCACCTGCGCCTACTTCCTGAAAGACGGCAAGACGGTCCTCTTCGCCAGCACCCACCTGGGCGGCGACGAGCCTCCCCCTCCGCCGGACTTCAGCCTCGGCTACGTCTGGGCGATCTACCCCACCTACGACATCTTCATGGTGGACACCACGGACCCCAAGCTGACGCCGAAGCGGTTCACCACCAAGAAGGGGTATGACGCGGAGGCCACCGTCTCGCCGGATGGGAAGAAGATCATCTTCACCTCCACGCGCAACGGCGACCTCGACCTGTACACGGTTGACATCAACGGCGACAACGTGAAGCAGGTCACCGACGAGTTGGGCTACGACGGCGGCGCCTTCTTCTCGCCGGACAGCAAGATGATCTGCTACCGCGCGGGCCACCCGGAGACGGAAGCGGACAAGAAGGCGTACCGGGAACTGCTCGCGAAGGACCTGGTGAAGCCCAGCAAGATGGAGCTGTTCATCATGAACGCGGACGGCTCGAACAAGCGCCAGGTGACCCACAACGGCGCCGCGAACTTCTGCCCCTTCTTCACGCCGGACGGTAAGAAGCTGATCTTCTCCAGCAACCAGGACGATCCCAAGGGCCGAAACTTCGAGCTGTACACCATTAACCTGGATGGCACCGGCCAGGAGCGCCTGACGTTCGAAGACACCTTCGACGGCTTCCCGATGTTCAGTCCGGACGGCAAGAAACTGGTGTGGGCCAGCAACCGCAACGCCAAGGTGCGCGGCGAGACGAACCTGTTCCTGGCGGATTGGGCGCCGTAAGCGTGTGCCGCAATGCCCGGCGCGGAGAGAATACAATTTCAAATTTCAAATTGTATTCTCTCTCCGTCAGGCAGCCTTCGGGCTCGCCGTGGAGATCGCGTCGAGGGCGGTCTGATAGACCCACATGCCGGAGCGGCGCCGGAAGATGAGGCCCTCCGCCTCCAGTTCCGCCAGCGTGCGGACCACCGTTTCGCGACGGACGCGGATCAGCTCCGCGAGCTGCGATTGGGTGAGCGGCAGCGACAACCAGACCCGGTCGCCCTGTACGTCGCCGTATTGATGAGCGAGCTCCGTTAGCAGTCCCAACGCGCGCTCGCGCGCGCTACCGGCGAGGAGGATGTCCGAGCGACGGTGGGCGCGCTCCAACCGCTCCGCGAGGAGTTGGAAGAGCGAGGTGGCGATGCCCGGATAGTACTGCGCCAGGCCCGGTACCTGGCCCGCGGGGATCGTCTGCACCAGACCGTCCGTCACGGCGGCAACGGTCACCTGCCAGCGGGAGTCCCGCCGCAAGGCGTCTTCACCAAACAGGTCGCCGGGACCGAGGAGGTCCAGTACCCGCGTCTCGCCATCGCGTCCCACGCGGTGGAACAACACGTGGCCTCGAGTGATCAGGTAGAGGCGGTCGCAGCGGCGGTTCTGGGTGCCGAAGAGGCTCTTTCGGTAGAAGCGCTGCTCCATCATCATCTCGGCGGGGAGCGAGAGCCGGTGCAGGGAAGATGGCAGGGTCGGAGTTCTGGAGGCGGGGGGTCGCGTCAAAAGCATGGGTGCGCGTCCTGGAAGACGCATCCAGGGGAAAGTTGCCACAGGCGGTGATCCCGGCGGGTGTGATAGAAGGCCGGAGTGGAGCGTCTCCGCAGGTCGGTTCACCGGCCAGCTACCTCCTCCTGATCGCTTAGTTAAACCTTAAAGTGATCGTGGAGCGCCCCGCTTGCAAATCAAGTAAGGGTAAGGTGGAGCGCTTCACGGTCCGGCAGCGGAGCAGATACCGGCGGCAGAGATGGGCCATGCCACACATCCTTTTGGTTGACGACGAGCGAGTGCTGCGGACAAGCCTCACGTTCACGCTGCAGCAGAACGGCTACCAGGTAACGTCCGCGGCGAGCGGGCCGGAAGCGCTGCGTCTGGCCGAAGAACAGCCCCCGGACCTGATCCTCCTGGACCTGATGCTGCCGGGCGTCGACGGCCTGGAGGTGTGCCGCCGTCTCCGGCGACGGTCGAACGTGCCCGTGATCATGCTTTCCGCCCGCGGGCAGGAGGACGACCGCGTGGCCGGCCTCCGCCTGGGCGCAGACGACTACGTCACCAAGCCGTTCAGCACGCGGGAACTGATTGCCCGGATCGAGGCGGTGCTGCGCCGCCATGCCGCCTTGCCGGCAGGTACGGAGGAGGCGGAGGAGCGTACCGCCCCGCCCGAAAGGGCCGCGGACCCGGTGATGGAAAGCGGGGCGCTACGGGTAGACGCCCAGGCCCGGCAGGCCTGGCGCGACGGCGTGCCGCTGAACCTCTCGCCGAAGGAGTTCCAACTGCTGTGCCTGCTGATGCAGCATCGCGGGCGGGCACTCTCCCGCGACGAGTTGATCGCCAGCGTCTGGGGCAGCGAGTTCATGGGAGATGCCAAGACGCTGGACGTGCACATCCGGTGGCTGCGGGCCAAGGTGGAGCCGGACCCGGCGGAGCCCACCCACATCCGCACGGTGCGCCGGTTCGGGTTCCGCTTTGAATAGCTCTCGCGGGAGGAGAACCGGCAAGCCGCACTTTCCGGCTCACGCAGAAGCGGGATCCCCGCGGAGGCAACCGTCTCCTACGCAGCTTCACCATTGACTCCGTACGCTGGAAAATCGATCTGGCTCCCGAGGGAGCGCCGACCCGGAGAGGGAGTGCCGGAGTATGTCCTTGCCCACGTCTTACTCCAGTTCCCGACTCTGGCTGAATGCCACAGAGCAAGCGAGGATGCAAGAAGCACTTCTTTGCTCATACTTAGCATGGCTCCGATAATCCGTACTCAAGTCTCATTCCGCTAGAGCGGAGGTGGAGCTGGTCGTTGCCCGGGCACCCCCTGGGCGTGGAGTCGCCGGGCATAGAGTATGTCGATTCGCTGGAAGTTGCTGCTGATCTCCCTGGTGCCCACCCTGGTGGCCTCGGGCTTGCTGCTCTGGTACACGCTCTGGTCGTTCGACCGGTTCTTCCAGCAGACCATGCGCGCGGACCTCACGGCCCGCACCACGGCGTTGGGAGAGGTTACGGCGGAGGCGCTCCGCGTAGGCAAGCCAGAGCACGTAAAGGCGACGGCTCAGCGCCTGGGAGGCGGGCCGGGCATCCGCGCGCGGGTGCTGTTGCCCGACGGGAGGCTGCTGGCCAGCTCTCAAATGCAGGCGGATTCCCGCACCATTCGCTGGAACATGCTTCCGGGTGTTCAGGAGGCGCTGCAAGGGCGTTCGACCTCCGGCATCTCGCCGGGTTCCACACCCACCTCTGAGCGCCTGTACGTCGCCGCGCCGGTGATGGACCGGGGCAAGCTGGTGGCGGTGATCCGCCTCTCCCTCACGCTGCATGAATATCGCGAGCAGGTGCGGCGGAACGTGTGGGGCAGCCTTGTGGCGCTGGGGGCGATCCTTGCCGGCTGCGCGGTACTCTGCGTGGCGCTGGCGCGGAGCATCTCCCTGCCGATCCGCGCCATGAGCCGGTTCGCGGAGCAGATTGCCCACGGGCAGCTTGGAGCTCGGCTGGCGATCCGGCGGCGGGATGAACTGGGTCTCCTCACCGCAGATTTGAATCGGATGAGCGACCAGCTCGCGGCCATGGATCAGGCGCGGCGGGCCTTCCTGGCGAACGTGAGCCACGAGTTCCTCACCCCGGTCACCAACATCCAGGTTACGCTGGAGGCGCTGCAGGCGGGCGCCGCCGCGGACCCGGAGCTGGCTGAGCGCTTCATCGAGAACGCCGCCGGGGAGACGGAGCGGCTGAAGCGCTTGGTGGAAGAGCTGCTGGACCTGGGTCGCCTGGAAGCCGGCGTGGCCCCGGTGCGCTCCGAGCCGTGCCGGCTGCGGGAGTTGCTGGAGAAGTCGGTCCGCGCCGTGGAGTCCCGCCTCCACTCCAACCACCTAGACTACGAGATCCGCGGGGCGGAAGTCGAAGTGCCGGGCGACGGCCAGCGGCTGCAGCAGGTGTTCCTCGCCATACTGGACAACGCGGTGAAGTACTCCGCGCCCGGCACCCGGCTTTCCCTCTGTCTGGTGCCTTCCGCGAAGGAGGTGGAGATCTCCATCGGCGATCAGGGTCCCGGCTTCCGCGAAGAGGACCTCCCTCGGGTATTCGATGCCTTCTACGTAGGCGACCCCTCCCGCAGCGGCAGCGGCACCGGCCTGGGTCTCGCAATCGCGCGCCGCATCGTGGAGGCGCACGGCGGACGCATCTCCGCGAACCACGGTCCCGGCGGCGGCGCTCGCGTCAGTCTGGTCCTACCGCGGGAGGCGCGCAGCCCGGCACTCGCTGGGGATGCGATGAGTGGCCACTGAGAAGGCGGAGGGCCAAGGCCGGCCGGGAGGGCAAGGCTTCCGCCGAGACGCGGGTGCTGTACCGTCCCCGCGGAAGCCTCGCCCCCCCACACCTGCTTGCCGCGCTGCGACTACTTCCGGGAAGCGGAAAGCGGGTGGCGAATACGCAGCGTGCGCTTCCGCCGGTGCGACTCCTCCAGGCGGCGGCGATGAGCAGAGAGCAGATCGCTACGCGTAAGGACGCCGATCACTTTGGTCGGCTCCGCACTCTCCACGATGGCGAGCCGTCCCACGCGGTTGCGCACCATGTGGTCCGCCGCCTGCCGCAGCGAGTGCTCCGGATGGGCAACAACGGGTGCACGACCAATCAGGCTGCGTAATGGCTGCGTCTCGTCGTGGTCCGGATCCAGCAGGTCTCGCCGGGTGAGCACTCCCACCAGTGAGCCAGCCGCATCAACGATCGGAAAACCCTGGTGATGCGTCTCTTGATTCCGCTGGTGGAGCCAGGCCCGCGCCTGCCCCAGCGTCTCGTCGGCGGGGAGCGTCACCACCGGCTGAGACAGCACCTCCTGTACACGCACCTGCTCCAGGAAGTCCGCGCTGTACTCGGCGGGCACGCGCACCCCGCGGCGCTCGATCTTTTCCGTCATGATCGTGGTACGCATCATGTAGGACGAGAGGAGGTAGGATGCCGTGCAGCCGCCGAGCAGCGGCAGCAGACCCGCCATGCTGCGGGTGGTCTCGAAGGCGAACACCACGGACGTGAGCAGCGCGCGGGAAGCCCCGGCGAAGATGGCGGCCATCCCCACGAGGCCGGCGATCCGGGGGTCCACGCCCAACTCGGGGAAGGCCGCGGCTACCGCGCTGCCCAGCACGGCGCCCAGCCCCCCGCCGATGGTGAAGAGCGGCGCCAGGGTACCGCCGGAAGTGCCGCTGCCGAGATAGATGGACCAGGAGATCAGCTTCATCACACAGAGGAACAGGAGCGCGGTTCCTGCCAGCCTGCCGGAGACGATCTGCTCGATGTTATCGTAGCCCACGCCGAGGGTGTGCGGGGCGAAATAGCCGACGACCCCAACCACCAGCGCGCCCAGTGCGGGCCAGTACATCCAGTGGATCGGCAATTCCTCGAAACGGTCTTCGATGGCGTAGACCAGCCGGGTGATCGCCACCGAAGCGAGGCCGATGATCAGCCCCAGGGCCACGTAGAAGCAGATCGCGCCGCCGCCCGGTTCAGGCAGTTCCGGCATCGGGAAGACCGGCGCGCTGCCGCTGAGGGTGTAGCGCACCGCGGTGGCGGTCACGCACGCGAGGGCGACCGGGATGATCGACTGCGGCCGGAGCTCGAACAGCAACAGCTCGACGGCCAGCAGCACCGCGGAGACGGGGCTGCCGAACGTGGCGGCCATCCCGGCCGCCGCGCCGGCCGCCAGCAGCGTTTTCCGCTCCGCAGCGGTGCTGTGCAGGATCTGTCCTACCACCGAGCCCAAGGCTCCACCGGTAGCGATGATCGGCCCTTCCGCGCCAAACGGCCCTCCGGTGCCGATGGCGATGGCGGCGGAGAGCGGCTTGAGGATCGTCACCCGCGGGGGGATGCGGCTCTGATTGGTCAGCACCTGCTCCATGGCCTCTGGAATGCCGTGGCCGCGAATGGCCCGGGAGCCGTAGCGCGCCATGATCCCCACCACCAGCGCTCCGAGGACCGGCACCACGAGCACCAGGAGTCCAAGATGGTTCTCCGCGGGACTGCGGGGGTGCGTGGAGAACTGACCGAAGAACGACAGGTTGGTAAAGAAGGCGATGAGCGCCGCCAGTATCTGCGCAACGGCCGCCGAAGCGAGTCCCAGCGCCACGGCCAGCGCACTGATGAGGAGCGTCCTCCGGTTGATCACCGCCACCTGAAGTGGGAGTTGGGCGGCGTCGAGCGTGGACTGCAGCAGCGGAGAAACGGGAAGCGCGGCTCGGGCACTTGCGTCGCCGGAGGGAGAGGTGTCGGATTTGGTATGAGGCATAAGAAGCAAAAGTGGGTCACGTCGGAAAGGCCTCGATATTATATCGTAGTGCGATATATCTGGGAAGGGTGAAGCGGTGCGAACAGATTCGAAGCGGCTGAAGAAGGCAGACTACGTAGCGCTGGCACGGTTCCGCGCCACTTTACGGCGCTTCCTGCACCACTCTGACGAAGGCGCACGGCAGGCGGGCGTCACCCCGCAGCAGCATCAGCTCGTGCTGGCGATCAAAGGATCGGAACGCGAAGCAGCCACGGTGGCAGAGGTCGCGGAGGCGCTGCAGATCCGGCACCACGCCGCCGTGGGTCTGGCAAACCGCTGCGAGGAAGCGGGCCTCATCCACCGGTCCCCGGACCCTATCGACCGGCGGCAGGTGCGGCTCACCGTCACCGAGCACGGGGAAGAAGTGCTCTCCCGCCTGGCGGAGCACAACCGGGAAGAACTGGAAGCGCTGCGCCAGGCGCTCTCGCTGGAGTTCCTCGATGCCGAGTAGCGTTAGGCGTCGGGCGTCAGGCGTTGAGTAGGGATTGGCACGTGTGGCGGGCGTTACCCGGCTTATCGCCCGCATCTAACTTGGCGGGAGGCGCGGCCTGGTTGGTACCAGGCGGCACCTCTCGTGGGCATTCCGCACATTGAGAAGTGGGACTGTCCTTCCGAGCAGACACTCCATGAACGAAACATGAGTCATCCCGGATTCTGCGCCAGGCCAGGCGGTGCAGCCGGATAGGTGAGCCACAAACGGCCCAGCGCCGTGCGTAGACGATAGAGCGGGCTCGGGGTCTCCCGAGCCCGCTTCCCCGT
>Ga0255338_1003358_pt1 | contig 19500 bp, 18 predicted proteins | sample MeOH1_35cm_T4_19_FD_203715 | JGI IMG/M metagenome (GOLD analysis project Ga0255338, IMG submission 203715) | Sandy soil microbial communities from University of British Columbia, Vancouver, Canada - MeOH1_35cm_T4_195 | ecosystem: Engineered > Artificial ecosystem > Sand microcosm > Unclassified ...
GTAAAATATCAGGAAGGAGAAGATCGCAAGGAAGACGGCACTCAAGACCTCCTATTCTGATATCCCCCGTAGGGGGTTGTATTCAAATTAATACCCCCACCTTTGGTGGGGGTTATTTACTGATGCAGTTAATGCAATGAAGCCCCGTTAATAAATCATTGCATCTGCCATCTGCACCAACTATCGGGATCCCTGGGGGGGAGTGATCGGTTTGGTCATAGGTAAATACGGTGTTATTTCCTGGCCGGTTGCCTGTGTTGCAACGAAAAATTCAGGCCGAAACTACTCAGGCGGATACTGCCATAACCTACGCCTCCCAGCGGTATTTTAGCATAGGGTTCTACCTGCAAAGCCCATTTTTTACTGATTTTGTTCTCAAAACCAACAGAGAAATGCGCAATAGATAATAGATGTTGGTCATCCGAATCAAGCGTACTATGCCGGGTAACCGGTTGGTTATTGTAATAGTAGAAATAGTCGTAACTCTCTTTGGTCATAAAATAAGAGGAGAGCCCGGCACTGAAAAAGCTGCTTTTTTTCTCTGTTTTCCCCAGCGTGTATCTAACCTGTAAGGGAACTTCCCACATGCGGCAATACCCGGTAACATTTTCCAGGTTATAATAACTAACCCAGGTGCCTTTGGGTGCGGTAAAGTCTTTACCGGCAACTTTATAATTTTTCTGGGTATAGATAAGTCCGGTATGAACAGACCAGCGATTATTGAAATGATACCCGGCCATCATCCCCAGGTTAATACCCGGATCGTTGCCGTATACAAATTTGACGGTGCTTTTGTCCACACCGGCCACAAAAGCATAACTGAATCCCTTACCGGGGCGACTGTTCAGTTTCGCCACAGGCGCTGGAGTGGCCTCTTCTGTTGTAACAGGTTCGGTGATCGTTGTTTGTGTGGTTGTGGTCTCTGTTGTGTTTGTTGGTGGCTGTACGGCTTCCGCTTTGGATGGCTCAGCCGTTGTTACAGTAACTGTTTTTTCGGTAACGGGCTGCGTATTCAGTAAAGGTATATCCGCTTTTTTATCAACGGCATTGGTGTTGTTATTGGTTGAGGTGGATCTAGGTTGGTTATGATCAGCCATCTCCTTGATCCCTGAACTGCGGTTATTCGTCACCGGAATACGCAGCTGGCTGCTTTTTTGATTGCTGAAGCTGGTTTTAATGGCCGGAGTAGAAGCAAGGGCTTTGGTAGGCATCTCCGTAGACCCGGGCGCTGCATTTTGCACAGAAGCTTTCGCCACAGGCTGCGCTGTTTCGCGGGATAGCTGTTGATCCGTTTCTGCAGTTGTCTGGGATGCAGTAACCGGGTTGGTTTCTTTTGTCTCTTTGCTGAGCCTGGTTCTGGTTGGGGAAGCCGCACCAGGGTGGGTTGCTTCGCCGGTTGATGGGTTTGAGCCCATCCAATAAGCTGCCCCACCACCGATCAGTAACAGGGGTAATAACCACCAGAACAGAAAACGGCGTTTTTTCTTTTCTGTTACGGGCATAATACGGTCAAGCTCCTCGCTGAGTGCCTGCCAGTTAGCTTCTCCGGGAGCTGTATATCTCCCGGCAGCTTCCCTGCTTAAGCGGTCCAGTTCTTTATCGTCACCAAGATTATACATATGCTTTGTACTCGGTTTGTTTTGTAATGATTTTTCTGAGGTTATGCCTTGCCTTCGACAGGTTCGATTTGGATGCTCCCACACTGATACCCAGTTGCGAAGAAATTTCTTCGTGACTGAACCCCTCGATCACAAACAGGTTAAATACCGTTCTATACACAGGCGTTAACTCGCAAATAGCTTCCATGATCTCCTGGTACATCAGTTTATCAATTCCCGTTTCCTGCACATCGGCAAAAGTTTCTCCTTCTTCGCTGATCTCCTGGCTTACCAGTTTCAGGTGATTGCGCCGCAGGTGGTCGATGCAGGTATTCACCACGATCCGTTTAAACCAGCCTTTCAGCAAAGCTTCGGTTTCACCATTACGGTTACCGTCGAACTGCTGTATGTTCCTGAATAATTTGATAAATGATTCGCTAACGAGTTCTTCGGCTTCCTCTGTTCTGCTGATATAACGGTAACAGATCTTCATAGCATAGTCATACAGCCAGTGGTATAGGTCACGCTGGCTGTTACGGTCATTTTTACAACAACCGTTAATCAAACTCGATATCTGTTGTATCTCCCGGGGCAATGGTTTACAGGATACAGTTTCTGTTAATAGTCAGGTTAAAGCTACAATTCCTGCCGGTTATACGGGAATGGGGAGGGGTGGGTTGCCTGGGGGATGGGTAAATAAGTATATAGGTAAATACGGTAAATGGGGATTGGGTAAGTGAGGGTAAATAGGGGAGGTTAACCGCCCGTGCGGCCGTCGCGGACCTTGTTTTTCTTGCCGGAGGTCTTTTTCTCAAATTCGAGTACTTCTTTGGGTTTGGGTTTTTCGGCGGGTTTGGCTTTACTGGTGTCGGTAGCGGCTTTGGTGAGGCCGCCGGTGGAGTCGGCGCCAGGTTCCTGCAATTGGTCCAGGAAATAGGCTTCGGTACTGATCAGTTTGCCGGTGGGGGGATAATAGTATTTCCAGGTACCATGCCGCAGCGAGCTGCCCTCGTTTTTGACCACTACCCGCTCATATTTGTTAGGATCCTTCAGGTCGGCCACATCAATGGTATCGTAGAGTTTGTTGGGATTGAAAGCGCGCCAGCTTTCCTCCCGCTCCAGTCCGGCGAGGGTAAAATACCGGCAGATCCCGTTTTTATTGCCCCAGCGGTAATTCTCGGTGGCCACCAGGTCATCCATCAGGTTATAACGGCGCCAGATGCCTTCTTTGCGGTCGTTCACATACATGCCCTCTTCCTCATAACCCGGCTCTCCCCGCAGGGGATCCACATGGATGGTCCATTTACCCTGTTTCTGCCCTTTGTTGTCTACAATATTCAAAGTATCTCCTTTAACGCCCAGGCGAAAGCTTTTATACTGCGCCGGAGCCGATACAGAAAATAAAATGAGCAATGGTAGCAGGAGACGTTGCATAATTGCTAAATTGGGTACTCGAATTTATTACTTATTTATAACTGCTATGAGAAGATTAACAATCCTGTTACTACTGCTGGTTGCCATGCAGGCAATGGCCCAGGTTAAACCTACCCCCGCTTCGGAACGTTTAAAGAAGACTGACCAGCGGAAAGCACTTTTACAGCGTTCTTTACTCAACGGAACCAGCTTCCGCAATATCGGTCCCAGTGTCATGAGTGGCCGCGTGGCCGACCTGGAAGTGAATCCTGAAGATCCTACGGAGTTTTATGTGGCCTATGCTTCCGGCGGATTGTGGCATACCGTTAACAACGGACAAAGCTTTACCTCCCTTTTCGATGCAGAAGACATCCTTACCCTTGGCGATATCGCCGTTAACTGGAAAACCCGCACCATCTGGGTGGGCACCGGTGAAGTGAACAGCAGCCGTTCTTCTTATGCCGGCATTGGTCTGTACAAATCATCCGATAACGGTAAAACATGGGAATACCTGGGTTTACCCGAGAGTCATCATATCGGCAAAATTCAACTGCATCCTACCGATAACAATACGGCATGGGTGGCAGTACTCGGACATCTCTACTCCGCCAATAAAGAAAGAGGGATCTATAAAACCACCGATGGTGGTAAAAACTGGAAACAGACTTTATATGTAGATGAGAATACCGGTGGTATTGATATTGAAGTAAATCCGAAGAACCCCAACGAATTATATTCGGCCATGTGGTATCGTACACGTTCTGCCTGGAATTTTGAAGAAGGCGGCAAAACCAGTGGTATCTATAAAAGTACCAATGGCGGCGATAGCTGGGAGCTGATTTCGCAGGCCGGCAGCGGTTTCCCTTCGGGCGAAGGGGTGGGCCGGATTGGATTGGCTGTAGCACAACAGAACTCGAACCTGGTGTATGCCGTGGTAGATAATAATTTCCGCCAGCCGGATACGGCCCTGCGCAGAACAGATTCTACCCGTTATGTGCTGCGCGATTTTAAAGATCTTACCAAAGAGCAGTTCCTGGCCCTGGACGATAAAAAACTGAACGCATTTATCAGCAACCGCCGCAACGGTATACCGCAGAAATACACGGCCGTCGCTATCAAAGAAGGTGTATCCAGCGGTAAATATGTGCCTTCGGTGATCTGGGACTTTTTGTTCGATGCCAATACGGCTTTGTTCGAAACACCCATTATTGGTTGCGAACTCTATCGAAGCGATGATGCCGGTAAAACCTGGAAAAAAACCAATACCAAACCTTTGACCATGTACAGTACCTATGGCTACTACTTCGGTAAAGTGTTTGTGAGCCCGATGAACGATAACAAAGTAGTGTTAACCGGTTTTGATATCCAGATGAGTACCGATGGTGGTAAAACCTTCAAATTCATTGGCGGCGATAATGTACACGCCGACCACCACGTTGCCTGGATGGATCCGAAAAAAGACAGTCATATGGTCATCGGAAACGATGGTGGCTGTAATATCACTTACGATAATGGCGAACACTGGTTCAAAGCCAATACACCGCCTGTGGGACAGTTTTACAATGTAGCCGTAGATCTGGCCAAGCCTTACAACGTATACGGCGGTTTGCAGGATAACGGAACCTGGTACGGTAAAAGCACTACCCGCGAAAGTTTTGACTGGTTCGATTCGGGCCACAACCCGTACACCGGTATTGGTGGAGGAGATGGTATGCAGGTACAGGTAGACTGGCGCGATAACAAAACCGTGTACAGCGGTTCTCAGTTTGGCGCTTACTCCCGCCAGACACTGGGTGTGGGCGATTTTAAATCGGTTCGTCCTTCGCGCGATCTGGGCGAAACAGCTTTGCGTTATAACTGGCAAACACCGATCCTGTTAAGCCGTCATAACCAGGATGTGTTTTACTATGGCAGCAATAAATTTCACCGCTCCTTTAACCGCGGCGATAGTTCCGTTGCCATGAGTGCCGACCTGACCACCAACCCCAAACAGGGTGATGTGCCTTTTGGTACTACGACTACTATGAGTGAAAGTCCACTGCGTTTCGGACTGGTATATGTAGGAACCGATGATGGAAATATCCAGGTAACCAAAGATGGTGGGTATAGCTGGGAGCTGATCAACAAAAAATTACCCAAAGGTTTATATGTGAGCCGTGTATTTGCGAGTGCGTTTAAAGAAAGCCGTGTATACGCTTCTTTGAATGGTTACCGCAATGATCATTTTCTGCCTTATCTCTATGTGAGTGAAGATTATGGGGCTACCTGGAAACAGATTGGAAAGGACCTGCCCAACGAACCTATTAATGTGGTGAAGGAAGACCTGACCAATGAGAACATCCTGTATGTGGGAACCGACGGTGGTTTATATGTGAGCCTGGATGCTGGCGCTTCCTCTATGATGTGGAACAAGGGCCTGCCTTACAGTGTGCCTATTCACGACCTGGTGCAACACCCGCGCGAGAATGAGCTGGTGCTCGGAACCCATGGCCGCAGCCTCTACATTGCCAAACTGGACGACTTACAGAAACTGGCCAAAGATGCCGACTACCGCGCCAAAAAAGAAGCGGAGCTGAATAAAGCGAAGTAACTAGACTTATAAACGATCCAACCGTGCCCTTGTGCCTTTGTGTGAGAAAAAATATTCACACAAAGGCACAAGGGCACGGTTTTGTTTGTTGAACTTTTGGAAAGTTTGAAAACTTTCCAAAAGTTATCAGTAAATCAGCGGAAATTAATACCGTAATTTCTAACGAAAGAATGACAGATTATTGAGTATTTTGTTCTGCTGATCAAAGAGTCATTACGGAAATCTATTCGAAGAAGAGAAGTCCTGCACTTAAATACAACTAATATGAAATGGACCTACCTCATCAAAAATAAATTAACCGCCTCAGCAGTATTGCTTACGCTATGCCTATTGGTACTTCTCAGCAACTATCTCGATAGATTACACACCAAAAATGTAACGAACGCCATCTCTACTTTGTATGAAGACCGGCTGCTTGCTGAGGAATACATTTTTAAAATGACCAGCACTATCTATCAGGTCAGAGAAGTGTTACAAACCGGGGAGTCTGCTGATGCGAAAGTCACTGCTATCAGCAACCTGATGAATGAATTTGCTGATGCTTACCAGGCTTATAGCAAAACCAAACTTACGGCCACCGAAAAAAATATATCCACTGAGTTAAACGGTTACTTTGCCCAACTGAAACAAACATTTGCCAATAACCAGTATGTTCCTTCTTTTGATACGGATAAAGCACTGTCTTCTTTGAGCAGGCTTTCCACAGTGCAGTTAGAGGAGTCGAAGCTGATCATGAAGAATGTTGAGCTACAGTATGCCACTATCAAAGCCTCTTCTCAGTTTGCGTTTGCCATTGGTATTATCATTTTGCTGGTATTGCAGGCAATTGTTTTTACTGCCAAAGCGGTGGTGCTGGTGAATATTCCCAAAGATACTACGCTTAATTAGACCTTTGTATTTTCGAAGCTCGTTGAATCAATTCGTACAAATTGGTTTTTCCTCTGCGAAAACTCCGCTTCTCTGCGGTTCCGCGGTGGGGTATGGCTTGAATTCACCGCAGAGCTGCAGAGAGCAGGGAGTTATCGCAGAGAAAAGTATTGCGGTAACGCAAAGATTTTCAGATAACTTTTTTTTGCAGAATCCACAGGTCATGTCCGCCCGCTTTTTGTGGGTGCTCTTTCCCCTCGTACATTTCCCTTACTTCAAAATAAGGTGCCAGTATTTGCCTGAAGAGGAACGGCTGGTGCCAGCTCGTCATCATGCGGTGGCCCTGTTGCGGGTATGGACGGGTATAGATGCCATTGGCAGATAATTGTCTTTTCTCGGACAAGCGTAGTTGCTGTGTATAGTTGGTTCCATGCGTAGTAAGCAGCAGCACACCACCCGGCCGCAGGATCCGGTGCAGTTCTTCGATCCATGCTTCCTGTGCGGAAGCAGCTATATGGGTGAGTACCGAAAACCCATAGACCAGGTCGAAAAAATCCGGTGCGTAGGGAGTGGGCGGAAAGGAATGGATAGAGGTAAAACTAATGTCCGGGTAATGGGTTTTGTTCCAACTGATCATTTCCTCATTGGCATCGGCACCATAGAGTTGTGCAGTAGATACTATACCCGGCAGATGGCGTATGATCCTCCCTACACCGCAACCCCAATCCAGGATCCTGGGATCAGTTTGCGGGAGATAAGGTTTTGTCCAGTTTACGATTTCCTGCGCAGCTACTTCTCCATCAGCGATGAATTTCCGGTAATCCAGTTGGTAGGTTTCATAAATATGCTGATCGGGTGGAATCACTAATCCCGGATACGCCTGGCGATACAGATTGTTCTGTTTCCTTTGCTGCTGTTGGGCCAGCCAGAACAAAACACGGTGCAGCAGTGGAGCCAGCTGTAACCGGTAAAGCAGGTATTTCAGGTAAACTCTCAAAACCTGCGCTGTTTTCTTTTCTGCCACAATACAAAACCGGTAATGCTGAGCAGTCCGCCAGATAATCCGAGTAAGGTATACAGCAGTTTTACGGGCCAGCCACCATAACGGCCGTAGTGGATCTGTGCGTTAATGATATCGCGGCGGTTTTCGGGAATGATCTCTGTTACAAATGCCGTTTTGCTCAAACTACCGGCACTATCGAGGAATACAGCATCGGCGAATTTTTTGTTGTGGATAAAAGCATTGGTAGATCTGCTGCCATACACCGCCGTTTTAACTTTGGGCGAAGCAGCAAAATAGATCACATGCGCACTAAAAGCCGGGTGCTGTTGCTGCACCTGTTTAATGGCGCTGTCCAGCGAGAAGGCCAGGGGTGCAGAAGTTTTGATCACCGGTGTATAGAGTTGCGATGACGCATAAAAATCTTTCGTAAAAACATACCGTTGCATCCATACACCGGTGGCACCGATCAGGAGGTTGAAAAGCAGGGCATATACCCCTACCAACTGGTGCAGGTTACTGCTTCGGTACAATGGTTTTTTGAACAATAAAACAGGAATAATCTTTTTGCGGTAATGGATGATACCCGTACAAAGACTCAGCAAAAACACTACACCAAAGAAGCCCAGGATCCACTCACCTGTTTTTTTCAGGTGCAATGAATTGTGAAACACGGTGAGCCAGGCCATAAAATTGTGTCGCTTGTCTTTGCCTCCACCCCGGAACCACAATACTTCGGCCGTTTGCGGATGCAGGAACACCTGCATGGTCTGGCTGCCTTTTTTGTAAGACGAATCGTACACGGAAAAAATAAAAGGTTTGCCGGTATTCTCCGCCAGGTTACAACTACTGATCTGTGCCTGCGGAAATTCTTTCTGCAGGCTTCTGTAACAGCTGTCTACCGGTAACAATGGCAGGTTGGGCTGTTGCCTGATAGCGGGGTATTGCAAGGCATCCAGCTCTTCATGAAAGACCAGTGCGGCGCCGGAGAGCGACATCAGCACAATAAAAATGCCCGCTAACAGGCCGGAGATGGAATGTATCCTGAATAAAAATCCTTTTTGCATGAATGAGTTTTGTGCTGCCAAATGTAAGGTTTCATGAGTAACGCAAGGTGATCTCTTGCTTACCAGATCGATTTGAGGATATACAATTTTCCGTTTTGTAAAGCTTTTGAACCCGGATCCTGGAAAATCTTTACACTGTTGAATTCATTTGCGGGGAAAAAGATATCCGTCATTACCACGCTGCCATCATCTGCAAACAGTTCTACAGAGGATTTGTCTATGAAAAGATGCATGGCGAGTTGTTTCCCTGTAGCAGCTCTGGGTGCCGTATGTACCGCCGCAAAATCTTTGGAGAAACCGGTATTTTGTAATTGGGTACGATTGATATAAAATTGGTTATTAGTTGGGTTGTATCCGATCCTAATAGATTCATTTTCCTTGTTGCGCAGTTCTATCCCCAAGTCATTGCCGCCTGCGGCAGAGAGGTCAAACTGCAATGTAAGCTCAGCCAGTGATAGGGGATATGCTTTTCCGGCAGTAACTGAGACTGGATTTTCCTTGGTTCTGAGTGTAACTGTTTCTGCAACTGGCTTTGTTTGTAAACGGAAACCTTTGCTGGTTTCCTGCAGGGATAATTCTCTGGGTAAGGTCATGGCACTGCGCCATTTTTGTGTGGGTACGGTTTGTGCATACTGCCAGTTACTCATCCAGCCCAGGAACAGACGGCGCAGACCGGGTGCATTGTACCAGGTTACACCCGCATAGTTATCCGTTCCATTATCCAGCCACAGTTTTGTTTCTTTATTGTTTTCGTTGGTGAATGTTTTCCCGTCAAAACTGCCTATAAAATATTGTGTACCACTGCCACCATTGGGGGCACCAGTTCCGATACTGACCAATAATACCCATTTGCTTTTTCCTTCTTTGGTAGTAAGCTCAAACAGATCTGGACATTCCCATACACCGCCATGACTGCCTTCTTCCTTGCCAAAACGGCCACCCAGTTCCCAGTTTTTGAGATCGGGAGAATGGTAGAACAGGATCTCATCCCCCGCAGCCATCGTCAGTACCCATTGTTTCGAAGCGGCATGCCAGCTGACTTTGGGATCACGAAAGTCTTTGATACCCGGATTTTTGATCACGGGATTGTTGGCGTATTTGGTCCAGGTTCTGCCTTTATCGGTGCTGTAGGCAATGCCCTGTGTCTGAAAATCTTTTCTGCCTGCTTTTTCTCCCGGCATATAATGGTAGGTGAAGATGGCCACCAGCGGTGCTTCTGTCCCTTTTTTGAAACCGGAAGTATTGTTTTCATCTACCACCACACTGCCCGAAAAAATATCTCCTATCGCATCCGGATACAAGGCAATCGGCTGGTGTTGCCAGTGCAGCATGTCTTTGCTGATAGCATGCCCCCAGTGCATGGGTCCCCATACCGTACTGTCTGGATAGTGCTGGTAAAATAAATGGTACTCGCCTTTATAATACACCATACCATTGGGGTCATTCATCCATTTGGCAGGGGGAGAAAAATGGAACTGCGGGCGGTGAGGCTCCTGGTAAAACTTTTTCTGCCCAATGACGGAATGGCTGGCCAAAAATGTGAGCAGCAGGTATAAACAAAAGACTCGCATGGTAGAGATTTGTAACAATTTACATCGGATTGGGTAAATAACGGACATACTCTGCGAAACCTTGGCCTCTCTCGTTCTCTGCGGTTGGAAGGAGCTAAAACCAACCGCAGAGACAAGAGAACAGAGAGTTTACGCAGAGTTGGATACAATTGTATCAGGCCATAAACGAAACCATTTCCAACGCCGTGTTGGCGAGTTCCAGGTCGCCCTGCAGGGTAATTTTGTGCAACAGGTCTGCCGGGCGCAGGCTTTTGGAGAACAAACGCCAGCTCGTATCGGGATCCAGGGTTACTGTAGCAGCAGGCTTGTCAGTGGGCTCTTTGGATAACTGCCATTGTCCGTTCGCATAACGATTGTACCAGGAGCCACCTGCATCGCCGCTGATGGTGAGTTGTACGGTAAGCGGATGGGCAGGTGTGATGTTCCGGAAAGTGTAGGGTAATGCCATCAGGCAGGTATCGATAAAGGGATAAAAGAATTTCCTTTCCAGATGACGACCGGGTTGGTTAACCGCATCGCGGATTTGTTGCTGGTGCAGCCATTTTTCTGTGTACTCGCGGGCAATATGCATCCAGTTTTTGCTTTCCTCTTCGCCGGCCCAGTTTACGGCAAAACCGGCTTTGGCAAAGGGATCCAGCGAGGCATAAAAATCACAATAGGTTTTGCCGGTGGCTTCGTGTAACAGGATCAGCATGGCTGGACTAACCCTTTTCATCGCTTTTACCCAATCTGCATTCAGTCCGTTCAGAAAATCTAACAGGCCCTGGTAATCGTTTCCAGCGAATGATTCGCCCCAAAAATCATCGCGCAACATAGACAGGCTCCTGATATTGCCATCCAGTAAATGCGCCGCTACCTCTTTTACCTTCCATTGTTTGGCAATGGTTTGTTTTTGCCAATCGGCTGGGGTAAGGGATCGCAATAAGGTAAGTAATTGCTCATCCAACAGCGGCAGCAGGTGAACGGTATCAATGGGTATGGTGTGGCGGTAGCTCATCAGGTAAAAGCTTTCCTAAATTAATGGATTTATGGAGACAAAACACCCCACTAAAGGACTAATGTAAGAATCATTTTGCAGCAGATCCTTCATCAATGGCGATGGCTTCAAAAAGATAAGCGCGCAGGAGTTCAGCATTAATATCTTTCAGGGAATGAAAATCTTTGTAACATACAAATTTCCGGTTACCCTGGTCAAGGTAACCAGCTTCATCGGTTAATAAGTGCCCGGAAGTAAAACCCAACCGAACGCCTTCATAGGTTTTAGTCTTCCCCCACAAAATAGCAGATGGCCAGATAAAACAGAGCTGCTTATGCAGTTTGTAATAGGGCACGTTATAAGAAAGTTTTTCAGTGATCTCGGGGTGACAACTGAGAACGATCTTCCGCAACAGTTCCGTCATCTCCCGTTCTTCATCGGGCAGGTAATCCAGGAATTCTTCTACGTTGCGGAAAGAAACGCTCTGCATTTTTTGCTTGGCTGCCATTGGTAAGGTTACTGATGAGAGGTTTATCCGTTGTTTACTGAATGGGTAACTGCCATTTGGCATAGATCTTACCCAGATCGATCTGGCAGGATTGGTTCAAGAGCTGCGGTAGCTCCTGCAGGGTAAAAGGTCTTTTGTTTTGTTTGCTCCATTGATAGAGATAACGGAACACATCTTTCATAGATTTTTTACCACCGCTTTGTTGCAGCAGGTATTCATTGATCTCCAACGCCATCAGCGCTCCGCGGGAATACAAAGAAGTGCCTATCCGGAAATCAGTGCCGTACATGGTAGATGCCAGTTGCGAGAGTTCCTGCAGGCTTAATTGTTTGATCTGTGGAGCTGTATGATACACATTATCGGTAAACCTTTTTTTCATCCGCGCCAGTTTCAGCGTATCGTAAGGCAGGAACCACATAAATCCTTCGTTGAACCAGATATGGTTGATGATGGGAGGAATTTCCAGTACATAAGGCCGGTAATTATCGCCATAACAACGCAGCGGCAACAGCGAATGCGCCATGTGGTGAATGATGGTAGGAATGGTGGCAATGATCCGTTCCCAGCTCATGGGCGCTTTTCTCATTCCACTCGTATCGCCGAAGAATGTACTGCTCTGCAGGTGTTCCATTGCCAGGGAAGGGGCTATTTTGTGATCCGGCGGCAAAGCTTTCCGTAGCAAAATGCTGTATTCCTGAAAAGGTATTTCACCGAAATATTCTTGTAAGATTCCCATGGCGCTGGTACCCTGATTGCCATAATCGTCGAGGTATTCCTCACCGGTTTCGCAATAAGCTGCTACATAGAGCGGCGTAATGCCCTGGTAGGTTTTTACTTTGAACCGGGTACCGATAAATAGCTGTCCATCCGCCAGTGTATAATAATTGTCTGTTTGAAAAATGAATTTTTCTTTGGCTGGATGAACCAATGGCACATTGCTCGAGAAGATAGACCAGCCGGGGAAACTGGTAACCGTGCAAACCACCGGTTCCTTTTCCTTGCCATCCATCCAGCCAAAAACGGAATAGTTCAGGATACCCGCAAAACCCGAACGGATAATGGAAGCATCTGCCAATGAGATACTGTTTTCCATTTTGCCAAGGTTCACGCGGTAAGTGATATGGTGTATAGATTGAGAACTGTCTGTACTATACCAACGTGGTGCATCATTGCCATCTTCCTGCATGGGTATTTTCTGTCCACCGGGAGTAATGGCATACACTTCTTCTACAAACTGGTCATACAGCGAAATGCTATAGGAACCCGGGATCGATCGCGGCATTACAAAAGCAGTACTCCCTTTTACAGGCGCCGTTGGTTGCAGGGTAATGTTTACATACGCAATAGTGCTGTCTGTATAGTCAAGTGTATATTTTACCTGTGCCTGCGATGCCATACAGCAACAGGTAAACAGGAAGATGCAGAGTCGCTTTTTCATTACCCGCTTTTTACTCATTGATAGATGGTTTATATGAATAAGTGTCAAGATCCCTCTGCGAAAACTCCGCGATCTCTGCGGCGCTGCGGTGAACATACGTTCTATTCACCGCAGAGAATGGGAGAACAGGGAGTTTACGCAGAGGGGAGCCACATATCTTTTAACGCAAACGGTTCCAGTTATTTTTTACCGGCAGTCTTTTTTTTCTTCTCCGCACGCAGCTGTTGTTTCAGTAAATTCTCTTTCACCCTGAATATAACTATTTTACTGATGAGAGCCAAAGGAAGCGGCTTATCCAGCGGAAACTGGATGGTTCCTTTGGAACAATGGTATTGGGTTAGTTCTTTCTGAAACTGTGCCACCCCCGAAGCACCCGGATAAAATCCGATATGCTGCGGGTAAGCACCAAAATATACCAATGGTCCATGTTGTTTGTAAGCAGGCATACAATAACTGATATCCTCTGTTGCCTCCGGTGCCGCTTTGCGGATGGTGGCACGTAATTCTTTGAGCAGTTGCTGGGTGGGTTTGGGATTGCGGGCAATATACGAGGGTACATCCGCTGCTACCTCCTGCTCTTTCATCATAGTGGTTACATTATAGATGAGAAATAATGATTGCCTGTTACCAACCTGCCCACCGATCCTTTATCATAGCTGTTCCGCCGTTGCCGTCATCAACTCCGTGGCCAATCTAATATCTGCTGCACGGGTACGCCAGTTCACCAATGCCGCACGGATCCCCTTTTTACCATTGTACACAGTTGGGGTCATGAAAACTTTTCCCGTATCATTCAGCTTGCTTAAAAAACCGGCAAGTTTATCCTGCTTGGCTTCTCCTGCTAAGGTAAAACAAACCGTGTTCAGCCGTACTGGTGCCAACAATTCAAAATACGGGCTCTCCTTCACAAAATCGCCCAGCTGTTTTGCATGTTCAATACAGTCTTCCACTATTTTCCGATACCCCTCTTTGCCATACGCCACCAGGGTAAACCAGGCAGGTAATGCTTTCAGTCTTCTTGAATTTTCGGGTAAGAAATTCATATAGCTGAAATTATCCAGTGGATCTCCGAGATAGGGGGCATTCGAATTCTGGAAAGTTTCTACCTGCAACAACCGGTGTTTCTCTTTCACAAAAAATACGGCGCTTTCATAAGGCACATTCAGCCATTTATGACAGTCTACTGTAATGCTGTCGGCTTCTTCCCAACCTGCCAATAGGTGTTGGTGTGCGGGAGAGCAGGCGGCAAAGCCACCGAAAGCGGCATCAATATGCCACCAGAAATCATATCGCTGTTTCAGTTGGGCAATAGCGCGGAAATCATCAAAGTCAACCGTATTCACCGTTCCTCCACTGCTCAGTAAAATGCAGGGTTGCCCGTTCAGGACCGCCAGTTTTTGTTCCAGGTCGGTTATATCGATCGCTTCCCGGTTGCCGGACAATACATTTACTTTGGTATACCCGCTACTGCCCATGCCCAGCAGCGAAAGTGATTTGATGGCCGAAGAATGTGGGGTGGCCGTTAATACAGGCAGCTGTCCGCTAACGCCTTCTTTCGCAAAATCCTTCCCCAATTGTTTACCCAACCATTGCCGGGCCACTGCCAAACAGGTAAAGTTCGACATGGTAGCACCCGTTACAAAACCACCCAGAAAATCTTTGGGTAAGCCAAACAGGTCCAGCAATAGTTGAATGGTCTCCAGTTCTATCCGGGCAGACAGGTCTCCCTGTCCCTGGGTGGCAAAACTGTTCTGGTCATAAATACTCGTTAACCAATCACCCACAACAGCGGCAGGAGTGGAGCCGCCTGTCACAAAACCCCAGTAGCGGGGGCCGGTAGTGGCTACAATAGTAGGTTCGAAACGTTGATTGAATTGCGCCAGTGCGGCCAATGCCCCCACACCTTCTGTTGGTAAATGATCATTGAGCGATAAGGGTAGGGAGGAATGCGTAGGCCGGTCAGCTAACTGCGAGAGATAGGCCAGTCCCTGCTCTTTTACTTTTTCCAGCAGCTCCGGAAACTGCAGCAGGTCTTGTTGAATAAGATGGTTCATGATAGAATAAGGATGATTTTACGATCGGCAAAATAATCACAAACCCGAAAACTGATTTCCCGTTTATCCATCTTTCCCGATTTGGTAACCAGGGCTCAGCTTTTGCTCACCCGATGTGTGACCCGTTTCAAGGCTCTTTTTTTGATCATACCACCTTTGGTGTCCTTGATCTTGCTCATCACCACAAAAGCATCATGGTCAATTTTAGTGATCTCTGTTGTTAAACGGTTCAGCTCCAGGCGGGTGATCACCGTATATACGATCTCAATGTCTTTCACTTCTCCGTTTTTGCCATACCCGCTTTTTCCATTGTAAACGGTAACGCCTCTGCCCAGCGTTTCAACGATCATTTTTTTGATTTTCTTGCTATGTGTTGATATGATGGTGACACCGGTATATTCTTCAATCCCCTCAATAATAAATTCCAGTGTTCTGGATGAAGCTACATAAGTGATCATCGAGTACAAAGCAATTTCCAGCGAAAGAAAATAGGCTGCTGTAACAAAAATGAGGATATTGATCAGGGTGACCACATCCCCGATGGTGGTATTGATCTTTCGGCTCACATAAATGGCCAGCACTTCTGTTCCATCTATCACAGCGCCACCCCTGATGGCAAGACCTTTACCCGCCCCTAAAAAGAATCCGCCGAATATGGCCACCAGTAAATTATCCTTGGTTACATCCGGTAAATGGATATTGGCCACCACCAATGCCAGTCCCAGAATGGCCAGCAGGGTTTTCATGGCAAACCCTTGGTTGATGATCCGGAAACCCAGTACGATGAAGGGTGCATTCACTAACAGGATCAACAGATACAAAGGTACCGGACTCAGGGCCGATGCCAGCAGCGCAATACCCGTGGCACCCCCATCAATAAAATGATTGGTCAGTAAAAAACTTTTGAAACCGAAAGCGGCAGAAAATACACCCGCGGTGATCAGGATCACATCTTTCAGAAACCGGAAAGCATTGATCTTTAACTCGCGCCAGCCCTTGGCCAGTTCATAATTGGAAAACTCTTTATCATCACCATCGGTTTTTTCCCTGAGGGTGGTTTCGATAATGAGATGTTTCCAAAGTCTGTTCATAGAAGCGGAAGCAGTTGCGGGTGACGACCAATACGGATACCCCCTAAGATCGGAAATTTCAGGCAAACCGTTTAACGCTATCAGGCTGATCAGTTTTGGTAAAATGCACCCATTGTTACATTCGCCAAATCACTTCTCCTCAGGCTTGCCGTATCTTTTCTATATCGAGTTTATTCATCTGTAGAATTACCTGCATCACGCGGTTGGCTTTTTCCGGATCAGACATCAACTGACCGATATTGGAGGGAACGATCTGCCAGGAAAGCCCGTACTTGTCTTTTAACCAGCCGCACCGGCTTTCTTTACCACCATCGGCAGTGAGACGATTCCAGAAATAATCGATCTCATCCTGCGTATCACAATTCACTACCAAGGAAACGGCTTCCGTAAAGGGAAACTGCGGACCGCCATTCAGTCCCATGAATTTACTGCCATTCATTTCAAAGATCACCACCATCGGCGTTTCCTGCAGAATACGGGAGTTGGTAAATACCGAACAATAAAAATCAGCCGCTTCTTTGGCTTTGCCATCAAACCATAAACAGGGAAAGATCGGGTTATGCATAGGGAACCAGTTAAAGTGAGTAAATGATTACGGGAACAAGTTACAGTGACTTGTTAACGCATGCAAGGGGCAGTCGCGACAGCCTGCAGGTTAATTGCGACAGATAAACCGGTCCATCCATCAATTTTTCTTTCCGGTACCAGTGAAAGACTTCGATAGCAATTGTACCGAAGAACAGCAGCGCAGTAACCGCCATGACTGTAAAACGGCAAACAAGGGATGAAAAGAAATGGTCTGCCGGGAGTAATAAAAAAAGCAGGCCAAAGCCTGCTTTTCTATCCGGTAAATTATAGGTTGTCTAATCTGTGTAAATCATCTTTTTCCGAGATAATCAGTGCAAATCATATCTGTCAGAGATTATCTGCATTCATCATATTTTTTCAGCGATCAGTGATGCCCCTTTCCTTTGCCTTTGTTTTTTCCATTCCCTCTGTCATCATGATCATTGTACGAAGGCCCGTTGTTTTTATACCGGTTATCATGGCTGTCGCGGATGATTACCTGTCTGGGACCACGACCGCCCTTGTAATTGGCGTATTTCACCCGGTATACATCGTGTCGTAAATAAGGTCTGGGTTCGTTGATCACTACTTTGTAACCCCTGTACAGGTCAAAACCACGGTAGCGGCCGGGTAAACTGGCGGCAAAGATCCAGCGGTTGCCTTCGAGATAAATAAAGCGGCGTTCGGGTACATAGTAGTACACATCAATATCGGGCATATAATAGTAGTCTACATAATCATAGCCCACCGGTCCCCAAGCGGGTTGGTTACCTATATTGATGTTCACATTCAGTTTCACCTGTGCCTGAGCAGTTGGTGCAGCCGCCAGGGCCGTAAACAATACGGCGAGGGTAAATAACTTTTTCATAGAGGTTGATTTATAGGGAGATAAATGAAAATACCGTGCCAGATTTGAGGACAACTGCCGAAACGTAGAAAAACGCATTGATTGTCAGTCTGATACAGTGACTTTGTGGGAAGGGTGATGCAACCATATTCGCGACTATTTTGAGCGCAGCGCCCACAAATAATCAGCCAGCTGGTCAGACAGTAACAGGTAAACCACGATCCAGCTTACCATGGCGCCAACATGTAACCATAGTGTGGTGGTTGACTTTTTTCTATCAATAGCGTTTCTTCGTTTTATCAGGCAGATCAACACCGTTACACTGATATGAGCGAGTATACATACCCATTGCTGTAAACCCGTTGCCAAAGGATCCGGTACCGGATAGCTAACAAACAGCCAGCTCGTTATACCAATATAGCTCGCAACAATGAACAGGTGTAATGCGAATATGAGAGGGATGTTGGTTTTCATAGTTTATATATATCGACATTCTTGGGTGCCTGACCAACAAGGTTTTATTTGGAGAGTAAAGTACAAAAAATAAGGGCTTTCAACTTTCACTGGGTTAACCGCTTTATTCTTTGCAGTGTGTCTATTCCGAATCTTACGATGAAGCAGAAAGGGAGAGGTATTCCCGCAGATGTCTCACAAAGTGGACGCTGCAGATTAGAAGCAGTTATCATCAGGTTGCACTGAACACGATGCAAAACCACTAGCAGGTATTCTTATGGAGATGTTGTTCCAAAAAAATATTTTGCTGTTCAAACCGCAGAGTCTTCTGGCGAGAAATATCTGTGGAGAACATCGAAAAGTACACCTTGTCGAGAAAGAAAGTTAGGAGGAGAGATTTGGGATTTTATGGAGGGGTAGATATTAAATCGCTAATGGCCATGTGTTGGTTGAAGATGCATGGTTTTTTGAATGGAGATAGTTACGATCGTCTCCGGTTTATAAAGTAATGATGATAAAGCTGAGATATGTGCAAAGCCAGCACCAAAGCAAAACAGAATAGGGCTATAATTATGAAGTAAAGAGCTGTCTCGGAACTACCTAAAATAGATAGAACCATAAAGACCAAAAAGGCAAATATTCCGAATAATTTTAGAATAAAAAGAAACTGTTTCATTGTTTTCGTTTTAATATATTTAAAGATTATTACCCCTTTGTTGAACGCCACACAAATACCTGTTTTCAAAAAAAAATCTATGCAGATAAGTCATAGCCAGTTCTATTCAACAGGCACCCTGCCAAGCTCAGGCTCCGTTTCGGCAAACAGCTTTGATTCGTAAAAAAAGTTGACCATATGCAGGGCATCTCCCTTGGAATATTTGGTGGCTCTAAGGGTAAACCAATCTTTCATGTATTGATTTTGGCTTACCAATTCGGTATTGGTAGCAGCTATCATTTTATATAAATCAGTCAGATCTTTTTCATTATAAACCTGTACGTTAAAAAGATCGCCGTAAACGTCCACACAAAGTTTCCCCATGGGTACCATGATAGGACTCTGACAGTTATAGGTTTTGATGGTATAATGCGCATATCTAACGATCGGTTGCTGTTGCAGGTTGAAAATGATATTCGTAATTTCCTCGCAGGTCTTCGGAGTATTGAATTTTAAGGCCGTTATTTTGCTGCCATAAAATGTATAACGGTATTGCTGGTCAAAATCTTTGCTGGTGGAGATGAATTTCCGTATGTCAGTTTCGCTGTAAATACTGTCAAATGCTACTAAAAGATAATTATTCGACATTTCTCCCAGTGTGTCTTTTGCGCCACGATAATATCTGTAACCGATAAAACCGCAGCCTTTGGGTGTTTCGGGTGTTGTATTCTTATGGCAACTGATTAGGAGGATGGATAACAATATACAGTATAGTATTCCTCTGATCATGTTGAATTAGCAAGTG
>Ga0255338_1003359_pt1 | contig 19498 bp, 20 predicted proteins | sample MeOH1_35cm_T4_19_FD_203715 | JGI IMG/M metagenome (GOLD analysis project Ga0255338, IMG submission 203715) | Sandy soil microbial communities from University of British Columbia, Vancouver, Canada - MeOH1_35cm_T4_195 | ecosystem: Engineered > Artificial ecosystem > Sand microcosm > Unclassified ...
TGGGCGCCATATTTGAAACGATCCAAAACAAGCTGACCGCGGCCTTCCAGCCCACGCGACTGGAGATCGTGGACGACTCCGGCCGCCACGCGGGCCACTCCGGCGCGCGCGAAGGCGGCGAGAGCCATTTCAACGTGACGATCGAGTCGCCCGCATTTTCGGGAACGCCTCGGGTCGCCCGCCAGCGGATGGTCCACCAGGCCTTGGCCGAGGAGCTGGCCGGGCCGGTCCATGCGCTGTCGATCAAGGCGCTGGCGCCCGGCGAGGGCTGAGGCGCAGACTGAATTTCAAGAGCCGCGATCTTTAGCGGCCGAAGATTTTGGGGAGAGACGGGTTGCGGACAACCATCACCGTCAACGGCGAGGCGCGGTCGCTCGACCTCGACCCGCGCACGACGCTGCTCGACGCGCTGCGCGAGCATCTGAAGCTGACCGGAGCCAAGAAAGGCTGCGACCACGGCCAGTGCGGGGCCTGCACGGTGCTGGTGAACGGCGTGCGGATCAATTCCTGCCTGTCGCTGGCGGTGGCGCACGACGGCGACGAGGTGGTCTCGATCGAGGGCGTTGGCACGGTGGAGAAGCTGCATCCGGTGCAGCAGGCCTTCCTCACCGAGGACGCCTTCCAGTGCGGCTACTGCACGCCGGGGCAGATCTGCTCGACGCTTGGGATGCTCAAGGAGCTGGAGGCCGGCTGGCCCAGCCAGGAGACGGCGCCCGGCGCCGATCCGGCCTTCACCGACGCCGAGATCCGCGAACGGATGAGCGGGAACATCTGCCGCTGCTCGGCCTATCCGCAGATCGTGGCGGCCATCAAGAGCGCTCGCGAGGCGATGGCATGAAGGCTTTCACCTACGAGCGGGCGAGTGACGCGCAGGCCGCGGTCAGGTCGGCGGTAGAGACGCCGGGCGCGCGCTTCATCGCCGGTGGCACCAATCTGCTGGACCTGATGAAGCTGGAGATCGAGCAGCCCCAGCACCTGATCGACGTCAGCCAGCTCCCCATGGCGGCGATCGAACCCACGGCCGAAGGGGGCCTGCGAATCGGGGCCGCCGCGTCGAACAGCCAGGTGGCGGTCGACGCCAGGGTGCGGGCCGGCTATCCGGTGCTGTCCGAGGCCATCGTGGCCGGCGGCTCGCCGCAGCTGCGCAACAAGGCCAGCGTGGCGGGCAACCTGCTGCAGCGGACCCGCTGCGCCTACTTCTACGACACCTCCAAGCCCTGCAATAAGCGTCAGCCCGGTGCGGGATGCAGCGCCCTGGAAGGACTGAACCGCAACGCCGCGATCTTCGGCGCCAGCCCGGCCTGCATCGCCACCCACACCTCCGACATGGCCGTGGCGCTGGTGGCGCTGGAGGCCCGGGTGGAGACCCTGAACCCGTCCGGCGACGTGCGCGCCTTCCCGCTGCTCGAGCTGCACCGCCTGCCGGGCGAGACCCCGCACGTGGAGACCCACCTGATCCCGGGCGAACTGATCACCGCCGTCGTCCTGCCGCCGCCGCCGAAGGGCGGGCAGGCCTATCGCAAGGTGCGCGACCGGGCGTCCTACGCCGGGGGGCTGGCCAGCGTCGCGGTGGCCGGCGGCAACCTGGCGCTGGGGATGGTGGCTCACAAGCCCTGGCGGGCGGTGGACGCCGAGGCGGCCCTGGCCGCGGGCGCCTCGCCGGCCGAGGCCGTCGCCAAGGAGCTGCAGGGCGCGAGCCCCTTGGGCCGCAACGACTTCAAGATCCCCCTGGTGGCCCGGCTCGCGGCGGCCGCCATCGGCGAAGCGAACGGGAGGGGCGTATGAGCTCGGTGCACGACTGGGCGGCGCCCAATCCCGTCACGACGAATCGCTCGGGCCTGATCGGCAAGGCGGTCGACCGCTACGAAGGACCTCTGAAGGTCACGGGCACGGCGCCCTATGCCTACGAAGTTCAGCCGCCGTCGCCGCCGGCCTACGGCGTCATGGTCGGCGCGACCATCGCCACGGGGCGGATCACCGGCGTCGATATCGCCGAGGCCGAGGCCGCGCCGGGCGTCTTGGCCGTGTGGACCCACCTGAACGTCCCGGCCCAGCCGGCCAAAGGCACCAAGGTCCACCCGCGCAGCACCGCGGGCTCCCGGCCGGCGCTCGAGGACGATCGGGTGCTCCACTGGGGCCAGCCCGTGGCGCTGGTGGTGGCCGACACCCTGGAGAACGCGATCGCCGCGTCGCATCTGGTGAACCTGACCTATGCGGCGGAAACGCCGGACGTCGATTTCCGCGCCCGCCTGGCCGACGCCGGCCAGCCGCCGGGCGAACAGGACAACGAGGTTGGCGACTTCGAAGCCGGCTTCGCCGCCTCGGCGGTGAAGCTGGACGAGACCTGGGCCACGCCGATCCAGAACCACTGCCAGATGGAGCCCTGCGCCTCGCTGGTCTGGTGGGAAGGCGACAAGTGCATCGCTCACACCTCGGTCCAGATGGTGAAGCCGGCCCAACACGGCCTGGCCGAGACCCTGGGCATCCCCCGCGACGATGTCCGCCTACTGACCCGCTACATCGGCGGCGGCTTCGGCGGCAAGGGCCAGACCTATGACGACCTGACGCTGGCGGCCCTGGCGGCGCGCGCGCTGGGCCGGCCGGTGAAGGTGGCCTTCACGCGCCAGCAGATGATGCACGGCACGATCCACCGTCCGGCGACCGTCATGCGCGTGCGGCTGGGCGCCGAGAAGGACGGCCGACTGAACGCCTTCTCGATCATGACCTGGACCCATTGCCACCAGGACGGGAGCTTCACCGAGCACGCTTCGAACTTCGCGCGCGCCCTCTATGCCGCGCCCAACCGTCTGACCGGGCACCGGCTGGTGAAGCTGGACCTGCCGGGGGCAGGGCCGATGCGGGCCCCCGGCGAGGCCTCCGGGACCATGAGCCTGGAATGCGCCATGGACGAGCTGGCCGAGCAACTGGGCATGGACCCCGTGGAGCTGCGCATCCGCAACGAGCCGCCGGTCGATCCGGAGAACGGCCGGCCCTTCTCCCAACGCCAGTTGGTCCGCTGCCTGAAGGAGGGCGCGCAGCTGTTCGGCTGGGACCGCCGCCTGCCGGCGCCCGGACAGGTGCGCGACGGCCGCTGGCTGGTGGGGATGGGCATGGCCGCGGCCATTCGCGGCAACTTCCTGTTGCCGGCCAAGTGCAGCTTCTCGGTGGACGCCGACGGCGTGATCACCGTGCGCCAGGGCATGACCGACATCGGCACCGGCACCTACACCGTGCTGGCCCAGATCGCCGCCGAGACCCTGGGCGTGCCGCTGGGCGATGTCCGGGTGGAGATCGGCGATTCGGAACTGCCGCCCGCGCCCGGCTCCGGCGGCCAGTTCGGGGCGGCATCGGCTGGTTCGGCGGCCCTGGCGGCCGGGATGAACCTGCGCAAGGCCATCGCTGAACTGGCCACGGGCGATCCGAACTCGCCGCTCCATGGCGACGACCCGACGCTGGTGACTTTCCAGGACGGCGTGGTGGCGATCGAGAACAAGTCCGAGACCCTGGCCGCCCTGGTTCGCCGCGCGGCGCCTGAGGGTCTGACCGTCGAGGGTGACAGCCGTCCGGCGGCCGACATGCGCGAATGGAGCACCCAGACCTACGGCAGCCACTTCTGCGAGGTGGGCGTCGACCCGGTCACCGGCGAGGTGCGGGTGCGCCGGATGCTGGGCGTCTTCGCCGCCGGCCGGATCCTTAACTACAAGACCGCTCGCAGCCAGCTCACCGGCGGGATGATCTGGGGCATCGGCTCGGCCCTGACCGAGGGCAATGCGGTGGACCCGCGCCACGGCTCGCTGATCAACCAGGACCTGGCCCAGTACCTGGTGCCGGTGCAGGCCGACATCGGCGACCTGGACGCCATCATGCTGGACGAGGTGGACGACAAGGCCAACCCGATGGGCATCAAGGGCGTGGGCGAGCTGGGCAACTCCGGCGCCGGGGCCGCGGTCGCCAATGCGATCTACAACGCCTGCGGCGTCCGGGTGCGGGACTATCCGATCACGCCGGACAAGCTGCTGGCGGGGTTGATCGCCAAGGGGCTGTAGCGATCACGGTGGAGCGCCCACCTCGCGCAGGGCCGCCTCCAACTGCTCGTCGCGGCCGCCGCGGACCCCGGCCAGGGTGCGGCGCACGGGGACCGTCGGCTGGACGCCCACGCCATGGTGAGTCGAGCCGTCGTGCTTCAGCACCTTCATGCCCGTCCAGCGGATCGTGTAGCCACCGGGCAGGACCAGCGGATTGACGTTGCCGTTCGTCCCGGCCGTGGGTTCGCCCACGATCGGGGCCAGCCGTTCGCCCTCCACGAGACCCAGCACGGACTCCGCGTAGCTGATCGCCCGGCCGTCGGTGATGAAGGCGATGCGGCCGGCGACCCGAGGCTCGGCGGGCGTGAGCGTCCAGTTCGAGATCTTCCACGTTACCCCTTGCTGGTCCGGTCGCGTGATCACCGGGACATGCCAGCGCGGCGAGGTGACGGGTCGATCCGTGAGATGACGTAGGAACGTCGGCCTGGGCCTGGGATAGCCCCGCAGGTCGAAGATGACGCCCTTGGCGGCGGCCAGGCGCGGCCATGCGGCCTCGATCTCGCCCTCGGTGATTCGGTCCAGGTCGACATAGAGGTACCCGGGACGCAGTTCCGCCAGCGGCTCGGGCTTGGCCTCCCGCGGCGGGGCGCCGGCGAGGCGGGGGGCGTCAACGGCGAAGGCCGCGCCGTCCGCTCGGAGGCCTTCGAGGTGGGCCGGCGTCGCCATCGGGCCGGTCGTGATCTCGTAGAGCGCGCGGAAGCGCTTCCATTGCGGCGTCGCCCCCGAGACGCGCCCCTCGGCCTCGCGGATCAGGTCGCCGACGTCGCGCCCATCGATCCGGGCGATCACATCGCCCCGGCGGAGGCCAGGGTCTTTGCTGGCGACCACCACCGCCTGGCCCTCGATCCAGGCCAAGGCCACGGCCAGGCTCCCGAAGGGTCGGTCGGGAGCGGGGCCGTTCTGATCGACCACCATGCCGTGGCCGTCGCCCAGCGGGACGACGAGGCGTTGCAAGGTCCTGCGGAACGCGGCGCGGTCGGCATCGACCGCCGCGGCGCTCAGGGTCTTTGGCAGCTCCGCGGCCCAGTCGCCGGGGACCACGTCGAAGTAGGGATAGAAGTGCTGCAGCACGTTCCAGGCGATGACGACGTCGGCCAAACGTGTGGCGCGGTCGTCGCCGGACGGCCTGAAATCCGCGGGCTTCTGCGGCGGAACGGGCTCGCCGGCCACCGCCGGCAGGGTCTGGCCGGCCTCGACTGCGACGACCAGCGGCATGCGGACGCTGACGCCGCCCGGCAGATCGGCTGTGAACAGGTCGGGCGCGCCGGCCTCGGCCGGGACGCGTTCGCTGCGATAGATGCTTCGCTCCGCCTGCCCGAACCCCTCGTGCCGCCAGCGCAGGCCGGGACCGCCTGCCCGAACCTCCGCGGCCGGCGGCGGCCGGCCGGTCGGCCAGGCGCGGAAGGCAGGCGCCACCGGGCGCAGCACCGCCTCCAGGCGCCGCGCGAGGTCGGTCGGCGAGGTCGCGGGTTCGGCCTGCTGCACGCCGGCGATGGCGATCGCGGTCCAGTCGGCCGCCACGGCCTGGTCGCCGGGATAGAAGTGGCGGACGTAGCCATAGGCGCGCGCGAAGGCGGCCAGGTTCTGTTCCCCGCGGCCCGAAATCGCCCTGGAGGGTTCGTCGCTGGGGTTGGCTTGCGCGGCCACAGGCGCCGCCAGCACCCAGGCGCACAGCGCCAGCGCCACAAGTCCGACCGATCTCATGAGGCCCTCCCGTCTCCGCCGGGAAGGTTGTGGCTACGCTTGGCGCAATTGTGGCGGGAGGGGGCGACCGCCGTACCCATCCGAACGGATGTAGAGGCTTTCCAAAAGCGCAGAACTATTATGCACAAACGGTAACTACCGCAGCGCCTGGCTTCACCGTATCTCCCGCGTGCCGGCAATGGGGCCGGCTTTGAGGGAGATGAAGGTCGTGAAACTGCTTCTGGCGATTTCAACCCTGGCAGGCTCGGTGAGCCTGCTGATCAGCGACTGGGCTGGCCAGGCCTTTCCGTACCTCTAGCGGGCTTTCAGCTCGCTCAATACGCGCGCTAGGTCGCCCTCGCGGAAGGGCTTCTGAAGCACCGGCGAGCCCCTATCCACATCGCGAAGTCCAGCATCGCCGTAGCCGGTGGCGAACGCGAACGGCGCGCCCTTGGCCCGCAGCAGGTCCGCCAGCGGGAAGATCGGCTGACCGCCCAGGTTCACGTCCAGTACGGCGCAGTCCAGCTCCGCCCGATTCGCCAGCTCGATCGCCTCGTCCAGTCTGGATGCGGGGCCCACGACGGTGCAGCCGAGGTCGCTGAGCATGTCCTCGATCAGCATGGACACCATCATCTCGTCCTCGACAACAAGGACGCGCAGGCCCTCAAGACTCGCCTGAGTGGTCATTCCATGAACTCCAACACGATCGCCAGCGTCATCCGGCATCGGCTATTTGATCCTTGTCTAATTGAACAGGGCCTGAATGTCGCGGGGCGTGTGTCACGATCGCTCGGCACGTGCATGATCCGGCGTCCTAGGCCCAGGCCTCATCCGATCAACGGAGAAAGCTTTGCCTTGGTTCCCTGTGCGCACGGGTCGCACGGGTGCGACCGGTGGTCTTCGTGCTTTGGAAACCACTCTTCGCCAGAATCGCATCTCTGGTTGAGGGCTGATCTCATGTTCGACTTCACCGTGCGCGCTCGCAGCGGCCATTGGGTCCTTCAGGACACCGAGGCCGGCGACCTGGGCGCCTATGACACGCGCGACGAGGCCCTGGCGGCCGCCAGCGACTGGATGCGGCTGATCGAGATGCCCTGGCCCGTGCTGGTCTGCGACGCCGACGGCGAGTGGGACCAGACCCTGGTCGAGCCGACCTGCTTCCACTGAGGCCTGTGCATTACAGCGCGTTAAAGTATTAAGCCGCTGTAATATCCTTAAATCGGTGTCATTACTCCCTATTCACGGGTCTTCGCCCGTCGTCCCGAGTATTCGTTTCCTTGCCGGCGGACAACACCGCCGGAGCACAGACCGCTCCGAAGGAAACGACCATGAACAAGCTCAACCTGACTAACCGGGTCTCCAGTCTCGCCATGCTGGCCCTGGCCGCCCTCCCCATCGCGTCCCTGCCGGCCTCGGCGCTCGCCGCGCCCCCCGCCTCGGTGAAGATCGCCGACATCAACCTGCTCACCGCCGAGGGCATGGCGACGTTCACGAAGCGCGCCGACTACGCCGCCCGCGACTTCTGCCGTGACGAACGCAGCCTGGGCGCCGCCGCCACCTGCCGCGCCGGCGTGAAGCAGGAACTCGCCGAAAAGGTCACCGCCGTCCGCTCGGCCCAGCTCGAGCAGGCGTCCAAGACCTTCGCCGCCCGCTAGCTCTCCCTTCGAAAGCGGACGTGCGAAAGGGCCCGCGGCCTCCCCCGCCGCGGGCCTAATCGCTCCTATCTCATCTCAAAAATTCGGCCTTCCTAGGCCGCGTCGACCAGGACCACCTCGGAGTCCTCCAGGGCCGTGACCCGCAGGATCTCCTCGTCCTTCACCGCCGCGCCGTCCCGGGCGCCCAGGCGGACCCCGTTGACCTCGACCGAGCCTTCCGCCGTCACCAGGTAGGCGTGGCGGTCCTTCCCAAGCACATACTCGGTCGTTTCGCCGGCCTTGAGCGTCGCGCCCGACACCCGTCCGTTGGTCCGGATGGGCAGCGCGTCGGTGTCGCCGGGCACACCGCTGGCCAGGGTCACGAACTTCCCGGCCCGGTCGCCCTTGGGGAAGGGCTTGGCGCCCCAGCTGGGCGCGCCGCCCCGGTCGGAGGGCTCGATCCAAATCTGGAACAGCGTCGTGGTCTCGGGCTCCATGTTGTACTCGGCATGGCGGATGCCCGTGCCCGCGCTCATCACCTGAACGTCGCCGGCCTCGGTCCGGCCTTCGTTGCCCAGGCTGTCCTTGTGGGTGATGGCGCCCTTTCGGACGTAGGTGATGATCTCCATGTCCGAGTGGGGGTGCGGGGGGAAGCCGGAGTTCGGCGCGATCTCGTCGTCGTTCCACACCCGGATCGGGCCCCAGCCCATGTTGTCCGGGTCATAGTAGTTGGCGAACGAGAAGTGGTGGCGGGCCTTGAGCCAACCGTGGTCGGCGCCGCCCAGCCGGGCAAAGGGTCTGCGGTCGATCATCTGAGGTCTCCCTTTGGCGCGGGTCGCCGCGCCGTTCGAGGTGCAAGATAATAGCTCGGGATCGGCGATAAATCCGGCTGGATGCAGAAGATTATCTCCCCTGCGGAATGAATAAGCGGAACTGTCGCGACCCTGCCCAGACGCTTCAGGTGCGGTTCATTACGGCCACGCTTCATTGCCCCTCAACCGGCTGGAGGCCCCGATGATCAAGACGTTCTGCATGACCGCGCTGGCGGTTTTCGCCCTGACAGGCGCGGCCCAGGCCCAGCCGTTCCGCGGCGGCTCGGCGACGCTGTACGACCAGCCCAACTTCCAGGGGAATTCGGTCACCATCACCCAGTCCGCGCCGGACCTGGGCAAGTGGCGCTTCAACGACCGGGCCCAGAGCGCGCGGTTCGAGGGCCGCTGGCTGATCTGCGAGCACGACAATTTCAAGGGCCGCTGCCAGGAGGTGAGGGGCGAGGTCGCCAACCTGCACTCGCTGGGCCTGATGGCGCAGGTGTCGTCGATGGAGCCCGCCGGGCGGCCCGGCGGCGGCGGACCAGGCGGCCCCGGGCCGGGGCCAGGCTTCCCGGGCGGGCCTGGATCGCGCGGCATCGACGGGACGACGACCGTGTTCTTCCCTCGTCCGACCCTGGGCGGCATCGACGTGGCGGCGGGCGGCCGCGCGGCGGACATGTACTGCCGCCGCCAAAGCCTCGGCTCGGCGGTCTGGTTCGATTCCAGCCAGCGGGCCAATCAGGCCGTGGGACCGGACGGCCAGCGGGTCGGCCGCTCCGACGTCCTGCGCGATCTGCTCTGCCGGAAGTATTGACCCATTGCTCCCCCGCGCTTTGCGCGGATTGGGGGAGGTGGATCGGCGCGCGCGCGCCGAGACGGAGGGGGTTTCAACCCACGGAGATGGGAGTGGGCTGCGACCCCCTCAGTCAGCTACGCTGACAGCTCCCCCAGGAGGGGAGCAACGAGGGGGCAGGGATGTTTCGGGTCTTGGGGATTTCGATCGCGGCGCTGGGTTTGATGGCCGCCGCGCCGGCGGACTGGCGACCGCTGGACCCTGAGAACACCCTCGTCGTCGAGACCACCAAGGGCCGCATCGTGGTCGAGCTTCGGCCGGAGTTCGCGCCCAAGGGCGTGGAGCGCATCCGACTGCTGGCGCGCGAGGGCGTTTACAGCGGCCTGCAGTTTCACCGGGTGATCGACGGCTTCGTCGCCCAGACCGGCAATCCCAACAACCGGGACGGGGGGACCTCCAGCCACCCGGACCTGGCGCCCGAGTTCAGCTTCCGCATCGCTCCCGACCTCGCGACGATCGTCGTCGAACGCAGCGATGCGCGCGAGGGCTTCGTGGGCGCGACGCCCTTCCAGGCGGTGTCGGCGGGCGAGCCAGGGCGACCGGGCGATTCGCGGCTGCGCGGCTGGGGCGCCTATTGCCCGGGCGTGGTGGGCATGGGGCGGCAGGCGGATCCGGGGACCGCCAACAGCGAGATCTTCTTCATGCGCGGCCCGTCGCGTCGGCTGGACCACGAGTACACGGTGGTCGGGCGGGTGGTGTCCGGCCTGGAGGCCGTGAACAGCGTGGCAGTGGGCGAGCCGCCGAAGGTTCCCGACCTGATGCTGAAGGTGCGGATGCTGGCCGACATCCCGGAGGCCGAGCGCCCGAAGCTGGAGGTCATGGACACCCGCGGCCCGGCCTTCCAGGCCCGCGCCGCCGCCTTGAAGCGGGAAAAGGGAGCGGCGTTCACGGTCTGCGATGTGGAGGTCCCCACGCGGCCAAGGTGAAGCTGGTGCGACGAAGCGCCCAATTGCTCGCCACAACCTGAGGCCGTAGACGCCGCATCCGGGAACGGGTGCCAGAATGCGTTTCGAAGTCGTGGAAGAGGCGGACGAATGGATCGTCCGCAGCGAGGGTTGTGAGCTGGGCCGCTTTGCGGACCAGGAGCAGGCCCTGCATGACGTCGCCCACCGCCTGCGCGAGGCCGATGCGTCGGCGCCGGCCGCCCTCTCGATGCGCTACCAGACCCGCTCGGCCTGACCTAAGCGCTTGCCGCGGGCCCGCAGCGCGGGCCACATCGCTCCGAACTTCGGAGCGCGTCGACCTTGAAATTCCTGAAATCCCTTAGCGTCCAGGTGCTCATCGCCCTGGCCGCCGGCCTTGCGGTCGGCGCGGTGGCCGCGGTGTATGGCGGCGACGGCGCGCCCAAGGTGATCGAGGGCGTCGAGGCGTTGGGGGGGCTTTGGCTCAACGCGCTGCGGATGACCGTGGTGCCGCTGATCTTCGCGGTGCTGGTGACCGGCATCGCCCAGGTCTCCGACGCCGCCACCACCGGGCGGCTGGCCATGCGTGCGGTCATCTGGTTCGTCGTCCTGCTGTTCGTCTCTGCCGTGACCGCGGTCCTGCTGGTCAACGGCGTCCTCGCCGTCTGGCCGGTGGGCGAGGCGGCCTCCGCGGCGCTTCGAGCGGGCGCCCAGGCGCCGCCGGCCGGGGTGGCGACCTCCCCGGACTTCGTGACCTGGGTGAAGACCCTCGCGCCGTCCAACCCGATCAAGGCCGCCGCCGAGGACGCCATCCTCCCGGTGGTCGTCTTCGCGGTCTTCACCGGCTTCGCGCTGACACGGCTGCCCGATGACCGCGGCCGCACCCTGCTGGACGTATTCCAGGCGATCGGGGACGCGATGATCATCATCGTCCGCTGGGTGCTGATGGCGGCGCCGATCGGGGTCTTCGCCCTGGGCCTGGGGGTCGGCCTTCGCGCAGGTGTGGGCGCGGCGGGCGTGCTGGGCCACTACATCGTCGTCGCCTCGCTGGCGGGCCTGGTGATCGCCATCCTGGCCTATGTGCTGGCCGTCGTGATCGGCCGCGTGCCGCTGGGCCGCTGGGCGCAGGCGACCTCGCCGGTCCTGGCCACGGCCTTCGCCACCCAGTCCTCGCTGGCCTGCCTGCCGGCGATGATCGAGCGCTCGCGCGACGACCTGGGCGTGCCCCAGCGCATCGCCAACCTGGTGCTGCCGCTGGCCGTGGCCGTGTTCCGGATGACCAGCCCCGCCGTGAACCTGGCGGTGTGCATCTTCGTGGCCCACGTCTACGGCCTACAGCCGTCGGCGTTGCAGTACACGGGCGCGATCTTCGTGGCCCTGGCGGTCAGCGTGGGGTCGGTGGGCCTCCCCGGGCAGGTGTCGTTCATCGTCAGCGTGGCGCCGATCTGCATCGCGCTGGGCCTGCCCATCGAGCTGCTGCCGATCCTGCTGGCGGTGGAGGTGGTTCCCGACATCTTCCGGACCCTGGGCAACGTCAGCGGCGACATGGCGGTGACCGCGATCCTGGCCCGCGACGAGCCCGACACCGAGACGGCTACCCAAGCTTGAGCGGTTCCGGCATGTTCGCCGCCGCATGACCAACGAACCCTTCTTTCGAAAAGACGGCGACCTGTTCGTCCCCACTCGCGCCGGTGTCGGTCCTTGGGATCCCAACTCCCTGCACGGGCGCGTGATCATCGGCCTGCTCGGCGCGGAGATCGAGAAACGGCACGGCTCGGCGGAGTACATGCCCGCCCGCCTGACCGTCGACATGTACAAGCTGCCCGACCTGTCGCCGGTCGAGGTGGTGACCCGCATCGTCAAGGATGGCTACCGCATCAAGGTGATCGACGCCGAGTTCATCTCGGGCGGCGTCAGCGCCGGCCGCGCCACCTGCCAGCTCCTGCGCAAGACCGAGAACGCGCCGGGCAAGGTCTGGAAGCGTGACCCCTGGGGCGCGCCCAGCCCCGAGGACACGCCGCTGGCCGAAGGACCGATGGGCGGCATGTGGAAGATGCGGCCGATCTCGGGGACCATGCGCGGGGTCGAGCCCCGCCGCACCTGGATGGCCGAGGTGCGCGAGGTGGTGGGCGGCGATCCGCTGACCCCGTTCGTGCGCGTGGCCGTGGCCGCGGACTTCGCCAGCCCGTTCGCCCACGTCGGCGATCAAGGCCTCGGCTACATCAATACCGACGTGACCGTGTACCTGCACCGCGAGCCGGTGGGCGAGTGGATCGGGTTCGAGAGCCTGACCCACGGCGCCACCGACGGCGTGGCCGTGGGCGACTGCCTGCTGCACGACGAGGAGGGCCATATCGGCTCGGCCAGCTGCACGGCCCTGGCGCAGAAGCGGAAGCTGTAGCGTCGAGGGGCAGGTCCACCGCCTTCCCGAAGGCGCGGCGGCCGGACGGCTACCTGAACAGCCGGTAGGCGACGAAGACCAGGGCGGCGACCTGCACGCCGACGATCGCCCACAGCCGGGTGCGGAACGGCTCCTTGCGGGTCTTGTGGCGCAGCGCCTGCTGGGCGACCAGTGCGGCGGGCGAACCGCCGAGCGCGGCCAGCATCAACAGCCGCCGCTCGGGAACCCGCCGCGCACGACGCCCCGCCGCCCGCTTGTCGAGGGCGAAGGCCGCGAAGGTCGCCGCGTTGATGGCGACGACGTAGAGCGCGAAGAGCTGGAACATCTCCGGCTTGCCTCCCACGCCAGGCGTGGGAGGGGGAAGGCGAAATCAGTTCGCGACGGGCGGTTCGTCCGGCTTGGCTGGCGGCGCGGGCTCGGGCGCGGGCTCGGGGGCCGCCGGCGCGGCCTCGATCTCCTCATTCACCCGCAGGGTCGCGCCCATCAGCTTGGCGCGGGTTTCCAGGGAGGCCGAGACGGTCTCGCACCGGGCGGGCAGGGACCAGCTCATCCACTCCTGGGCCTTGCGGGCCTTGGTGACCTCGGGACCGGTGTTCCAGATCTGGCGGCCCAGGCGCACGGCGTTGGCGCCGACGGTGTTGATCGGCCGGACCGAGGCCCTTTCGGCGGCGGTCAGGGTCGCCTGGAAGGTCTTGAGCTGCGCGCGCCCGTCCTTCTGCATCTGGGCGTAGACCTTGAGGTCGTCCTCCAGCTTGGTCCCCGGCTTGCGGAACTGTTTCTCGATGCGGGTGACCTCCGGCATCATCTCGTCGTGCATGTCGAGGTAGCCGCGCAGGGCCCCGTAGCACCAGGCGACGAACTGGTAGTCGTCGCGCGGCGCGCCGGCCGGCAGGCGGTCCTCGGCCGCCGCGACGGCGGTCGGAGCCTCAGCGGGCGCGGCGGCCTCGGGAGCCCCGGCTTCAGCAGGTTGGGCGGCGAACAGGGCGAGTGCGAGAGCGAACGGCGTCATTCAGGACCTATGATCAAAGATTTTGTCAGCTTCACGCCCGATCCAGATCGGCGGGGCCATAACCGCCGCCGCCAGGGGTTTCGATCTCGATCGCGTCGCCAAGCTCCACCGTAACGGAGAAGCAGCCAGGAAGTTCAGTAACCGCGCCCGACGCCGCGATCAAACGCTGTCGGCCGCGCGATCCCGGCCCACCGCCGGCGATCCCCTGGGGGGCGTTCTCGCGCCGCGAGGAGAGCAGGGCGGCCTCCATGGGGGCGAGGAAGCGGATGCGCCGCCGAACGCCGTCGCCGCCCCAGCTTGCGCCTTCGCCGCCGGAACCCGCCCGTACGCCGAACGCCTCGACCCGCACCGGGAAGCGCCGTTCGAGGATCTCGGGATCCGTGAGCCGCGAGTTGGTCATGTGGGTGTGGATCGCGCTGGCGCCGTCATGCGTCGCCGTCGCGCCCGCCCCGCCGCAGATGGTCTCGTAGTACTGCCGTTGCTCGTCCCCGAAGGTGAAGTTGTTCATGGAGCCCTGGCTGTTGGCCATCACCCCCAGGGCCGCATAGAGCGCGTCGACGACGTGCTGGCTGGTCTCGACGTTGCCGGCGACCACCGCGGCGGGAGGATGCGGCGCCAGCATCGAGCCGTCGCGGGTGAGAATTTTCAGCGGCTTCAGGCAGCCGGCGTTCAGCGGGATGTCGTCGTCCACCAGGGTGCGGAAGACGTAGAGCGCCGCAGCGTCCACGATGGCCGAGGGGGCGTTGAAGTTCGAGCCGAGCTGGTCGGCCGACCCGGTGAAATCGAGGACGGCCTCGCGGACCGCCGTATCCACCGTCGTGCGGACCACGATCTCGCCGCCGCCGTCCATGGGCACGCGGGCCTCGCCGTCCGAGAGCCGGCCCACCGCCCGGCGCACCGCCTCGGCGGCGTTCTCCTGCACGAACCCCATGTAGCGGGCCACGGCCGGAGCTCCGTGGGTGCGGATCATCTCGGAGACGGCCGCGGCGCCGGCCTGGCACGAGGCCACCTGGGCCTTCAGGTCGGCCAGGTTGCGGTCCGGCGCGCGGGCGGGCCAGGGGCCGGCCAGCAGGGCCGCGCGGGTCTCGGCGTCGAGGAACCGGCCGTCCCGCATGATCGGCAGGGCGTCCAGCATCACGCCCTCTTCGTCGATGGTGTGCGAGAACGGCGGCATGGAGCCGGGCTGGATCCCGCCCACGTCGGCGTGGTGGCCGCGCGCGGCCACGTAGAAGCTGGCCTGGGCGTCCGTGTCGGCCATGAACACCGGCATGACCACCGTGATGTCCGGCAGATGGGTGCCGCCCGCGTAGGGGTTGTTGAGCGCGAAGGCCTGGCCGGGCTTCAGGTCCGGGTGGCGGTCGCGGACCGCGCGGACGCTCGCGCCCATGGACCCCAGGTGGACGGGCATGTGCGGGGCGTTGGCGACCAGCCCGCCGTCGGCGTCGAAAAGGGCGCAGGAGAAGTCGAGCCGCTCCTTGATGTTCACCGAGTGGGCCGTGCGTTCGAGCGCGGCCCCCATCGCCTCGGCCACCCCCATGAAGCGGCGGTTGAAGAGTTCGAGGGTGACGGGGTCCGGCTTGTCGAGCGCGATGGCCTGGCGGGCGGCGGCGGCCGAGCGGGTGAGGCGGACGAGGCCGTTCGCGTCGGCCATCGCGCGCCAGCCGGGCAGCACGGCGATCTGGGTGTCGGCGCGAACGACCAGGGCGGGCCCATCGACGGCGGTCAGGGCGGCGGCGTCGACGACTGGCGCGTCATGCCAGGCGCCAAGGGCGAACATGGTGACCTTCTCCCCTTGTGGGAGAAGGTGGCCCGCGGAGCGGGTCGGATGAGGGGTCGTGCGGACGGCGAAGTGAGACCCCTCATCCGTCGGCGTGCCGCCGCCACCTTCTCCCGCAAGGGGAAAAGGGACGCTGAGGGCCTCCGCTTCCACCGCCGCGATCAGGATCGGTCGGTCGGGCTCGACGAAGCCGAACAGGCGTTGGTGGGCGGCTTCGAAGGCGGCCTTGGCCGTGGCGGCGTCGCTCAGCGCCACCGGCAGCTCGGCGTCGGCGCCGTCGTAGCGGAGGCGGAGCGTGCGCCGGATCTCGCAGGCCTCGGCGCCCTGGGCGGCCATGTCGGCGCGGACGTCGGTCTCCAGCATCGCGAGCGCATCCTCGGCCGCGACCAGCCCGGACGCCAGCGGCGCCTCGATCCCCGCCTGCCGGAGCGCGCTCACCTGGGCCTGGCCGATGCCCCAGGCAGAGAGGACGCTGCCGTACTTCGGGCACAGGATCTCGTCGACGCCCAGGGCCTCGGCCGTCTGGCAGGCGACTTGGCCCGCGGCGCCCCCGAACGCCACCAGGGCGTGGTCGCGGGGGTCGAAGCCGCGCTCGGTCGAGATCCGGCGCACAGCCTGGGCCATCTGTTCGACGGCGACGGCGACGAAACCCTCGGCGGCGGCTTCGAGGCTCGCGGCGCCCATGGCCTGCGCCAGCGCCTCCAGGCGAAAGCGGCTGGCGGCAGGGTCGAGGGCGGCGTCGCCGTTCGGTCCAAACACAGCCGGGAAGAAGCGCGGGTCAAGCCGCCCCAGCACCAGGTTGGCGTCGGTCACCGCCGCCGGTCCGCCGCGGCCATAGCAGGCCGGCCCGGGGTCGGCGCCGGCGCTGGCGGGACCGGTGCGGGCGCGCATGCCGTCGAAGGCCAGGACCGAGCCGCCGCCGGCGGCCACGGTCTCCACGTCCAGCATCGGGCTGCGCAGCTTCACGCCGGCGACCTTCGCCGTGTCCCGACGCTCGAGGACCCCGGCGAAGCGGCAGACGTCGGTGGATGTGCCGCCCATGTCGAAGCCGAGCACGGCCTCGGCGCCTGCCTCGACAGCGGTTCGGGCCACGCCCACCACGCCGCCCGCAGGGCCGGAGACCACGGCGTCACGCCCCCGGAACGCCTCGGCCCGCACCAGGCCGCCGGCCGAGGTCATGAAATAGAGCGGCGCGCCGGCCACCGCGTCGGCCACCTGGCGCACATAGGCCTGCAGCACCGGCGTCAGATAGGCGTCCGCCACCGTGGTCTCGGCGCGGGCGATGAAGCGGGGGAGGGGCGAGACCTCCGAACTGAGGGCCACGAAGGCGAAGCCCGCCGCCCGCGCAATCTCGCCGGCCGCCTGTTCGTGCGCGGGGTTGAGATCGGCATGCAGGAAGGCGATGGCCGCGGAGGTGAAGCCGTCGGCCACGGCCGCCTCCAGCTTCGCGCGCAGCGCTGCGGCGTCCAGCGGCGCCACGACCGCTCCATCGGCGGCCAACCGCTCCGAGGCCTCGACGACGCCCGCGTAGAGCGGGGCGGGTCGGTCGATGTTGAGCGCGAACAGGTCGGGCCGCGCCTGGTCGCCGATGGCCAAGGCGTCGGCGAACCCCTCGGTGGTGACGAAGAGGGTCTTGGCGCCCCGGCGCTCCAGCAGCGCATTGGTGGCGACGGTGGTGCCCATCTTGATCGCCGAGACCCGGGCGGCGGGGAACGGCGCGCCCGGTTCAGCGCCCAGGAGCCGGCGCATGGCCTCGACCGCCGCGTCCGGATAGGCCGGCGAGGCCGACAGCAGCTTCGCCGAGACCTCGGCGCCGTCGTCGGCCCGGCCGATCACGTCGGTGAAAGTACCCCCGCGATCGATCCAGAAGGAGAACACTCTGTCCAAAACTTAACCTCTGGGCGTGATTGTCACGCGTTCGCCGCGGTCGTAAGGCATGCCATAGCGAAATGAGCTTCTGGCGCAAAATTGCCGGCCTGGCCGCGCGCAAGGTCGATGAGGCGGAATGCGATGTCTGCCCGCCGGGTCTGCCTGGCGAGGACCCTGCCTTTTCCACTGCGGTGACGGCGCTGGGCGCGAAGCTTGCCAAGGCTGACGGCGAAGCCCGCGCCTCGGAGTACGACACCTTCCATCTGGTCTTCCAGGCCGACCCCGGCAGCGAAGGCAATATCCGCCGCCTCTACCAGTTGGCCCGCCAGACCACTCGCGGCTTCGAAGGCTACGCGCGGCGGCTGAAGAAGCGCTACGGGGCCTGCCCCCAACTGCTGGAGGACGTCCTGGACGGCCTCTTCCACATCGCCGGTTCCGATGGCGTGGTGACCGGCGACGAGCTGGCCTATCTGGAGCGGGTCTCCGAACTGTTCGGCCTGTCGCCGCTGACCTTCCGCCGCCTGAAGGCCACACACCTGGGCGCGGCCAACGACGACCCCTACGTGATCCTGGGCGTGGCGCCCGACGCCTCGGACGAGGCCGTGCGGGCCGCATGGCGCGCCCAGCTCTCCGAATCCCACCCCGACCGCGCCCGCGCCCGTGGCCTTCCCGCCGAGTTCATCGAGGTGGCCGAGGCCAAGGCCGCGGCCATCAACGCGGCCTACGGCCAGATCGCGCGCGAGCGCAAATCGCTCTCGCTCGAAGGCGCGGCATGACGGCTTGTCGTCGCATTCCCGACGCATCCGTGGTTGACGTTGGGAACCAGTGTGCTGACATAGACCTTTCACGGAACGCCTCTGGCGACCGCTGAGGAGAAGACATGGTCAAGGACTTCGCCGCGAACGAGGGCTCCGCCTTCCGCAGCCTGGCCGCCGTCGGCGCCACGCTCGCCACCGCCGCGGCGGTGATCGTCGGCGCCGTCCTCGCCGTCTTCGCGGCCGCCACCGTGGCGGTGATCGCCGTCATGGGTTCCGCCCTCCTGGCGTTTGCGGCGCTCGCCATGCGGGCCAGCCGCAAGGTCCGCGCCCGCGGTCGCACGGACGGCGTGATCGAAGCTCGGCATCTGGGCGGCCACCACTGGGTCGCCACCGGCTGGAACGAGCGCCGGTAGCCGCCCTTCACTGTCGTCATTGCTGAGGGACCGGTGCGCGAGGTGTTGCGCCCGCCCGCGTGCGCCTCTACCGTTCATTCAAACATCTGTTGGGAGGACGGCATGACCATTGGCGTGATCGCGAAGCTGCCAATTCAAGAGGGCAAGACGGCGGAGTTCGAGGCCTTCTTCACGGAGCTCGCTCAGCAGGTCCGCGCCAATGAGCCCGGCAACATCGCCTACCAGCTCACCAAGAGCCGCACTGAGCCCAACGTCTACAAGGTGCTGGAGCTCTACAAGGACCAGGACGCCCTGACCCATCACGGCGGCACCGACTACTTCAAGGCGGCGGGTCCCAAGTTCGCCGGCGTGCTCGCCGGTCGTCCCGAAATCGAATATCTCGACGGCGTGGGGTGAACGGCCATGGATCTGGATTTCTCCGCTGAGGACCTGGCCTTCGGCCAGGAGGTTCGCGCGTTCATCGCCGAGGCTTTCGACGACGAGATGCGCGCCAAGCTGGCGCAGTCGAAGAACAACCACCTCGACAAGGAGAGCCAGGTCCGCTGGCTGAAGCGCCTGGGCGAGAAGGGCTGGATCGCGCCCGACTGGCCGGTGGAGTACGGCGGCACGGGCTGGAGCCTGGGCAAGAAGTACGTCTACGACATGGAGATGGCCCTGGCCGGTGCGCCGTCCACGTCCAACATGGGCTTGAAGATGTGCGCCCCCGTGGTGATGGCCTTCGGCACGCCCGAGCAGAAGGCCCAGCACCTGCCCAAGATTCTCGCCACCGATGTCTGGTGGTGCCAGGGCTATTCCGAACCGGGCTCCGGCTCCGACCTCGCCTCGCTGGCGCTGAAGGCCGAGCGGGACGGGGACTATTACGTCCTGAACGGTTCGAAGACGTGGACGACGCTGGCCCAGTGGGCCGACTGGATGTTCTGCCTGGTGCGGACCTCGAACGAGGACATCCGCCAGAAGGGCATCTCGTTCCTGCTGATCGACATGAAGACGCCGGGGATCTCGATCCGTCCGATCATCACCCTAGACGGGCCGCCCGAGGGCGAGCAGGAGATCAACGAGACCTTCTTCGACAACGTGCGCGTGCCGGTGTCGAACCGGATCGGCAAGGAAGGCGAGGGCTGGACCTACGCCAAGTACCTGCTGCAGTTCGAGCGCGGCAACGCCTATGCGCCGGGCCTCCAGGCCCAGCTCAAGAAGGTGCGCAAGATCGCCAATGTGGAGCGCTCGGACGGCGGCGGCGCCATGATGAGCGACCCCGACTTCCGCAAGAAGCTCTCGGAGGTCGAGATCAAGGTCGAGGCG
>Ga0255338_1003360_pt1 | contig 19492 bp, 16 predicted proteins | sample MeOH1_35cm_T4_19_FD_203715 | JGI IMG/M metagenome (GOLD analysis project Ga0255338, IMG submission 203715) | Sandy soil microbial communities from University of British Columbia, Vancouver, Canada - MeOH1_35cm_T4_195 | ecosystem: Engineered > Artificial ecosystem > Sand microcosm > Unclassified ...
ACATGCCCTCCACTGCCACCAGGTGACCCGGACCCGGTAGGCGTGTCATCGGCGTACATACGTGGTCCGCCACCAGAATTCCGGCACAAACCACTTCATTCCCCGGCTTCATGCTGCTCCTTCGCACCATCCCTCGGCCGTCTTCCGGCTGTGCCTAGGCTGTTGCTCCTGATCATCGAGATTCCCTGCCTCGCAAGCATTCGCCAATGGCGGCGACCGGTCTTGTTACGAACTGGCGCCCATCCCGGAGCAAGACAGCATGCGTGAAGTAGAATGAGGACGATAGGGCGTGCGGTAGGGAAGATGGGTAATCGACATGAGCCTCATACAGACCTGGCAGGAGGGCGGACTGGCCTGGATGGAATTGAGTCGCCCGGATAAGCTCAACGCGCTCAACCGCGACCTGTTGGCGGAACTGGGACAAGTGGCCCGCGAGCTAAGCGACGACCCGGAGGTAAGGGTGCTGCTGCTCACCGGTTCCGGGGAGCGTGCGTTCGCGGCCGGCGCGGATATCGCGGAAATGTGCGAACAGGACCGCGACGGCATCCGCGAGTTGATGGAACTGGGGAAAGAGGCGGCCTACACCTTGGAGGAGGCGCCGCAGCCGGTGATCGCCGTGGTGAACGGCTACGCGCTGGGCGGCGGCTGCGAGCTTTCGTTGGCGTGTGATCTCGTCTGCGCCGCCGAATCGGCGCAGTTCGGGCTGCCGGAGATCGACCTGGGCGTCTTGCCGGGTTGGGGCGGCACACAGCGACTGGAGCGCCGGGTGGGTTATGGCCGCGCGCGGGACATGATCCTGACCGGTCGCCGGGTACCCGCCGCGGAAGCGTTGGCCTGGGGCCTCTGCGACCGGGTCTTTCCCGCGGCTCGCCTCCGGGATGAGGCTACGGCACTCGCCCAGACGCTGGCCGTGAAGGACGCGCAGTCGTTGGCTGCGTGCAAGCGAGCACTCCGGGCGCGGTCGCTGCTTTCTGCGGCGGAGGGGCTCGCCGTGGAGACCGAGTTGTTCGTCCAGCTTTTCGACCGACCGGAGCGTGCCGTGCAGATGGGGCGGTTCGTGCGCCGTTAGTGCCTAGCGCAGCAAAAGAAGATCGGCGCCAGGCGTACGCAGGTCTAACGTACCGGAATTGTGAACAGCCCAGTGGTGGAGCGGTGGACCAGGTGTGGCGCTGTCTGCCCCTCTCGCGTTGTCTGCGCCCAATTCCGGACGTCGGGCGCGCTTTTGTAGCGAATGAGGAGAGTCAACCATGTACCGCTGCGCAGTCATTCTGGGCGCCACGGTAGTTCTGGCGGTCGCCGCAATCATGCCGGCGGCTGCACGTCCGCAATATCTGGGCACCTTCAAGTCCCACTATAAGACCACGGATGGCAAGCCTACCCTCAACGCCGCAAATTGCGGGATGTGCCACGTGGGATCCCCCCGGGACGGCAAGTTCAACGCCTACGGCGGGGCGTTGAAGACTGCGCTAGGCGCGCCCAACGTTCAGGACCCGGCCAAGATCGTCGCGGCGCTGCAGACCGCGGAGAAAACACAGAACCCGGCAACCAAGGTTCCGTTCGCGCGCATGATCCAGGCCGACCTTCTGCCTGCGTCCGATAAAGCGCCGGGAAGCACCGCGGGCGCGGCCCCCGCCTGGGAAGCCCTGTTTGACGGCCACAGCTACGCCGGCATGACGAAGGAGAACGAAGGCAACTTCATGGTCACCCCTGAAGGCAACCTGCGCTACACGGGCGGCGGCAGAGGCTGGCTCCGCACCAACAAGACTTACAAGAACTACGCGCTGGTGATGGTCTGGCGCTTCGTCGACCCGTCGAACGCGGCCAACGACGCAGGGCTCTTTGTGAAGGCTCGCCCCGGCGATCACGGGAGCCCCTTTCCGAAGTCCCCGCAGCTAAGCATGGGGCCGGGGAAGGATTTCGGCAGCCTCCTGGGCCGACCTGCCCGGGGCGACCTGATGCGCGCCGGGGACTGGAACACGTATCAGTTGACTATAAGTGACGGCATGGCGTCTTTCGCCATCAATGATCAACCGGCGTGGGAAGCCGTAGAAAACGACGCCCTGAAAGGGGAGGGCCACGTGGGCATCCAGGTGGAGAACTTCCCATTCGAAATCGGCGGGCTCTGGATCTTACCGCTTCCGTAGCGCTGGCGGGCCGGTAATCGTTGCCATCGCCCTGCCCCAACCGGGTAGGGCGATTGTGCGTACGGTCCGGGTAAGGTAGGGTATTGGGAGAAATCGGAGACTGAAACTATGAGTCGTAAACCTCCTCCACCCAAGAAGCCGCGCCGGGGCGGTGAGCTTCACGAGCCGCGCACCGCGGAAGAACGAGCGCGAGACCTGCTGTTGCGCCTGGAGACAAGCGGCCCCAATCCCCAGAATGCCGCGGAAGAATTAGATCGTCTCCAGGGTAAGTTGGAGCGGGATGGGCAACTCGAAGATTTCCGGGACCGCGTTGCGGAACTTGCTGGCGCCTGGTCCGGCAACTCCTTGCGCGGTGAGCGCGGGCAGGCGTGGCTGACATTGGTCGGCGGGTTTGACCTCAAGGAGAATGTGGGCCGTGTCGCGGAGATCGTCGAGGATCCGGGCCTGCCCACCGCGCTCCGTGTCCACGCTTGCCGCGTGCTGCCCACGTTGAAAGGCGAAGTCGCCGTGCGCGCGCTCCAGGGCGTGCTGCTCTCTCGGACGGACGCCCAGGTGCGCGTGGCCGCTGCGGATGGCTTGGCCCTGATCGGCGACCGCTCCGTCGCCCCGGTGCTGGAAGTGATGCTGGACGAGGACCTGCCCCGGAATGTGTGGTCCGCTGTCAGCGCCGCCTTTGACCGGTTGAGATAGCCCGACGATAGGTAGAGGCGGGAGTTCGTCGCGCGGGCATAGGTGGGCTGATCCGTGCTTCGGATCAGTGAAACGTGCGGAGTTGCCCATACCCGACTTCCGGCTGACCGCGGCAAGGCTGCGGCGTCTTCGAAAGCTGCGGCTGCTGCGTCCCGACGGCGTACTTTCGCAATCACGGTATGTTTTGTAGCGATCACACGAGGTCCGATCCCATGCAAACGCGCCCCGATCTCATCCTGGCCGGCCGCTTGATCGATGGTACCGGTGCGCCCCCCACCGAGCGAATGGCGTTGCTCCTTCGCGAGGGACGCATCGAAGCCGCCGTCCCGCAGGCGGAGCTTTCGCGGTCCCAGCGGCAGGGCGCCAGCATCATGGATCTGGAGGCGGCGACCGTGCTGCCGGGCCTCATCGATACTCACGCGCACCTTACCTTCAATGCGGGGCCGAATCACGACGTGGTCCGGAGCGCGGTAGTGGGGGAGAGTGACGGACGCCTCGCCCTTCGCGCCCTGGCGAATGCCCAGGCGCACCTGGCGGGCGGGGTCACGACCATCCGGGACACCGGCGGCCGCGGCTTCCTCACGCTGGCCGTCCGGGATGCGGTGCGCGATGGCCTGGTACTCGGGCCGAGACTGCAGGTGTCCGGCCCGGCCATTACCACCACGCGGGGCCACCTGAACTACCTGGGCGCCATCGCGGACTCCGCCGCGGAAGTACGCCAATGGTCCCGTCAGGTGCTGGATGCCGGCGCCGACTTCATCAAGCTCTGCGCCACCGGCGGCATTATGACCGCGGAGTCCGACCCGCTTGGCTCGCAGTACACGACCGCAGAGTTGCGGGAAGCGGTGGACGAGGCGGAAAGCCGCGGCACGCTGGTGGCCGCGCACGTACTGGCCTCGGAAGCGCTGGAACGCTGCGTGCGCGCCGGCGTCCGCAGCATCGAGCACTGCTTGTGGCAAGACGAGCCCGGCGTGTTCCGCTTTCAGCCGGAACTGGCCGCGGAGATGCGAGAAAAGCAGATCTTCGCCGGCCTCACCTTCGCCGGGGTCAGCCAGGCGCGCTATAAGGAGTTGCAGCTAGGCGCCGGCAGCGGGGCCGATATGGGCGTGTGGCAGCAGCGGCTGGTCAATCGCTATGCCGCCGAACGAGAAATGATCGCGTCCGGCGTACGCTACGTGCTCCACAGCGACGCCGGAGTCCGGGAGACGCCGTTCGGCACGTTCTGGCTCACACTCGCCACCGCGGTGTTCGAGCTCCAGATCTCGCCACTCCAGGCGATTACTGCCGCCACAGCCAGCCCGGCGGCGCTCATGGGCCTGGATCAAGAAGTCGGGACGCTTCAGGCGGGCCGCCGCGCCGATCTCCTGGTGGTGGATGGAGATCCGTCCGATTGGATCGAGCTCCTGGCCCGGCCGAAAAAGGTGTTCCTGAACGGCGCATTGGTGGCTGAGGCAGGCAACCTCTCGACTGCGATGGGTTGATGCAGCCAGCGCTCCCCAAGGAAGCGGCGGGACGTTCTGCCCTCAATGGCGCTATAATATTTGAGTCTGGGGTACCCGATTGCTGCGGGGTAGCCTAATCGCTCCGCATCGACTCGCGGGCCAGAGCTGATATGTACGCGATCAATTTCTACACCTCCCTTTACGAAGACATGCTGCTGCGCGGCCGGAAGACGGCCACCATCCGCCTGGGTGACAAAGCAGACAAATATAAGGCCGGCGAACTGGTCTGGGTAACCGTCGGACAGCGCTTCGGCCGCCGCCGAAAGTTGTTCACCGCCATCCTCGACACGGTCGTGGTGAAGCCGATCTCGGAGTTGACCCCGCGCGACCTGGACCGGGAAAACCCGGAGATGCGCACGCATGAAGAACTCTGCAAGTTTCTCAGCGTGATCTACGATCGGCCGGTTCTCCCCGAGCACATGGTAACCGTGGTGCACTTCTCGCCGGTCAGCGAGTAGCAACGCGCAGCCGCGCGTTAACCGGATCTTACGTGTTGCCGGTTCGACGCCGGGTAGGTGTGCCGGAGACGGCTAATCGCCGCGCGACGATGTGAGGACGGGCCCGGGACTTCCCGGTCCCGTTTTGCTTGTACCCGGTATTTAGCGGGCGGGGAGACGCCTGCCAAGGCGGTCGGCGATCACGGGGCTAAGTCTCACCCCCGGTGATGAAATCCGGCAAGGGACACGTGAGCCTTCCTTCCGCACCCCATCATCCTGGAGCGAAGCGAGGATCTTCCTCCTGCGCGAGGACTTCCGGAGCCGCTTTCGTACGAAGGCGAGATCCTTCACCCATATGGGCACATGCGCTCCGCTCCTTTCAGTGACCATGTCCCCTGGGACACAACCGGGCATGAATCTGCCTAGACCCCTGAAGCGTGGTACGCCGTATCCGCCTCCGTCATCCGGGAGCGCAGCGAAGGATCTCGCGCCCGCGCGTAGGCCGCTCCCGCGGGCAGCCTGCGCCCGGAGGCGAGAGCCTTCATTCCGCGCCGCTGCCTTCAGGATGACGGGGTACGCAGACGGTACCGTCGATCGAGGACGGCGCATTTCCACTACCGGATGACGGTGTACGGGATTTCACTCGCGACCAGCGACGGCCCAGTTTCACAGCAGGGCCGCAAGCATGGCAAACGCCCTTCGGCGGAGACACTGGGGTTGTAAGAACCTGCAATGTCTCCGCCGAAGGGCGCGTGTAAACGGAACATGGTCAGCCCAAATTCAGGGATGACTCTTTGCCTTGCCGCGGAAGCAAGGCCGCGTGGTTACCGGGCGGCCAGCTCTTTTCCTTCGCTCGCTTCCGCTTCCGCAAGCACGGGCATCGTCTCCGGGAAAAAGAGGCCGCGCTGCCGGGCGATGAAACCCGAAAGTCGCTGGATCGCCTGGCTGTGAAGCTGGTGAGCGCGGCTCTCGCTGCGCCCGATGTGCTTCGCGATCTGCTTGAGCGTCAGCCCTTCGTAGTAATAGAGCACCACCACCGTGCGTTCCTGGAGGGGGAGCCACCCGATGCACTGCATCATCAACGAGCGCTGGTTCTCGACAATGGTCATCAGGTGCGGATCGGGCGCCTTGCTCTTGACCGACTCCAACACCACCAATGGGTCCAGGTCCTCGTGGTCCGAGTCGCCAACCACGTCTTCCAGCGAAACCACCTGCAGCACGTTGGCTTCGTAGTAAAGCTGGTAGAAGGCGTCAATCGGCATCTCCAGGTATTCGGCGATGTCGGTGTCCTTCACGTTCTCGGCGCCCTTGCGCAGCGCCAGATCCTCTTCGGCCCGGTTGAGCAGCTTCTGCTTACTGCGCACGCTGCGCGGCACCCAGTCTTCCCGCCGCAGATATTCCAGCATTGCGCCGCGGATCATGGAAATCGCGTAAGACTCGAACTTCACCTTCCGCTTGGGATCGAAGTGATCAACCGCTTTCACGAGGGCAATCAGCCCCTCTTGATCCAGGTCTTCTGCCAGGATCTTCACCGGCACTGTAGGAATAATTCGCTGGCGGGTCTTGGTAATCAGGTATCGGTAATGCTCGATGATGCTGTCCCGGGCGCGGGCGGAGCCGATATTCTTGAATTCATGCCAAAGCTGAGCGAGAGCAGCTTGGAGTTCGGCGGAAGTTCTTCTCGACATAGCAGACGATCCTTCTTCGATGCAGCCAGACATCGAGGCCAGCCGGCCCAGGCCAACCGGCAATGCGTGCTTGCTAGAAGTAGTAATTACCTAAAGGGAAGGAATGCGAAACCGGATTGATCCCGGCAGATTAAGCGGGCGTCAAAGTGCCCGACAAGCAACCAGGGAACACACGAGCCTCCGCGACATTCTTTTGTTATTTGCTCGGACCAGGGGGACCCGGATCATCGGCGAGGAGGCAGGGGTCGTGGAGGTGGAACAGTGCGGCTCCACCCTACAGCAACGTCGGTTACCTAACGGACTGACGCTGTGTCTCTCTCTCGTTCTATCTCCCCTGAACCGAGTCCTGCCACTTTTTGACCCGGGTCCGGATTCTTTTGCGGGGACCGTTTCGGGTCCACGATTGCGGCTTGTCGATGCCCGAATACTATACCGATCTTGTTCTCGCAAAAAAAGCATGCGTAAGTTCGCTGCATTGAAGAACGGTGAAAGGATTATAGCAGCACATCCATCACGCGCCGGTGACGGCCGAAATAAACAACCGGCAATAGAGCAAGCGCCAGGCACGGATCTGCGGTCGGATCCGGTGTTCCCTACTTGCTCAAGAATGTATATTGGAGGATTACGGACGGTGGGAAATCGCCCGTTAGTTGGACTGGCAGAACAAAAAAAAGGCGGCAACCCGAATGGGTTACCGCCTTTTTTGATGCGCCCGAAGGGACTCGAACCCCCGGCCTACAGGTCCGCAACCTGTCGCTCTAATCCACTGAGCTACGGGCGCTTACTCAATGCAGCGGTAGTATACCAACGGCCTCGGGGCCCGTCAATCCCTTAGGTGAAATTGCACTGGCCGCGCACCTGTCCGGGTCACGCCGGCGCCTATTCACCGCGCGGCTGCTTCGAGTGGTGGAAGGTATCCCGGGCGGCCTCCACCAACTGCCGCGCCCGTTCCGGGCCGGAGCGACCCAGCACCCGGAACTCACGACCTCGCGCTTGATTGTACGAAATGAAGAAGTGCTCTATCTCGTGAAGCAGGCCGGGGGTGAGGTCGTCCGGCGCCTTCAGATCCTGGTAGAGGTGCCCCTCGGAAGCCACCCCGAGCAGGCGGTCGTTGCGCGTGGTCTCGCCCTCTTCGGTCTGCTCCGCCTCGATCACGCCAATGAGCCGCGTCTCCACCAGGCAGCCCACAAAGGCCGCGTCGTCCATCAGGACCAGTACGTCCAGCGGATCACCGTCTTCTCCCAGGGTGGAGGGAAGATACCCGAAGTTGTACGGGAATGCGGCGCCGGCCGTGAGGACGCCCGCCAGGCGGAAAAGTCCCTTGTCGGGGTCGAACTTGTACTTGTTCCGGCTGCCCTTGGGGGTGTCGATGATCGCACGGACATCGCCGCTCTGCGCGTCGATCGGTTCCAGGTGCCAGAAGGGGGACTGACCCATTGCGCTGCCTTTCACCGTCGCAACAAAGAAGGGCCGGGACGGCAACGTGAAGTTGCTGTCCCGGCCCGGATCGTGCAGTGTCAACGCGGTGAGACTACTTGCCGCGATAGCTCACACGCCAGACACTGTTGGCCGCATCGTCGGTAAAGATGAGCGCACCGTCTTTCGCCACGGTCACACCCACGGGGCGGCCCCACACATTACCGTCTGGGGTGACAAAGCCGGTGACGAAATCTTCATACTCGCCGGTGGCTTTGCCGTTTCGGAAAGGTACCCGGATGATCTTGTAGCCGGTGCGGCGAGCCTTGTTCCAGGAGCCGTGCTCGGCGGCGAAGGCATCGTTCCGGTACCCCTTGGGAAACTGGTTTCCCGTATAGAAGGTCATCTCCAGGGACGCCGAGTGTGACTGCAGCAGCACGTCCGGAACAATCACCTTGTCGCGCAGATCTGGTCGCTTGCCTGGGAAACGGGGGTCCTGATTGGGTCCGATGTAGTACCAGGGCCAACCATAGAACCCGCCTTCCTTCACACTGGTGATGTAGTCCGGCACCAGGTGGTCGCCCAACTCGTCGCGCTCGTTGACCGAGGTCCAGAGTTGCTGGTTGACCGGATTGAGTGCGAGACCCACGGGGTTGCGGATGCCCGACGCGTACAGCTTATAGCTGCCGCCCAACGGGTCATACTGGAGGATCGACGCCCGCCGGGCTTCTTGCGCACTTTCGCCCACGTTCGTGAGGGAGCCAACGGAGACCCAGAGCTTCTTACCGTCCGCGCTGAACTGGAGGTCGCGGGTCCAGTGCCCGCCGCCTCGCAGCCGTCCGAAGCCGGGAATGTCCGGCACGATCATCTCAGAGGCGCCGCGGGCCTGGAGATCTCCGCTCCGGTAGGGGAAGCGGATCACGCAGTTCGTGTTCCCCACGTAAAGGAATTCCGGATCGGGCCCCGGCGGATAGAACGCCATGCCGAACGGCAGCGTCAGGTCTTTCGCATACACCTGTACCGTTTCCGGCTTGCCATCGTTGTTCGCATCGCGGATCACGCGGATTTGGTTCGCCTGGCTCTCCGAGATAAAGAGGTCACCATTGGGCGCGGTAATGATCGAGCGGGGGTTGTTCAGGCCGGTCATGACCTGCTGGACCTCGAAGCCGGGCGGCGCCTTCAACACGGCTCCGTCCGGACGCGGCACCACCTTCGGCCCGTTATCGGTCGACTTGGTATCGTAGGTCGCGGGCATCTCTGCCGGAGTCACCAGTCTCCGCACGCCGGGTGCGTCGGTGGTCCAATCCCCCAACGCGGCCTGTCCAGTCAACGTCTTGCTGGCCGGCGCGGCGGGAGTTGCAGAGCGCACGCCGGTGCTGCAGCCGATCACCCCAGCCACAAAGGCGCACGTAAGTAGGCCCCCCGCCCAAAGCGGAGGCATCGGTTTCCCATTCGGGACTGTTAAGCGAGCCATAGCCTGATCATTCTCCTGTGTGTCTGCGTCGCTTGCTTCGTTCAACTCATTCCGAACCGGGTCAGCGCCCCAACACGTGTCGCAGCGCGGGCTCAAGGTCCGGATAGGCAAACCGGTAGCCGGTCTTCTGCAGCCGGCGCGGCTCGATGCGCTGGCTGGCCAGCAGCAACTCTTCGGCGCGTTCACCGCCGAGCATCATCTTCAGTGCGAAAGCCGGAGCGGGCAGAATGGCAGGGCGGCCAATCACCTGCCCCAGGGTGCGCGCGAATTCTGCGTTAGGTGTCGGGTTGGGGCCCACCAGGTTTACCGGGCCATGCAGCGCGCTGCTGCGCAGTGCGTGGAGAATCGCCCCGATCAGGTCGTCTAGCGCTATCCAGCTCATCCACTGCTTGCCATTCCCGAACGGTCCGCCCAGCCCCAGCCGGAACGGCGGAAGGAGCTTCTCCAGCGCGCCGCCATTCGGACTTAGAACGACGCCGATCCGCAGGTTTACCACCCGCACTCCACGCTGGTATACCGGGAGGGTGGCGCTTTCCCACCCACGGCACACGTCCGCCAAAAACCCGGTGCCGGGACGACTGTCCTCCGTCAATTGTTCATCTCCCCGATTTCCGTAGTAACCAATCGCGGAAGCGGAGAGAAATGTGGCCGGAGGGTTTTCCAGGTTCGCCAGCGCTTCCGCCAGCAGCGCGGTGCCTTTGGTGCGGCTCTCCTTGATGCGCGTCTTTCGCTCGGGTGTCCAGCGCCCCGCGCCGACACTTTCGCCCGCCAGGTGGATCACTGCGTCAGCTCGCGCGGCGGCGAGAGCTGCACCGTCGAGGGTTCCGCCCGCGGGATCCCAACCCACCTCCCCGGTGCCGGCCGGGCGCGAGCGGACCAGACGTTGCACCGAGTGACCTTCCGCCTCCAGGGCAGGCACCAGCGCCGACCCCACCAGTCCACTCGCCCCGGAAACCAGAACTTTCACATACCCTCCCGCGCAGCGCAAGCGTTCATCCACCCGTCTGGATTATACGCCCCGCCTGCCCGGGAGGCGTCAAATCGACTGTCCCAACGCCGTTTACACCGCTCCGATATGAGCGCGACGCTCTACGGTAAGAGCGCCACCGCACGCAATGAACCCGCCGTAAGCGAAGAGCGCGCAATTCGCTTGCACGCGATTCTCGCCCCTGCTGGAGTTGGCATTATCCTTCGTAGGCGCTTTGAAGGGCCGCGATGTCCAGCTTAATCATCTGGAGCATCGCCTGCGTAGTCCGCTGCGACTTCTCGCTCTCCGGATCGCCGACCAGCTCTTCCAGGATAGTCGGGACCACCTGCCACGTGAGGCCGAACCGGTCTTTGAGCCAGCCGCATTGCTGCGCCGAGGGGTCTCCGCCCTCCGAGAGCTTTTCCCAGAAGTAGTCCAACTCGTCCTGGGTCTCACAGAAGATCTGGAAAGAGATCGCCTCGCTGAGCTGGAAGTACGGACCGCCGTTCAGCGCCATGAACGGCTGACCGTCCAACTCGAAGGTGATGGCCATCACGGAACCCGCGGGTCGCTGATGGATTTCGTATCCAGCCTCGCCGTAGCGGCTGACCCTAGTGATCTTGGAATTCTTGAAAACGCTGATATAGAGGTCGACCGCCGCTTCGGCCTGATCGTCGAACCACAGGCACGGGGTGATCATTTTAGTGAGTGACATGGTGTTCTCCTGTTCGTCAAATTGCGGTTGATGGAAGCTGCTTCCGTAAGGTAGTCGTCCGCCGACCCAACAAATCGACAGGATCGCGCAAATTAGTCACTACCCGGCTCCGTTTGACACCCGGAGAGGTTTAACGGCCTGGCGGGCAGCGAGCCAGGCCAGGCTTTTCGAGGCTCCAACTCGCTAAACAGAGGCTCCGCCACCGAGTCCCGAAGCGCGGTCTTGTCGGCGGCGGATAGGCGTGGAATAGTAACCTGAGCAGGCTAGATATTCCGAGGAGGCGCAATGAGTCGGATCGCCCGGAATGACGCGGAGATTGCTGTGGCCTGCGCGCGGTTCAAAGACGAGGCGCAGTGGAAGGAAAGCTGCCGCCTGATCGAGGCGGGGAAGGCGCCCAGCGAGATGTTCCAGGCGCTGGCGGTGCGCCCCGACCTGCTGGAGGGCCTCTCCGCGTTCGCCAAGGCCCTCTCCGGCGTCGGACGCCGGAGCGAGCGCTCAACGAGCGAGTGGTCGTGTCAGTGTGCGCTACCACAACGACTACGACGAATATCCCGGGGGCGCCGGGTTAGCGCCGCTCCTTGCTCCACTCCAGCAGGCTGATCATTCGCCCCTTGAACCGGGAGGCACTCGCGCGCCCGAGAAATCCCGCCGTTCCCGAGGCTGAATTCTCGATCCAGCTTTTGAGCCGCGGTGGAGTGGGCGCCAGGAGCCCGATCTGGGTGGTCTGGAAACGGTTAGCTTCGCTGCCCCAACTTACGTTCAAGCGGATGGCGACCTGATTACCTTCCACGTGATGGAAGCTGAACTCGGTCAGGGGGTGCTGCCCGAACTCGTACTCGACCTGCTCCGCTTCGAAAGTCTCACCGTCGAGTGCGTGTTCCAATTGCGAGCTCGTCTTCGGCGCTTGCTTCCACCCCTTCTTTCGCAGGATCCCGCCCACGAATTTATCGGCGAAGAGGGGCGCGCGTAGGGACTCATACGGAACGTAGTCGGTGAGCGTCGCAGATCGGGTGGGATGTCGCGCGTCAATGGACTGATACCAGATCGCGCCCGAGGGGTGCGCCCCGCCGTCCCATTCATCCATTACCTTCAGGCTGACCAACGGGCCCACCACGGAGAGCGGCTGGACAGAGACGCTCCGGTACGTCTGCACTTCTTTGTCCGGCTCGGTCCGGAGCAGTTGCCGGACGCTCAAGCTCGGAGACTTTGCGCCAGCACGCGTGGCGGTCAGGTCGCAGGCCGACCAGACCCAGGCATAGCCTCCCGATTCTCCCGACCACACGACCGTTGAAGCGCCGCGCACACCCACGGCGCCACCCAGCAACAACGCCAGCGGCACCCACCAGCTTACCACTCGCAACGTCGCTTCCTTTCAATGGTCATAGCCTAAAGCTCCGGATCTGCGTCGCCCGCGAGTCGCTTGACGAAAGCCGCATGCTCGGGTGACGCGAGCCCCTGGTGAAGTACTTCCAGAACCCGTGCGCCATCCCCGGAGACCAGGGCCGCAGGGTCCAACCAGAACCCTGGAAACACCTCACTGCGGAGGGTGCCCTCCGCCTCGGCGACTAACGGTTGGTACCGATCGCCACGGAGAACAAACCAGTCGATGGCCCGGTCACCAACGCGCCAGACGAGATACTCTCGAACGCCGTGCTCGCCGTAAACGTCTCGCTTCAAGTGCAGGTCGTAGCTGACGCTGCTGGAAGCGATCTCTACGGCCAACTCCGGAGCGCCGCGCAGATATCCGTCCGCGTCGATTTCGGCTTGCCCGCCCCGATCGGAAGCTATCCGGAGCAGCGCGTCCGGCTGCGGCTCGTCTTCGGTTCCCAGGCGCACTATGGCGTTGTCCGCTGTAAAAACGCCGGAGGTGGCCACCATATGGGCAAAGAGCCACCCTAACACGAACGCGTGCGGCTCCGCATGAAGGTGGATACGGACTTGCGAAGGCATGTAGACGCTCCCTCGCAAAAGCTCCGCCTTTTTCAGGTGGGGCATTGCGTGGTAGCGGCGCTCGAACTCCTCCCGGCTCAGCCGGTCACCCGGTTCAGAGGGGGGCGATGGGTTTGAGAGGACCTGAAGCTCAGACACGGCACGTCCCTGATGCGCCGACTGGCCAAATTCCCGGAAAAAGGTCAAAACTGAGCGCTACCTGATTATACCGGACCCACGATACAGAGGGGCTCATCGCCGGTGGGCTGTCAGGCGAGCAGTTCTTTCACCACGCGGCCGTGCACGTCCGTCAACCGGAAGTCCCGGCCGGCATAGCGGTAGGTAAGCCGCTCGTGGTCGAAGCCCATCAGGTGCAGGATGGTGGCGTGAAGATCGTGCACGTGGACCGGGTTCTCTTCGGCGCGGAAGCCGAACTCGTCCGTGGCGCCGTACACCTGGCCGCCCTTGATGCCGCCGCCCGCCAGCCACATGCTGAACCCGTAGTGGTTGTGGTCTCGCCCGCCGCCCGCCTCCAGGCCGGACGTCAGCTCCACGGTGGGCGTGCGGCCGAATTCCCCACCCCAGATGACCAGCGTGTCGTCCAGCATTCCGCGCTGCTTGAGGTCCTTCAACAGCGCTCCGATAGCCTGGTCGCACTGGCGAGCCAATGGGCGGTGGTCCAGGATGTTGCCGTGGTTGTCCCAAGGCTGCCCCGCATCATGCCACACCTGCACGAAGCGCACACCGCGTTCGAGCAGCCTGCGAGCCATGAGGATCTGCCGCGCCTGGATACCAGGGCCGTACATCGCCTGGATGTGGTCCGGCTCCCGGCTCACGTCGAAGGCATCCGTGGCCTCCGCCTGCATCCGGTAGGCCAGCTCGAACGATTGGATCCGGGCGTCGAGCTGCGGATCGTCCCCGCAGGCCGAACGGTGTGCCTCGTTCAGCAGACGTAGCTCCTGGAGCATGTGGAGCTGCCGCTCCGGGCTGGTACGCGCGCTGCGAATGTGCTCGATGAGCCGCGTGACTTCGGTAAACTGCGTGTCGATGTAGGTCCCCTGCAGCACGCCGGGGAGGAACGCCGACTGCCAGTTCTGCTCCCCCTGAGTCGGCTTGCCCCGCGGGCACATCGCAATGAACCCGGGCAGGTTCTGGTTCTCCGTCCCTAGCCCGTAAGTCAGCCACGACCCCATGCTGGGCCGCGGCAGCCGCGCCTCCCCGCAGTTCATCAGCAGGAACGACGGCTCGTGGTTGGGGATGTCCGCCTGCATCGACCGGATCACGGCGATGTCGTCGATGCACTCGCCAGTGTGCGGGAAGAGGTCGCTCACCTCAATGCCGCTGTGCCCGTACCGGCTGAATTTGAAAGGGGAGGGAAATGCGGCGCCGGTGGGGCGCTCGGTAGTCAGGTTGCCCCCCGGCAGCAGTTGACCGGCGTAGCGCGTGAGGGCCGGCTTGGGATCGAAGGTATCCACGTGCGACGGGCCACCATTCATGAACAGGTGGATGATCCGCTTCGCCTTGGGCGCGAAGTGCGGTGCCCGCGGCGAAAGCGGCCCCGCGGCACCCGCCGCCTGCGCCGGCGATCCGGTCACCAGCCCGGGTAGCGCCAGCGCCCCCATGCCCATACCGCACCGGTTGAGCAGCTCTCGTCGCGTTAGCGCGGTCTTCATTCTTCGGACTCCGGGTGGCGTGTGCATCAATCTACGAACGCGAACTCGTTACTCAACAGCAGGACCTGCGCCAGTTCCGCCCAAGAGCCGCCCGCGATGAACCGTATGCCTCGCTCCAACTCCGCGGGCGTCGGGTTTCGCGCCAGGGTCAGCCGGTAAAGCTGCCGCACCCGCTCCGGAGTCGACAGGTCGGCGCCGGTTCCGGCGGAGCGCTCCGAAAGGGCCTGGGCACTCGCTTCCATGAACGGGCTGTTCAATAGGAAAAGCGCTTGCAGCGGGACCGTAGTGGTGTGACGCTGGGAAGCGTGCGCGTCCGGGCTGGCGAAGTCGAACAACCGCAGCACACCCGGCAGGTTCTGGCGGTCGATGCTGGCATAGAGCGTTCGGCGCCGGTTACCCGGGTCGAGCAGATCGCCGGCCGGCCCTCCGAGGCGCAAGTCCAACTGCCCCGCAGCGCTCAGCACCGAGTCGCGGAACGCCTCCACATCCAGCCGCCGCCGGCTCATCCGCCCGACCAACCGGTTCTCCGGGTCCTTACCGCCCGCCGTATCCCGGCAGCTCTGCTGATAAGCGTTGGAGAGCATGATCAGGCGATGGAGGGACTTGAGAGACCAGTTGAGTTCCGGGTTCTGCGTTCCGAGTTCCGCGTTACTTTTCGTCGCGGGGCTGCTCGGAACTCGCAACTTTGAACCCGGAACTCCGCTGAAAGCGGCCGCCAGCCAGTCCAACAGCGCCGGGTTCGTGGGCCGCTCGCCCCGGAGGCCGAAGTCGCTGGGCGTGCGCACCAGCCCGTCGCCGAAGTGATGCTGCCAGACGCGATTGACGAGTACCCGAGCCGTGAGCGGATTATCGCTCCGCACGATCTCGCGCGCGAGGTCGAGGCGAGCGTGCTCCGGCGCGAACGGCTTTCGTACTGAGCCGGAGAGCGCCGCGAGGAACTGCCGCGGCACCCTCTCTCCCGGGCGCTGGGGGTTGCCGCGGATCAGGATGCGAGCATCGTGCGAGGGCGTCATCTCCACCAGGGTGTGCGCCCGCGGCGGCGCTCCGGCGGTTTGCGCCAGCCACGCCCCCACGGCGTTGCGCAGCCGGTAAATCTCGGCGTCGACCGGCGCATCATACAGGTAATTGTCGATCGCCTGATTGCGGGTCAGGGCAAGCGGCGACGACGCCCCATACAGCAGTTCATAGAACGGCCGGTCTTCCGCCGCGACCACCACGACCCTCGCCGGCGCGGGGGCGGGTGCGGGCGGAGGCGGGTTGCCGGCGGCGTCTCGCAGCAACTCCAGCTTTACGTTGTCCAGCACCCCATCGGCGAGGCCGCTTTCCCCATTCGCGGTGGCGTCCGCGAAGGCCACCATCGCGTGCTCTCCGTCTGCGACAAAGGTGAGCGCATACGGCTTCAACACGCTCGGCACGGAGCCACGCGCCGTCAGCGCAAGCTCCGCGAGTACCGACTCCCCCCGCACCTGCGCTCGCAGTGCCTGCTCGGCCTCCGGCAAGCCGCCGCCGAACGCGCCGTAGTCGAAAGTTACCCGGTACTGGGCTCCCGGCTGTGTGGGGATTACCTGGGACAACTCCGCGCCGTGCGCCGTAGGCGGCGTGCTCGAGGGCAGTCCGTCCGCAAACACCGCCGCAATCTCGCCATCCGACGCCCCTTCGCCGGCCAGCGTGACCAGACGTGCGCCCGTTAGCTTCCAGCCCCGCAGCGAGGTGTTCACCGTAGGGCCGTCCGCCTCGAAGCTGCCGTTAACGACCCCACTCGCCGGTTCCTCCGCGGCCGGCATCTGTGACGCCACCGCCTCCTGCACGCCCTCCAGTAGCTTCCCATAGCCGCGAGCCACGTCCGCCATTTCCGTCGGCGGGTGCTCCACGAAGTACGCTCGCACGCGCGCGTTCATCGTTGCGTCCGGACCCGCCGCTTTCCAACGGCCCACCAGTGCCGCCGCCTCGCTCGAAAAGCGCGTCTTGTCGAGCGCCGCGAACGCCTGCCACGCGGCAAACACCGGGTCGCCGCCGGAGTCTTCCAGCCGGTCGATCCAGCGCTCGACCACGTACTGCCGGATCTCGCCGCGTTGATGGGGCAGCGGCTGCTGGGGCGGCTGCCGGCCGGCCAACGCCTTCACCAGGTAGTCGCCGGAGCGGGCGCGGAACTCGTTGAGCAGAACATCGAAGGCGCGGCTCTCACGGCGCTCCGCCGCGGCCTTCCGCCGCTCGAACTCCTGCACGTGCGCCTGGAACGCCGCCCCCGCCGCGTCGCCCGTAAGCGGTGGGTACACAGGGTCTTCTGACGAGGCAAACACCCCATAAAGCGAGTAGTAATCCGCCGTCGGGATCGGATCGAACTTGTGGTTGTGACAACGGGCGCAGGTCACCGTGAGCCCCAAAAGCCCCCGGCTCACCACGTCGATCCGATCATCAATGATGTCGTGCCGATTCCCTGTAAAGCGCCGCCCGAGCGTGAGAAACCCGAGTGCGGCCGGGTCCGCGCTCCCCGGCGGCAGCTCATCCGCCGCCAACTGCTCCAGCACAAACCGGTCATACGGCTTGTCCTCATTGAACGCGCGGACCACGTAATCCCGGTAGGTGTAGGCATACGGAAAAAGCCGCTCTTCCGCCAGGCGAACATAACCCCGCGTGTCCGCATACCGCGCCACGTCCAACCAGTACCGCCCCCACCGCTCCCCATAGCGGGGAGAAGCGAGCAGGCGGTCGATGAGTCGCTCGTAAGCGCTCCCCGCGGGAGACGGGAGATGGGCGAGGGATCGGGTTGCGGCCGCCGCCGCGTTTTGGGCTGTTCGCGACTTGGCTCTCCCGTCTTCTTCTCCCCTTAGTGCCTTCGTGTCTTCGTGGTGAATTAGTTTCTCGGCTTCCACCTCGCGAATGAAAGCCTCCACCTCGTCAGCAGTAGGCGGAAGACCGATCAGGTCATAATAAGCCCGCCGGATCAGCGTCCGGGCATCCGCCCGAGGCGCAGGCTTCAGCCCCCGCCGCTCCAACTCCGCCAGCACAAACGCGTCGACCGGCGTCTTCACCCACGCCTGGTTCTTCACGCGGGGAACAGCCGGCCGCCGCATCGCCTGAAACGCCCAATGCGCTTTACCGCTCCCAGCCCCTGACCCCTGACCCCCAACGCCGGCCGCAGGCCACGCCGCCCCGGCCTTTACCCACTCCGCCAGCGCCTCGATCTGCGCCGCGGGAAGCTTGTGACTGGGCGGCATTTTAAGCTCGCCGGTGTGGCGGACCGCCAGGATGAGCCGGCTGCCCTCCGGGTCTCCAGGGCGCACCACGGGAGTGGCTCCGCTCGCGGTGCGAAGGAAGTCGGGCCGGTCCAGCCGCAGCCCGCCCTGCTGGATGCGCGGCCCGTGGCACGCGTAGCACTGCTCCGCCAACACCGGCCGCACGTTCTTCTCGAAGTACTCCACTGCCCCCGCGGACACCCGCGGCGGTGGGGGAGCGGCGGCGGCAATTACGCCGAAAAGGGTGGGGAGCAGCAGGGTCGCCAGCGCGTGTCGCCGGGTCATTCGCCGGGTCCTTCTATCTGGAGAGCTGACGCGTCACGCAAGGTCTCGAACTCGAACTCGTCGTCGAATTCGGAAGGCTTTGAGAGCGAGATCGAGCCCACCGGCGATCGCGGACTCCATTTCAGCAACGTAATTCCCTCGGACCCCTTCGGGTGCAAATCAGTCGGCAAACCGTCAAATTGTCTCACCGCACTACAATACGCGTCGAGTGGATGTCCGCGAAGCCGGACTTGCGGAATGGGCGCGGCATCGGCTGCGCCTGCCCCTTACCATCGATGGTGCGGCAGCGGAGGTCATACTCGCCGGGTGGCAGGCCGGGGAGCAGAGCCGCCCACAGTGCCTTACTCAATCGCATGGGCCAGGCACGCGGCTGGCCGTGCGAGTCGAAGCCGTGCGTGGCCGGCGGGATCACGCCTCCGGGAAGGTCGCCACCCCACTCCTTCGGAGGTGGCAAGATTTGCGCGTCGGTCCAACTCGCTTTGGTGAAGTACGGATCGTCCGCGGGCCAGGCGGCGCCGGCCGGGTGGACCCAGGTCTGTACTCGAGATAGCCCCGCGATACCGGACTGTGCCCAACCGGTCACGGGCAGTGGCGTGTTCGCCTTAGCCTCCGCCGGAACGGAGACGGTCGCCGCGAACGACTTCAGCGGGCTGTCCACGTCATTGTTGCCATCGGCATAGGTGTCGTTAGCGAACGGCTGGTTGGAAAGCACCACGTGTGACAGCCACTTCACGTTCTTGAAGCCATACGCTTCCGGCACCACGATGCGCACCGGACCGCCTCGCTTGGGGTCCAGCCACTGACCGTTCAACTTGTAGCACACGATGACGGGCGGGAGGTCGAACGGGTCTTCCAGCACGCGCCCCACCGGCAGGCTGCTGCGGAAGAGCTGCTTCGGATCGTCGTTGTGAAAGCCGTAGTAGAAGATGCGCCGGAGATTTTCCTTCGGCTGGGTAAGCCACACGAGGTCCCGGAGCGGCACGCCTTCCCAGATGCCCATGCCCAGCGGGCAGCCGATGTTGAGGCAGGTCATCACCTTGGGGAACCGCACGGCACGCGTTTCCGCCAGCCGCATCAGCGCGGGGAAGTCCAGCGCGGTCCCGTTGGACTGTGAGAGCGGCCGGCCCAGGGTGGCCGGCTTCTCCGGATCGGAAACCACCTCCAGCTTCCAGGTCTCACGCGTGAGGCCGACTTCCTGCTTCTTCGCCAGCGGCAACGAGTGCGGCAGCGGCGTCCCACGGGAGACATCGATGAACGCCTCCTGCGTAAACAGGTACGGCTCGATCTTCGCCACCGCCGGCGCCAACTCCGGTGGAAGCTCCTGCGCCGCGGCGTC
>Ga0255338_1003361_pt1 | contig 19489 bp, 18 predicted proteins | sample MeOH1_35cm_T4_19_FD_203715 | JGI IMG/M metagenome (GOLD analysis project Ga0255338, IMG submission 203715) | Sandy soil microbial communities from University of British Columbia, Vancouver, Canada - MeOH1_35cm_T4_195 | ecosystem: Engineered > Artificial ecosystem > Sand microcosm > Unclassified ...
CGTTGAGCTTGAGCAGGCAGACGGCCCCGCCGAGCAGGATCAGCAGGCTCACCACCGTGGCGAGGACGGGGCGCTTGATGAAGAGGTCGGTGAAACGCATGGCGGCTCAGCTGTTCGGCGGAGTGGGGGCGGGGTTGTTGTCGGGCACCACGGTGTTATCCACGAGGACGGGCATCCCGTTGCGCAGCTTCATTTGTCCCGCGGTCACAACCAACTCGCCGGGCTTGAGCCCGCTGGTCACGGCCACCTGGTCACCTCGCGCGGAGCCCACCTGGATGAACTGCTGGCGGGCGACATAGCCCTTCCCTTCGCCGCCGGGCGGATGATCGAGCACGTAGACAAAGTCCCCGTAGGGGTTGTAGGACACGGCGGTCGCCGGCACGACAATCACCCGCTCACTGGCCGGCAGCACCACCTCGACTTGGGCGAACATGCCCGGCCGTAGCATCTCGTCGGGATTGGCGAGGGTCGCCCGCAGCTGGACATTGCGCGTGGCATCACTGATGCGCGGATTGGCCGCCTCGATGCGCCCGGGGAATACCCGGCCGGGGTAGGCATCGACCGTCAGCCGGATGGCCATGCCGGGTTGGACCCGGCCGATGTCCTGCTGGGGCAGGCCGAAGTCCACATGGATCGGATCAAGTGATTCGAGTTCGGCAATGGGATCGCCGGCGCGCAGGTATTGGCCGGGGTTCACCCGGGTGATGCCGATCCGGCCGGCAAAGGCGGCGGTGATATGCTTTTTCGCGATGGCGACGCGGATCGTGTCGGTCGCGGCGATGGCCTCGGTCCGCATGGACTCGGCCTGGTCAAGATCGGCCGGTGAATTGCTGCCCTTCTCGCGGAGTTCCCGCGCCCGGGCGAGGGACAGCTCGGCGAGGCGGGTGGTGGCTTCCAGCCCACGCAGCTGGGCCTCCTCGCGGGAGATATCCATCTCGACCAGCAAGTCGCCGGCCTTGACGGTCGAGCCGGACACAAACGCGACCCGGTTGACCAGGCCGTCCACCTCCGTCTTCACCGTGATGCCGGCGCGGCTCTGCACGTTGCCCACGGCGCTGAGGACGGTCTCCCAGTCGGCGGCGGTGGCGGCGAGGGCCGAGACGGTCGGCGGCGGTGGGCGCATGCCGGCGCGGGCGGCCATCTGCCGCACGACCAGCAGGTATTTGGCACCAAAGATCACGCCAAACCCGATGACGGCGGCGACAAGGATGAGGAGGACGCTCTTTTTCATGGGGAAAACGGCGGGGCTGTGGAAACCCGGATGGCTCCCTCGGCGAGCCGGGAACAGGCCCGGCGTAGGGTGAACAAGGCGGGGGCATGGAGGGTACGGGCCATCTGTCCGATCGAGCCCAGGTAAGCCAGGGCGGTGATCTCGCTGAGCCGGCGGCCCGGGGGGGTGAGTCGGAGATACTTGACCCGGCCGTCGGCATCATCGCGCGCCGTGGCGAGCAGCTTGCGGGCGTAGAGCGTGGCAACAGCCTTGGTCACGGCCGAACGCGTGCAGCCCGTATAGAAGGCGAGATCGGTCGTCGTCACCGGGTTGGGGTCCAGGGCATAGAGTGCCACCAGCACGGCGAACTTGAGGTCGGTCAGGCCGGTTTTCTCGAGCTGGCCCTGCAGGGCGCGTTGCACGATGAAGCTCGTGTGGAGCAGTTCGGTCACCGCGCCGCAATGGGCGTCGCTCAGCTCCTTGCGCTGACGTGCCATCGCCGAGAGCGTGCGGAATACAAAGGTATCAGGGCGGATCATGGCCGATCCTCCCGGGCAATTGGCCGCGCAACCCCGCATGGTGGTGAATCCCTCATGCCCGGATGGTATCGCAGGGATGACGGTGGCAGAAATATTTCCTCGCTCTCTCCGTGATACCGGCCGGGCATGAGGCCGGCCGGGCGTCCGCAGCGGCATTTTGGCATTGCGCGCCATGGGGCGTTGCGGACCCTCAAGGCCTGCGTCACCCCGCCCGGGCGCGGGGCAGAGTCAGAACCATCCCAGCTCATCATGCCGAAGCCCCATTCGCTCGACTTTCGCAACCCCAACACGCTGTGGTGCAGCGTGCTGGTCGCGACGCTGGTGCAACGCGGGATCCGCCGGGCCGTGATCTCGCCGGGCTCGCGGTCCGCACCGCTCACGATGGCCCTGACCCGGCACCCCCAGATCGAGGCGATCCCGGTTCTCGACGAGCGTTCAGCGGCCTTCTTTGCGCTGGGACTCGCCAAGCAGCGCGGGCGCCCGGTGGCGCTCATCTGCACCTCGGGAACCGCGGCGGCCAATTTCCTCCCGGCCATCATCGAGGCCCGGGAATCCGCCGTGCCGCTCCTCGTGCTGACCGCGGACCGGCCGCCGGAACTGCGCGACTGCCACTCGGGCCAGACCATTGACCAGGTCAAGATCTACGGCAGCCACGTCAACCACCAGCACGAGTGCGCGGTGCCGGAGGCGACCCTGCCCATGCTCCGTTATCTGCGGCAGACCGTGGCCCATGCCGTGGAGCGCACGCTGAAGCCGGTCGCCGGGCCCGTGCATCTCAATTGTCCCTTTCGGGATCCGCTCGCGCCGCTGGAGCAGGCCATGCCCCCGGGCATCACGGCCGAGGCCTTCCGGGATTTCTTCCCGGATACCGACGATTTCTGGCCGGGGGCCGATACCGTGGAAATTGCACTGGGTGGTCCGATCTGGCCGAAGACCTCCACCGAAACCCGCGGAGTGATTATCGCCGGTCCCGGCGACCCGGCAGTGCCGCACGCGTTTGCACAGCAGATCGGAAGGATTTCCCGAGCCTTGGGCTGGCCGGTGCTGGCTGATGCCTTGTCCCCCCTGCGCCGGTATGCCGCGGAGGCCGGCCATGTCGTGGCGCATTACGACACCATCCTGCGTTCGGCCAGTCACGCCGCGGAGCTCAGCCCGGTGCAGGTGATCTGCATCGGCGGCTGGCCGACCAGCAAGGTGCTGCGCGAGTGGTTGCAACGCGCCGATCCGCAGACCGTGATCGTGACCGAGCGGGTGGACAATGTTGACGCCCTGCACCTGCGCTCCGGTTTCGTGCGGGGCGGGCTGGCCGCCTGGAGCGCCAGCTTTGCGGGGAAGAAGCACCTGTCCGTTTATGCGCAGCAGTGGCTCGCGGCGGACCGGAGCATCAGCCGACGGCTGGCGACCGAGTTCGGGAAGGCAAAAGCACTGATCGAACCGCAATGGGTCGGAGTATTGGCAAAGTCGCTGCCGGCCGGCGCATCCTGCTTCATCGCCAGCTCGATGCCGGTGCGGGACGCCGAATATTTCTGGCCGGCGGGCGACCGGCGCCAGCGCCTGCAATTCAACCGCGGGGCGAATGGCATTGATGGGACGCTGTCGACCGCCCTCGGCACGGCGCATGGTGGCACACCAGCCGTGCTTGTGACGGGCGACCTGGCCCTGCTGCACGACACCAATGGTTTCCTTACGGTGCCGCGATTCAAGGGCGGGCTCACCATCGTGCTCATCAACAACAACGGAGGCGGTATCTTCGAGCACCTGCCGGTGGCGCAGTTCAACCCGCCCTTCGAGCAATATTTCGCCACGCCGCAGGACATTGATTTCCGAAAACTCTGTGCGACCTATGGGGTGGCGCATGTAACGATCAAATCTCCCGCCCAGCTGGCCCGGCTGGTGGCGAAGCTGCCGAAAAGCGGTGTGCGCGTGCTGGAGTTGCGCACGGACCGGAAACGGGACGCCTTCTTCCGGAAGCAGCTCTTTGCCCGGCTCGCTGGCGCCTGAGCCGGTCAGGCCAGCGGGAGCTGGATGGTAAAGGCGGTGCCCTTGCGCGAGGTGGTGAACTCAATCCACCCGCGGTGTGCCTCGACGACGGATTTGGCGATCGCCAGCCCGAGCCCGGTGCCGTTGGTCTTGCCCACGCTGACAAAGGGCTCGAACACGGTCGTACGTATTTCCCGCGGGATGCCCGGGCCGTTGTCCGCAACGGTGATGAGGCAATGCCGGCCATCGCGCCGGGTAGAGACCGTGATGCGGCCGCCCTTTTTCCGGGCGAGCGCCTCCCGGGCGTTGGTGACCAGGTTCTGCAGCACCCGCTGGAACCGGTCGGCATCAAGTGGCAGCGTGAGCCGGGTGGGCTTGACGTGGAGACTGATGCCCGTGCGGGCGAGCACCTCGAGGTTGTTCTCCTGCAATTGCAGCAGGGAATCCTGCAACGCGCAGGGCTTGATCTTGAGGCGCGTCTCGCCGCGGGCGAAGTCGAGTACTTCCTCGACCATGCCGCCCATCCGGTCCACCTGGCGCAGGATCATGGCGCACAGGTCCTGGACCTGCGGGGTGCGGTTGCGCTTGGCGATCAGCTCGGTGGCGAGCTTGATGGTGGAAAATGGGGCCCGGAAGTCGTGGACCATGGAGTTCGCCATCTCGCCGATGAGAGTGATCTTCTCCTTGCGCACGACCTCGCTGACATAGCGCTCGTTGGTGGCGCGGAGATTCTCGCTCACATGGGCGAAGAGCCGCAGCACGGTGTGCCACGAGGATTCGGAGAGCAGCTGCAGGAATGGCTTCTGCGGCAGACGGCCAAGCTGCACCGGCCCGTCGGCGACAGCGCCGGTGCTGCGCACCGAGCCATCGAGCACCCCGAGTTCGCCAAAGTAGTCGTCGGGGCCCTTGTAGGCGATGATCTGGGCGCCGCCGCCCGGGGATTTCTTGGTCAAGGCCACCCGGCCCGAGAAGACGAGGTAGATGCAGTCCGAGCTGCTGCCTTCCTCGAAGACCACCGCCTGGTGGTGAAAGCGGACCATGCGTACATGCCGGGCTAGCCGCAGGCCCTGGGCCGCCGGGAAGTGGCAGATGAAACGGTGCGTGCGGAGGTCGCCGGGCATGGCCGCAGTGATGCACCGGCACGTCCCGGGCGCAAGCCGCTACAGCTGGATGGGCAGGCCGACCTCGATGATCTGCATCGGGGGCAGGCGGTAGTAGTCGCGCACGGGCCGCGCGTTGCGGCTGAGCAGCGAGTAGAGGCGTTTCTGCCAGTTCCACATCCTCGTGTCGCCCCCGGTGATGATCATCTCGCGATTGAAGTAGTAGGTGGCCTCGTGGAGCTTCACCGGCACACCCGACTCGCGCACGCGTTCCATGAGCGCGGCCACGTCCGGTGACTCCATGTAGCCGTAGCGGCTGATGACGCGCCACACACCGTTGCCGTGGCCGATCTCGCGCACTTCCAGCCGCTCGGCCTCGGGCACGGTGGGCACCTCTTCGGTCACCACGCTCAGCAGCACGACGGTCTCGTGCAGGACCTTGTTGGCCTTGACGTGGTGGAGCAGCACGAGTGGCGTGCCACGCGGTACGCCGGCCATGAACACGGCGGTGCCGCGCACGCGCACGATGCGCCCGGAGCTGGCGACATTGCACAGCTCGTCCTCGGTGATCTCATTGGCGTAGATGCGGCGGAAAATCTCGTCCTTGCCGCGCTTCCAGGTGTGCATCACGGCGATGATGCCGGCGGCGACGAAGATGGGGAACCAGCCGCCGTCGGTGAACTTGTGCAGGTTGGAGGCGAAGAGCGGGATGTCCACGAGCAGGAACAACCCGCACAGCGTGCCGGCGGCCAGGCCGGACCACTTCCAGCTGTTCCTCAGCACGGCAAAGAAGGCGCAGCTCGTCACGACCATCGTGCCGGTGACGGCGATGCCGTAGGCGGCGACGAGGCGTTCACTCGACCCGAAGGACAGCACAACGTAGATCGAGCCGAGGGCGAGCAGGCCGTTGACCAACGGGAGGTAGATCTGGCCGGACTGGTCCGGATTGGTGTAGTTGATCTTCAGGCGCGGGAAAAAGCCGAGTTGGATGGCCTGGCGCGTGATGGAGAACGTTCCGGTGATCATGGCCTGGCTGGCGATGATGGCGGCGACGATGGAGAGAAAGGTGAGCAAAAGGCGGGGCAGGCCCTCGGGCACCAGGGCGAAGAAAGTGTGCGTGTTGTCGCCCGGATTGGCCAGCACGCGGGCACCCTGGCCGAAATAGTTCAGGATCAGGGCGGGGTAGGCGCAGTAATACCAGGCACGGGCGATGTGCTTCCGGCCGAAGTGACCCATGTCGGCGAAGAGCGCCTCGGCACCGGTGATGGCGAGCACCACTGCGCCGAGGAGCGCGGCGGCCTGGCCGGGATGATTGGCGAGCAGCTGAAGGCCGATCAGGGGGTTGAGCGCCTCCAGGACCTCGGGCGTGGCCCGGATGTGCCAGGCGCCCAGACCGCCGATCACGAGAAACCACACGAGCATCGCGGGGCCGAAGATCCGGCCGATGGTTTTGGTGCCCTTGAACTGGACGGCGAAGAGACCAGCCAGGATCACCGCGGAGATGAAGGGCACGTATTTGGCGAAACTGGGGTTGAAGGTGTTGAGACCTTCCACAGCACCCAGCACTGAAATGGCCGGTGTGATGATGCCGTCGCCGTAGAGCAGGGCGGCGCCAAGCAGGATGAGCAGGGTCATGGAGCCGACACCCCCCGCGGCCTTGGGAATCCGGTCGCCGTGGCTCAGGGAGAGCAGCGCAAAAATACCGCCTTCGCCCCGGTTATCCGCCCGGGTGACAAAGCTGAGGTATTTGCCCACCACCACCCAGGTCATGGACCAGAACACCAAGGACAGGGCACCCAGCACGCCGGTGGCACGTTCGACCGGCGGCAGGTAGTTGAGACATTCGCGCAGGGCGTACAGCGGGCTGGTACCGATGTCGCCAAAGACCACCCCGAGCGCGCCCAAGGTCAGGCCCGCCTTCGCGGCTGTGCCAGTTGGTGTGGCGGGAGTGCTCATCGTAAAGGGCCATTGTTGGGCTGCAGCCCCGCACTCCAAGCAGATTTAAGAAATTGTCCTAAAGTAGCTTGACCGGCATTGGTAAAAATTGGCGTTTCTGTGAAAACGGTTGCGGCTCAAGGCATTCCCGCCAGTTTGGATGCATGGCAACCGCATGGAAATCCGTCCGCAAGTTCGAGGATATCCTCTACCACAAGGCCGGAGGCATCGCCCGCATCACCATCAACCGGCCGGAGAAGCGCAATGCCTTCCGGCCCCAGACCGTGGTGGAGATGCACGAGGCGCTGCTCGATGCACGGGAAGACCAGAAGATTGGGGTGGTACTGCTGACCGGCGCGGGTCCGGCCAAGGATGGCAAATACGCCTTTTGCGCCGGCGGCGATCAATCGGTGCGCGGGCATGGCGGCTACATCGATGCTGCCGGCGTACCCCGCCTCAACATCCTCGATGTCCAGAAACTCATCCGCTCTATGCCCAAGGTGGTCATCGCCTTGGTCGCCGGCTACGCCATCGGCGGCGGCCATGTCCTGCATGTGATCTGCGACCTCACCATCTCGGCGGACAACGGCGTGTTCGGCCAGGTCGGGCCCAAGATGGGCAGCTTCGACGGCGGCTTTGGCTCGAGCTACCTCGCCCGGCTCGTCGGTCAACGCAAGGCCCGCGAGATCTGGTTTCTCTGTCGCCAATACAACGCGCAGGAAGCACTGGACATGGGCCTCATCAACAAGGTCGTGCCCGTAGCCAAACTCGAGGCCGAGGGCGTGGCCTGGGCAAAAGAGATCCTGCAGCGCAGCCCGCTCGCCATCCGCTGCCTCAAGTCGGCCTTCAATGCCGAACTCGACGGCCAGAGCGGCATCCAGGAACTCTCGGGCAACGCCACCATGCTCTACTACATGACGGAGGAGGCGAAGGAGTTCAGTGCGGCCCAGCGTGAAAAGCGCAACCCCAGCGCCGACAAATTCCCCTGGCTGCCGTGAAGTGTTGGCGAATTCCCTGAACGAAACGGCCGCCTTATCCCTTGCTGGCGGAGTCGGGATCGGTCGCCCAGACGACTAGCCAGCCGCTCTCCTTGTCCACGTAGACCAGCGTGGTGGCATTCGGATCGCCGGCTTCCACGTAATCGGCTCCGGCGATTATCGAGGGATCGTGCAGCGGCTGCGCAAGGTAGATTTCGTCCGGTGTTGATTGGGGAACTGGACGGGTGGCGAAAAACGCGATGGCAAGGGCTGCGGCAGCGGCGAGTGGCGCGCTGAACCAAATCACCGGGACCAGCGGACGTGTGCGGGCCGGCTTGTGCAGTTTCGCCTGCAGTTCGCGCCAGGCCTCAGCGGCAGGCGGAACAGGTGCGTCGGCCATGTCGGCTTGAAGCGTATCGAGCGCCGAGTTCAGGGTGGTGCGCAGCTGCAGGCAGGCGGGGCAGGCGGCGACATGGTCCGAGAGGGCGGCGTGCTGTTCCAGGGTGAGCACGCCGTCCCGTTCGGCCAGAATCAGGGATTCGCTGTCGCGGCAATTCATGGGTGATGTGTGGCTCAGGGTTTAGCGATGATTGCGGTCGCGCCGATCGTAGCCGTACCCGCGGCCATTGTCACGGTCATGCCGGTCGTCCCGGCGGTCATCGCGACGGTCGTAACGATCGTAGCGGTCATAACGATTGTTGGAGACCCACACCCGGTCGTTGCGGCATTCGTAGTGGCCCTCGACGTAGCGGCGATAGCTCCGGCCATGGTGACTGCGTTCCACGATCCAATAACCGGGCACCCAGACATTGACCGAGACGGTATTCCAGTATCCGTCGCTGTAACGGTCACTGACATAGACGGGGGTAGAGTCGTAGTGGTCGTTGATCGCCGAGGCGATGATAAGACCACCGATGAGCCCACCGACCACGGCCAGACCCTTGTCTCCGGCGACGGCCGGCTTGGGGGTGAAGGTGAAGGCGGTGGCGGCGGCGAGTGTTAAGGCGGTGATTTTGGCGTTCATGGTTTTTGTCCTCCAAAGGTTGATGTTGTGGTTCTGCCCTTGGGACGCACCGCGGCGGACCTTTATTCAAAAATATCAATGCCGCGGCAAACCATTCCGGCAGAATGGTTACAGTCAGACTGTGGCGGAAATGTGAGCCTCGCGACTAGCTCGTCAACCAAGCTATGACTCCCCCGACTACGGCCCCGACAACCGTGCCGACTCCCGGGGCGATGGCCGTACCGATCGCGGCACCGGCGACAACCCAAGCGCCGGCGCGCACCTTTCCGGCATGGCGTGGGATTTTATCCACCGTGACATTGGCGATGGCGACACCGAGGGCGGCGGCACCGACGTAAGGCAGTAGAGTGACGATGATCGGGGGCAGAACAATTTGAGCAAGCAACAGTGCCTGAGGCAGCACAGGTATGACGTGGACGGACATGGCGACTCCTTGGTTGGGGGGTTGGCTCTACGTTGTCGGGGTTGACTAACGCAAAATGTCAGGCCGGTTTAGGCGGTTCACCGTGGCGGAAAATACTGCCGGCACAGGTAGCGTGGCCGCCCAAAATGTCAGCAGGAAAGGATCTGGCGCCTCTGACTTGCGCTAAGTCTCAACCCGCGGAATCGCGCGGATGAGGGTCTGCGTATAGGGATGCTGGGGCCGTTCCATGATATCGAGGGCGGGGCCGAGCTCGACGATCTTGCCCTGATACATGACAGCGATGCGGTCGGAAATGTGCTTCACGACCGAGAGGTCGTGGGCGATAAAGATCATGGTCAAGTTCATCCTTCGGACGAGCCCGGCCAGCAGGTTCAGGATTTGTGCCTGGATGGACACATCGAGGGCGGACACCGGCTCGTCGGCGATGATGACCTTGGGCTCGAGGGCCAGGGCCCGGGCGATGGCGATGCGCTGGCGCTGACCACCGGAGAACTCGTGCGGGTATTTGCCGGCGAAGCGCGCGGCGAGCCCGACCTGCTCCATGAGTTGCGCGACCCGGGCGGCGACCTGGTCCGGCGGCACGATCTCGTGCACGAGCAGCGGCTCGGCGAGGGTGGCAAAGACGGACATGCGCGGATTGAGCGACGCGAACGGGTCCTGGAACACCATCTGCAGGTCGCGCCGGGCGAGCTTGAGTTCGTCGGCTGTCCCTTGCGTGAGATTCTTGCCCCCGAGGATCACTGTCCCTGAAGAGGGAGGAACCAGCTGCATGATGGTGCGGGCGAGGGTTGACTTGCCGCTGCCGGATTCGCCGACGAGACCCAGGACCTCGCCTTGCATCACGTCAAAGCTGACCCCGTCCACTGCCTTGACGGTGCTGGCTTGCGTCTTGAACACGAAACCGGATTCGAGCGGGAAGTACGTCTTGAGGTCCCGCACGCGGATCATCTCGCTGCCGTGCTTGGGTGCGGAGGCGGGTGGTGCCGTCACGGTTTCCTCGGACGGCAGGGCGAATCGGGCCAGCAGTTCCGCCTCATCGATGGGTTTGGACAGGTCGGGCGGCATGCCCGGGATGGCGTAGAGTTCGCGGCCCTTGGGCTGGAGGGCGGGGATGCACCGTTGCAATGCCTTGGTGTAGGGATGCTGTGGGTTCCTGAACAGGGTGCGGGTGTCGGCCGACTCGACGATCCGGCCCGCATACATCACCTGCACCCGGTCGCAGAAGCCGGAGACTACCGCGAGGTCGTGGGTGACAAAGAGGATCGCCATGCCGGTCTCTCGCTGGAGTTTTTTCAACAGCTCGAGGATTTGCGCCTGAACGGTGACGTCGAGCGCGGTGGTGGGCTCGTCCGCGATGAGGATGTCGGGCTTGGTGATCAGGGCCATCGCGATCATGACGCGCTGGCGCATACCGCCGGAGAATTCGTGCGGATAGGAATGGATGCGTTTTGCAGCGTCGGCAATGCCCACCGATTCCAGCATGGCGAGGGCCCGGCTCTGGGCGGCATCCCTGGACAGACCCTCGTGGATGAGGAGCGGCTCGATGAGCTGCTCGGAAATCCGCAGGTAGGGATTCAGCGAGGTCATCGGATCCTGGAAGATCATCGCGATGCGCTTGCCGCGGATGGAGCGGAGCTGCGCGGGCGGGCAGTGGAGCAGGTCGATGCCGTCGAACATCGCCGTGCCACCCTCGATCCGGCCGGGCGGTTGCGGCACGAGGCCGAGGAGCGAATAACAGGTGACGGACTTGCCCGAGCCCGACTCTCCCACGAGACCGAGGATCTCGCCCTTCGCCAAGGTGAAGCTGATCCCGTCCACGGCCCGATAGACCCCACTGCGCGTGTGGAAACTGGTGCGCAAACCGGTGACTTTGAGGAGGGGCACGGGATCAGGAAAGCGATTGGCTGGGTTTGAGCAATTCCGCGAACAACGATTCGTAATGGTTGATCATCCGGCTCACGGAGAAACGCTCTGGCACCTCCGCCTGGCCTCGGGCCGCGACGGCTTCGATCTCCGGACCCCCGGCCAGGACATGGCGCAGTGTGTCGGCCAGCGCGGCATCGTCGCCGACCGGGAACAGCCAGCCATTGACCGCCGGCTGGATGATGTCGGTCACGCCTGATGCCTTGCTGCCAATCGCGGCGCAGCCGGCTGCCATATAGTCAATGAGGACCAGCGGGAGCCCCTCGTAGTGGGTGGAGAGAACAGCCGCTCGGCAACGGTGGTAGAGCGGCGCGGCGTCGGCCACGCGTCCCAGGAAATCGACCCGGCCGGCCAGGCCGAGGGAGTGCACGAGCTTTTCGCACGCGTGCCGGTGCGAGGCCTTGCCGTCGCCCCCGAGAAGCAACCGGCCAGTCCAGCCGGTGTCGACGAGGCGCTTGGCCGCGCGAATGAGGGTCGGCTGGTCCTTTTGCCGGGCGAAGCGAGCAACCATGATGATGTCCTGGCTGCGCTGGCTGAAGGGTGGGGCGCCCACGGCGTAACGTGCCGCGGTAGCTCCGTTGTGAATGATTTCCAACCGCGGCCCGACCAGACCGAGATGCCGGAGGTGATCGGCGACGCCCTGAGAGACGCAGATTGTGGCGCTGGTCCGCGGGCCCAGGGGCAGGGCGGCCCAGCGGCGCCAGAAGGCGTAGCGTTCGCAGTTCTGCTCGATATGCACGACGACCGGCACGTTGGCGGCCAAGGCGGCCTGCCGGCCCCAGATGTGTTCACTGAAGCCATGGGCGGCGAAAATGTGAGGCTTGAAGTCCGCGATCAACGCGGCGAGCTGCCGGCGGGTCGTCCACTTCGGCCAATCGGCCACCCACGCGGTGACCAGCCCGGACTGCGTGATCTGGTCCAACATCGGAGCGGGGAGAAAGGCCTTCTTGCGCCGCAGAACGAGCAGGGGCTCGTAGTTGCCGCTGGCCAGGTGCCCGCAAGCAAGGTCGAGCGCGACTTTCGTGGCGCCGGAACCACCACCGGTGACAAAGTGGATGACCCGCGGCTTGGTGCTCATGGCGTGGTCAGGTAAGGGTCGAGGGCAGCCTGTGCCTCGGCGACCGTGAGCCGAAGCAGCGGCCGCGGACCGGAGACATCGTCCGGGCGCAGGACTGTGTGTTTGGTGTCCCACGGGTGCCACCGCCACGGCTCAAGCGGGCCGTAGAGCCCGACCACCGGCAAATGGAACGAGGCGGCGAGGTGGATGAATCCCGTGTCGATCCCGAAGCAAAGGTTCATGCGGCGCAGGAGCGAACCGGCCTCGCGGATGCCAAGCTTCGTGCTCCAGTCGTGGCAGTAGGAGCGCAACTCGGCCGGTATCCCGTCCAGAATTGCAGTGTAGTAACCGGCATTGCCGGGTGAGTCGCAGAAATGCACTTCGCTGTTGCGGTCACGGATGAGCCACGCAATCACCGCGGCGAAGCGGTCAGGTGCCCAGTCCTTGAGGTCGAAGACCGATTTGGCGCAGACGAAGATGCGGGTGCGACCGTTGGCCGGCAGTTCAACGTCCACCCGCCGGTCGGTAGCAGAATCCGTCCAGTTCTCATTGTGCGTCGAGGCAACCGGAATGCCGTCAGCGCGGAGGATATCGAGGAAGCATTCCACCTCATGCTTGTCCGCATACGGCGTGCTACGCTGGAGCAGCCAGTTGCGTCCCTCAGTCGAGAAGCCGACGCGGTGGGGGATGCCGGCGAGCAGGGGCAGGATGGCGCTGGAGAAGGAGCGGCGGAGGATGTAGCAGCGATCGTAGCGGCGGGCGCGTAGGAATCTGGCCGCGCCTAGCAGGCTGGTGGGAAACTTGGCAATTTTCTTCCGTTCGCCCTTCAAACGCGGGCCGTAATACAGGAGATCGTTCTTGTAGGGGCAGTGGGCGAGGGTGTCGCCGGAGATGGGTTCGGCGAGGACGTCGATGACGGCATTGGGAAATGCCTGTCGCAGATTTCGCAGCGTGGGAATGGCCAGGACCGTATCGCCGATGAAGCGATAGCGGATCACCAGGATGCGCAGCGGGCGCTGGTCGGGCCAGGACATGGTCAATAGACCTCAGGATAACCCTCGCCGCGGGCCTTGAAGCGCTTGTGGACCCAGAAGTATTGTTCGGGGGCGAGGCGGATATTGTCCTCGATGAGCCGGTTAATGCGGATGGCATCGGCGGAGAGATCATCGGTGGGAAAATTCGCCAACGGGGGATGGATGCTCAGGGTGTAGGAGCCGTCGCGTTCCCGCCGGGCGAAGTAGGGAACGACGGCGGCACCGGTCATCTTGGCAATCTTGCTGGTGGCGGTGTTGGTGATGGCCGGCACGCCGAAGAAGGGGAGGATTTCCGAGCCGGGCGAGCGTTTGCCCTGATCGGGGGCATACCAGATGACGTACCCGGCGCGGAGGGCCCGGATGAGGCCCTTGAGGTCGTCGAAGTGGATGGCGATCGAAGCGACGCGCTCACGATGGTGGCGCATCGGCAGGGCGGCGACCGGGTTGTTGGGCTCGCGGTAGAGGCAACCGACTGGCAGCCGGGCCGTGATGTAACACCCGCAGATCTCGAGGGTGGTGAAATGGGCGGTCAGCAGGACGACGCCGCGGCCGGCGGCGATGGCCCGCTCCAAGTGCTCGGCCCCGATGATGCGGTGGGGCGGCAGTTGCTCGAGCGGCTCCCACCAGCCGGAGGTGGTCTCAAACAGGCCGAAGGCCAGCGCGTCGAAATGGGCGAAGGCCAGTGCGTATATATCCTTCTCGGATTTCTCCGGGAAACAGAGCCGGAGGTTCGTGAGCACCACGGATCGGCGCAGGCGGACGACGTGAAAGACGAACCAGGCCAGTACGCGGGCGAAGCGGCGCTTTTCGGGCCAGGTGAGCAGACGCGCGCAAGCGTAGAAGAAACCGAGGCCAATCCAGGTCGGCCAGTGGGTCGGCAGCCAGAGGAAGGATTGCTCGCTGGCGCGGCTCATGCCTTCGGGGACTGACGGTACAGCTGCGGGTTCAACGCCGGGTCGTTATACATCTTGAATTGATAATACACGGAAAAGGTGCGCCGGCCGGCCGCGACCTCGGCCAGCAGGTCGGCCAGGCAACCGGTGAGATCGGCGCGCTGGCGGCGAATGCGGGCGAGCTTTTCGCCGCACTTCTCGCGGTGGGCCGGGGAGGCGTCGGTCCGGACGGTCTCTTCGTGCATGTGGAATTCCTTGAGGGCGAGGATGGACATCCGGTCGATCATCATGCCGGGGGTCTCGGAATTGCGCGGGCAGCCGGACTCGGGCGGATGCAGCGCGGCGACGATGGCCTTGTCCATTTCCTCGGCGAAGTTGTTCCGTTCCTGGTTGAAGCGGTCGATGTTGCGCTTGGCGCGATAGATCGCCTCGAAACCGAGGTCATCGCGCCGGGCGACATCCTCCTCATGCCAAAGGGAGAAATTGCGCAGGTGATTCTCGTCCAGCAGGCGCTGGAATCCCTCGCCGGTGGCGGCCGGGGTGGTCTGGTGCCAAAGGACAGTCAGACTGGTCTGGCGGGCGGCGATCTCGGAGGCGGAGAGCATGCGCCCTCAGCGTGTGCGGAGGCCACCCGTCTTGGCAAGCCGGGGTTGGGTGACGGGATTTTCACGCTGTCAATCCGACGGGTGAACAGCTAGGCACAGCGGATGGTCAATGTCATCTGCATGAAGTGGGGCGTGAAATACGGGCCCGAATACGTGAACACCCTGCGGTCGATGCTGACCCGTCATCTCCAGCGGCCCCACCGACTCATCTGCTACACGGACGACGCCACAGACATCGTGTCCGGGGTCGAGATCAAGCCGCTGCCCGACATGAATCTACCGCCGGACAAGGAGCGCGGCTGGCGCAAGCTTTCCACCTTCCAGGCACCGTTTGGCGACCTGACCGGCCCGGTGCTCTTCCTGGACCTGGACATCGCCATCACAGGCAGCATCGACTGTTTTTTCGACCACCCGGGTGAGTTCTGCATCATCCGCGACTGGGCCAAGCCCGACAAGACGGGGAATTCCTCGGTCTACCGCTTCACGGCCGGCGCGCACCCGGACATCCTGGATTACTTCCTGAAGAACATTGACCGCGTGAAGGCCGAGGTGCGCAACGAGCAGGAATACCTCACGCGCGAAATGAACCGGAAGGGCCTGGTGAGCTACTGGCCCGAGGAGTGGTGCGTGAGCTTCAAGCACAGCTGCCTGGCCACGTTCCCCCTGAATCTCTTCCAGACGCCCCGGCTCCCCGTCGGGGCCAAAATCGTGGTTTTTCACGGCAATCCCAACCCGCCCGAGGCGGTCGTCGGCAAAAGCAAGAACCTCTACCGGCACGTCCGGCCGACCCCGTGGGTGGCCGAGCACTGGCGCTGAGCGCGGTCCTGCGAATCGGCCGTAAATCACCGGCACTGTGCCAGGGTGGGGAGGTTCCTATTTGCCATTCGACGGCTCCCGGTAATTGTTGGGGAACGCCGCGCTGACCACGCGGTCTGGACAGCCTCACACCATGCCGGAAATGCTCATCATCAAGCCGTCTGCGCTGCGTGACATTGTGCACGGGCTGCAGGTGGCCGCGTCGATCAAGGCGCAGAAGCCGGAATGGCGCATTTCCTGGATCGTGCGCGATATCTTCGCGCCGCTCGTGCGGTCGTGCACGGCAGTCGATCATGTTTTTGTTTTCCAGCGTCACGAGGGGGCGCGAGGCTTCCTGCGCACCATGCGCGAGGTCCGCAAGCGGGAGTTCGACCTGGTGTGCGATTTCCAAGGATTGCTGCGCACCGGCCTCATGACCAAGTGGGCGCGCGGCCGCCGCAAGGTTGGCCGGCCCGACGCCCGAGAGGGCTCCGGATTTTTCTACAACGAGAAGATCACGCTTCCGCCCGAGGGAGAGCAGGCGCACGTGCTGGAGACCCTGCTGGAGTTCTGCCGGGTGGCTGGCGCGGAGCCCCGGCTGACCGGTCCGTTGCATTTTCGGGACTTGGAGCGGCTGCACCTCGGCTTCATGGACCCGCTCAAGGGTCAACGCCCGATTCTCGTTTTCCCCGACAGCGGCGAAAGCCGGAAGAAATGGAACGGCTTCAGCGAACTCACGGCCCTGTTGATCCGCGAAGCCCACCGCAAGGTCGTCTGGGCTGGGTCCAACTACCTGCCCTGCCGCGAATCGTTTCCCGAGGGTTCCTTCGTCAACCTGACGGGCAATACCAGCCTGACTTCGTTGCCGGCTCTCCTCAGCAAGGCCGACTGGGTGATCTCGAACGACAGCGGCCCGATGCACCTGTCCGCCGCGATGGGCCTCAAGACCATCGGCCTGTTCGGGCCGACCGACCCGCGGCAATTCGGGCCTTACCCGCTGAAGAGCCCGACCAATTACGCCATCCAGGCCCCGGTCGGCGAACTTGCGCTGCTTTCCGCCAAGGAGACCTTTTTCCTGTTCAACCGGATCGAGGCCTCGCTGCACAAGGCCCAGACCCGGGCGTCGCTGACGCACGCCTGAGATTCCCGCCGCACCGGCCGGTGCGAAAAAGGGTTGTTCCCCGGACGGGATATCCCTTCAACCTAGCCAGTCATGCTCGATCCCAAGTTGCTCCGTGATTCACCCGAAACCGTGCGCGCCGCCATCGCCCGCAAGCACCTGGCCGTTGATCTCGACGCCGTGCTGGCCCTGGACGCGGCCTGGCGGACGCAGTTGGGGGAGGTCGAATCGCTTCGCGCCCAGCAAAAGGCGGCCAACACCGAGATGGCGGCGCTGAAAAAGGGCTCGCCGGAGTTCCTCGCGAAGGTGCAGGAAATGAAGGCGGTTTCCGCCGCGGTGAAGGGCCGGGAGGAGGCGCTGAAGGCCCTTGAGGAGAAATGGCATGCGGCCATGCTGTCGCTGCCGAATATTCCCCACGCCACGGTGCCCGAGGGCAAGACGCCCGAGCAGAATCTGGTACATGCCTCACACGGTGACATTGGCACGGCCTCGAAGCACGCGATGCCGCACTGGGAGATCGCCGGATTCAGCAACCTGATCGATTTTGCCCGCGGCGCCAAGGTCACGGGCGCGGGCTTCCCCTTCCTGATCGGCGACGGCGCGAAGCTGTCGCGCGCCCTGCTGCAGTTCTTCTTGGATGAGGACGTGAAGGCCGGTTACACCGAGGTCAGCCCACCGATCTTCGTCAATGCCGCCAGCGCCACCGCCACCGGTCAGCTGCCGGACAAGGAGGGGCAAATGTATGAGACAGTGGACAAACTCTATGCCGTGCCGACGGCCGAGGTGCCACTGACCAATTTCTTTCGGGATGAGATCCTGGAGGAGGACGCGCTGCCGGTCTGCCGCTGCGCCTACACGCCCTGCTTCCGCCGCGAGGCCGGCAGCTATGGCAAGGATGTGCGAGGGCTCAACCGGGTTCACCAGTTCGACAAGGTGGAGCTGCTCAAGTGGGTGCATCCATCCCGCAGCTACGAGGAACTGGAGAAGCTCCGCGCCGACGCCGAGCGCTTGCTGCAAAAACTCGAGCTGCCTTATCGTGTGCTGCTCATGTGCGGGGGCGATCTGGGCTTTTCCCAGTCGAAGAAATACGATCTCGAGGTCTGGGCGGCCGGCCAAAAGCGCTGGCTGGAGGTTTCGAGCTGCTCGAATTTCGAGGGTTTCCAGGCGCGTCGGGCGCAGATCCGGTTTCGCAACAAGGAAACCGGCAAGCCCGAGCTCGTTCACACGCTCAATGGCTCGGGCCTCGCCGTGCCGCGCGTGTTGGCGGCTTTGCTGGAGAACAACCTGCAGGCCGACGGGAGCGTGAAGATCCCGGCGGCGCTCGCGCCGTATTTCGGGAAGGAGTACCTGGCCTTCAAGTGAATGGGCCGGGCTGAGATCGGCTCCCCAGCTGCCATGCCGTCCCGCAAACGCATCGACTGGCCCGCCGTGGCGGCGACTTTCGCCGCGCAGATTTCGCACGCCGACCTGCATCCAGCCGCCATGCTGCGATCGCTCGCCGAGTATCGGCGCGAGACACGCCGGGGTGGTCGGCCGTCTCGTTGGGCGCTGGCATTTTCAGGTGGCGCGGACTCCCTGGCCTTGCTGCTGATTTTCTGGGCCGAGGGCCCGGGTCGTTGGGGACGCGATTTTGTCGTCCTGCATTTCAACCACCGGTTGCGGGGCCGGGCGGCGGACGCCGACGAGAAGTTTTGCCGGGATGTGTGCACCGCCCTGGGCGTCACCCTGGTCGTCGGCCGTTGGAAGAAGGCGCCGCGGAAGGCCAGCGAGGCACTGGCACGGACGGCGCGGCACGATTTTTTCGCGCGGGAGATGAAGAAGCGCAAAATCAGTTTGCTCTGGCTGGCGCACCAGCAGGACGACATCGCCGAGACGATGCTGATGCGGCTGGCCCGCGGCAGCGGGACGGGCGGCCTAGCCGCGCCGCGGCCGGTACAGCCCATGGGCGACGGGCGGTTGCACCTTCGTCCGATGCTCACGTTGAAGAAGGTACAGATTGTGGCGGCGTTGAAAAAGGCCGGTGCAATCTGGCGCGAGGATGCCTCGAACGTGCGCGGTGACCATTTTCGCAACCGGATCCGGGCCGAGGTGCTGCCGGCATGGCAAAAGGCGGCGCAACGGGATGCACGGGCAGGTGCTGCGCTTGCCCGCGAACTGCTCGAGGAGGACGATACGGCGCTGGAGGCCTGGCTGGACAAGCTGGCGCCGCTCAAGCGGGGAGTGCTGGAATTGCGGCAGTTGGCCGGGGTGCCGCGGGCGGTGGCCAGGCGGGCGTTGCACCGCTGGATGCTGGTGGTCCGGCCCGAGACTGATCTGTCGCGACAGGGTTTCGAGCTGCTGCTGGATGCGGTCATGCGCGGCACTTCGACCCGCTTCAGTCTGGGGCGCAGCGGCTTTGCCGTCATCCGACAGGGCAAACTGGCGTTCCGGAAAGGGTAGGCTGTTCCGAATTGAGGTGAAGATTCAACCCCCCGGCCGATTGACTTATCCGGGGGGAACCATCAGGTTGTCTCACTACTCTAATCCACATGGCTGATAACGAAGACAACAAGAAGCGCCGGCCGCTCAAAAGCATTCCCCCCGACGGGTTCCCGGTGAAAACGGGCCTGATCTGGGTGGCCATCATCGGCGCGATCGTCGCCCTCTTTCTGCTCAACCCGACCAAGGCTCCCCAGCCGGCCGGCCTGCAAATCCAGGGCGTGATCGAACTCGCCGAGCAGGGCAAGATTGCCAACGGCTACATGCGCAATGATCCCACTGGCGGGCCGTCCTGGTACATCGTGACGGGTGAGACTGTTGAGCCCATTCTCCAGAACTCGAGCCAGGCGGCGACCAAGTCCTTCACCGCGGCCGGTCGCCTCACCGAGAGCAAT
>Ga0255338_1003363_pt1 | contig 19480 bp, 9 predicted proteins | sample MeOH1_35cm_T4_19_FD_203715 | JGI IMG/M metagenome (GOLD analysis project Ga0255338, IMG submission 203715) | Sandy soil microbial communities from University of British Columbia, Vancouver, Canada - MeOH1_35cm_T4_195 | ecosystem: Engineered > Artificial ecosystem > Sand microcosm > Unclassified ...
CGGTCATATCCATACGCTGGTTTGGAAAGCCTTGATAAGGAATATTTTGAAAACCGAGCTTGAATTCAAGCAGGTGGTTCTCGTGACGCAAGCCAAATGCCAGCGCCTGATTAATCGCCTTGTAATATGAAGATCCTACCTCGTCACCACCCAGCCAACCCCTGCCAGTCGCGGCCAAACCGGCCGGTTTGAAATTACTGCCGGCATGATAATTATTCGCTTCAACCGTTGACCCGGTATAACGCATGGATACCGACTCATTGGCAACACTTGCGGAAAGATTCACGCCACGCGCATCATTATTGCTGCGATAAAAGGTATTCACCTGGCCATCGATTAATAAACCCTGCCCTGCTTGTGCAAATTCAGGCGCTTTGGAATTGACTTGAATAGTTCCGGCGATGCTGTCACCGCCTACACTTACCGGTGTAATGCCGGCAAAAACTTTGATTTCGTCGATATTTGCCGGATCAATATATGAAAGTGGCGGATTCATATGATTCGCACAGCTCGAAATCAAATCCATGCCATCAACTTTAATGCGGATACGGTCATCTGCCAGGCCATGAATCACCGGCAGGCTGGAAACGCCCCCTGCCCGATACAAGCTAACGCCAGGCTCATCCTCCAACAGTGAAGCAGTATCACTGGTGTTGACCGAAAGTGTATTGCTTTCGTAGATCCTTTCAGCACGGACATCAACACTCGGCAGATTTAAATGTTCTGCGGAGGCATTGATTGGTAAAACACCTAGCAGGCATGACGTTAAAACACTGGGCGCTAAAACACTTGGTGTTAGAATGCCATAAATAGTTGATTGTTTTTTTAATTTAAACTTTTGCACGGTCAAACCCCTAAGTACATAAAATAAGTTCATAAAATTTGATGGCATTCTACCTGCTTAGGTAAGTGTCGAGAATGTGACAAATTGCCGCACCTCATGGATACATATGCTTTTGACAATTGATGCAGGAAACACTAGAACCAAATGGGCAGTGTTTAACCATACGGGTGAAACCACTCAACAAGGCGCATGCCTGAATGAAGCCTTGGCAACGGCTGACCTGTCGCCACAGTCACTCAATTATGAGCGTGTTGTGATTTCCAACGTAGCAGGCAAACAACACGCAGCGCTGCTGGCAAAAAAACTGGCGCCTTATAATTTACCTGTTCATTGGGTAAAGGCCGGCATTGAGGCATGTGACGTATTTAACGCCTACTCCGAGCCTGAGATTTTGGGCACCGACCGCTGGGCTGCGCTCATCGCAGCATGGCGCATGAAGCGCTCACCCTGCGTAGTTGTAAACGCCGGCACAGCTGTGACCATAGACGCGTTAGCGCCTAGAATTGATAAAGACGCGTTAGCGCCTGGAATTGATAAAGTTGCATTAACGAATAGCTCTGCCAGTGAACAACAAGGCGAGTTTCTTGGTGGCATGATTCTGCCCGGGCTTGATTTAATGCGGAAAAGCTTAGGTCTTGCGACGGCGCAATTGCCAAAAAATGGTGCCTTGCAAGGCGCAAATGAACATGACCTTGCGGATATTTTTGCTAAAAATACAACACAAGCCATTAATGCCGGTGCATTACGTGCAATTACAGGAGCAATCATGCTTATGGCGAATGCATTAGCGCAAAAATGCGAACAAAAACCATGCGTAATCTTAAGCGGGGGCAATGCACTAGCCATTCAAAACAATCTGGCTGGCACCGTGACAAACCAAGTCATAATCGTTGATAATCTGGTTTTACAAGGCCTGTATTTACTAGAACACCCTGTCCAAAATTCTAATTAAAGTTTCCAATTAAAGTTAAAATACAATGAGACATTTTTTTTGGTTGTTAGCCCTCATCAACATAGGTTTGCTAGCTTATTTCAATCTGGATTACATTTTACCAAACAAGCCGCAACTCAAGCTGGCAGAAATAGACCCTGATAAAATTCAGGTGCTGTCCCAAAAGGCGATAGATGCCTTACCAAAAAAGGAAAAGGCACCACCGCCAACTGCAACGCCCACACCGCCGCCAGAACAAACCTCAGCATGTTTTGAATGGGGAGTTTTCACGGACACCAATCTTGCTAACGCACAAAAAGCATTGGCCAAGCGAGGGCTGACAGCCACATTAAAAGAACAAAGCCCAGTACAACCAAAACGGTACTGGGTTTATCGTCCACCGTTAAAAACAATGGTAGAAGCGCAGAAAAAAGCGACTGAATTAAAAGCGTTCGGTGTTGAGGATTTATTTATAGTGCAGGAGGGAAAATGGAAAAATGCCATTTCATTCGGCAACTTTGAAGATGAACAATTGGCAACAAAATTACTGCAGGAACTGCAAGCCAAGGGGGTGAAAAATGTCGAAAAAATTTCACGTAGCCAAGGTGATGCGCATTACAGCCTGATGCTGAGCAATCTTACAGAAGAAAACTCTGCTGAGCTTAGGAAATTAAAACCAAATTTCCCGGCAGCGGATTTGAAACAAACAAGCTGTAATTAACCAGCCTTTAAAAATTCAGACTGGAAGAATTCAGGCTATGGGAACAATTTACCCGGATTCAAAACATTATTCGGGTCAAAGGTGCGTTTTAACGATTTCATTAAATTGATAGTGGTTTCATCGATTTCGCGCGGCACAAACGGACGCTTCGCAATCCCCACGCCATGTTCTCCTGACAATGTCCCTTGCAGGGAAAGCACCAGGCTAAACACCTCATCCAGGCATTCATCAGCACGTTTCATTTCTTCTGCATTGTCGGGATTCACCAGCAGATTCACATGAATATTGCCATTGCCGGCATGGCCAAAATTCACATTTGAAATTTGGTATTGTGCCGCCAACTTCTCAAGCCCGGTTAACAACTCAGGTAAATGAGAGACCGGCACGGCAATATCTTCATTGATTTTCTTGGGCGCGATATCTTTCAACAGTGGCGACAACGCTTTGCGCGCGGCCCACAACGCCTTGGTGTCTTCGGCTGGCTTGGCTTCAATCAGGCCCGTCACCTGACATGCCTGTAAAATCGCCTCGGTAGCCTCAGCAATTTCCTGCTGCGAGCCATCTACTTCAATCATCAAATAAGCGCGGGCATTTTCCGGCAACAGGTTTTGATGACGGCTGCGAATTAAATTAAGCGCCCCATTATCCAGAAACTCCAGCGCACTTGGCGTATAAGGCTGCGCCATGATGGCGGCAATCGCTTTGGCACAACTTTCAGTATCCGCAAACTCAGCGGTTAATCCACCGGTGTATTTTGGCAGCGGTGTGAGCTTCAGCGTGGCTTCAACAATCACCGCCAGCGTGCCTTCGGAGCCAACCAAAAGCCTGGTCAAATCATAGCCCACTACACCCTTGCTGGTGTAACAGCCGGTTTTGATAATATCACCATTACCGGTCACTGCTTTTAAGCCAAGAATATGGTCACGTGCCACACCGTACTTCACTGCATGCGGCCCTGCGGCACAGGTAGCGAGATTACCGCCGATACTGCAATAAGCGGCACTGGATGGGTCCGGCGGCCAGAAGAAGCCAACCGGCTTGATCGCATCCTGCAATTCCTGATTCAGCACCCCGGGTTCAACAATCGCCATGCGGTTATCGGGGTCAATGCTGATAATCTTGCTCATACGCTCTAGCGAGAGTGCCACGCCGCCAACCTCCGGCACGCTGCCACCCGCCGTACCCGTACCACGCCCACGCGGCACCACAGGTACTTTGTGTAAATTGCACAGTTTAATAACGCTTTGTACTTCTTCTACCGTAAGCGGAAAAACCACTGCAATCGGCGCATGATAATTACGTGAGTTATCATAAGCGTAGGCGTAACAGTCTACCGGGTCTGTATAAACCCGGTCTTTCGGTAAAAGCTGCGTAAGTGCCGCAATAAAATCAGAAACAGGCATTCAGTCGCCTAGCGCTTTTTGATGTAAAGATCGGTGATTGTGCCTTCTTTCATCTCAGCAGCAAAACACACGGTCTCAGATAAAGTCGGATGCGCATGGATAGTCAGGCCCAAGTCGTGCGCATCGGCGCCCATTTCAATCGCCAGCACAGCTTCAGCCAGCAGCTCACCCGCGTTGGTGCCAACAATGCCCGCACCAATCACGCGATGTGTCGCTTTATCAAATATCAGCTTGGTAGCGCCTTCGGTACGTGCAATAGAAAGTGCACGTCCGCTCGCCGCCCATGGGAAGCTGGCTTTTTCAATCTCGATACCCTTGGCTTTTGCTTCGATTTCCGTCACGCCAGCCCATGCCACTTCAGGGTCTGTATACGCAACGGATGGAATCACCATGGCCTGGAACTCTACTTTATGGCCGGCAATGACTTCTGCCGCCACTTTGCCTTCATGCGTCGCTTTGTGCGCCAGCATTGGCTGACCTACGATGTCGCCAATCGCAAAAATATGCGGTACATTGGTGCGCATTTGTTTGTCTACTGAAATAAAGCCGTAGTCGTTTACCGCCACACCAGCATTCTCAGCCCCGATATTCTTACCGTTTGGACGGCGGCCGATGGAAACCAGCACGCGGTCGTAAACTTGCACGCCTTTCGGTGCGTCCGCATTGCTGTTTACACCTTCAAACGTCACATGAATGCCGTCTTTTTTAGGTTCCATGCTGGCAACTTTGGTGTTGAGCATGATGGCTTCAAAGCGTTTTTCCATGCGTTTCTGCAATGGGCGTACCAAATCGCGGTCACAGCCTTGAATAAGGCCATCGGTAAATTCAACGATGCTCACTTTTGTGCCTAGTGCATCATAAACCGTGCCCATTTCCAGGCCGATAATACCGCCGCCAATCACCAACATGCGCTTGGGCACATCTGCCAACGCCAATGCGCCGGTGGAATCCATAATGCGTTCGTCTTCTGCCACGCCTGGGAACTTGGTCGCTTGTGAACCTGCCGCGATAATCGCGTTTTCAAAACCTACCGTGGTCACTTTGCCATCAGCCGCTGTCACCGCAATTTGGTTAGGGCTAGTAAACTTGCCTACACCTTGCACCACGGTCACGCCGCGTTGTTTCGCCATGGCAGACAAACCGCCCGTGAGCTTGCCAACGACGTCGTTGGCTTTCCAGTTACGCAACTGGTCTAGATCCACTTTAGGTGCACCGAAGCTCACGCCGTGGTGGCTGGACTCCTCGGCCTCGGTAATGACTTTTGCCGTGTGCAACAATGCCTTTGATGGGATACAACCGACGTTGAGGCATACGCCGCCCAATGTCGAGTAACGCTCGATCAACACCACCTGCTTGCCCAAGTCTGCCGCGCGGAAAGCCGCCGTGTAGCCGCCAGGGCCGCTGCCCAGCACCACAACCTGCGTATTGATATCGCTGCTGCCAACAGCTGCCGCAGGGGCAGGGGTTGATGCAGGGGCGGAAACGGGTGCCGCGGCTGGCGCAGGAGTTGGGGCAGGCGCTTCCGCCTTAGCTGGCGCTGCAGTTGCAGTAGAAGCTTCAGCTTCTACCAATAGAATCAATGAGTCTTTTGCAACCTTATCGCCAACTTTCACTTTGACTTCTTTTACCGTGCCAGCGTGAGACGATGGAATATCCATGGATGCTTTGTCTGACTCAACGGTAATCAAGGAGTCTTCTTTAGCAATGACGTCACCGGCTTTAACCAGCACTTCAATCACATCGACACTATCAAAGTTGCCGATATCAGGCACCAATACTTCAACTAAATTACTCATGCACACCCTTTGTAAACTTTGGTTATTTTTCGCAATTTTATCATCAATCATTACTTTTTAATGCCTATAAGCGCGTAATTAGCAGTATGATTTACGTTCAAACAAAATCAAAAACAGCACGATATTGCGAGGATATTTATGCAGTTCTTAAAAAGCGTTTTTCAATTGCTTCGATTGATTTTCACTCAAATCTCGCAAATACTCGGTGCTGCACTAGGTTTCATTTTCGGCTCAATTCAATATCAAGCCCCCTCCTGGCTCAAATGGTGCGGGGCTAAGCTACTGAGCCTGCGCAACGCCATCAACCGGAAACCGATACAAAGCCTGGGCATTATCGCATTGGTCGCTGCACTGGGAGCCGGCGCATGGCAAACCTATACATGGTATCAATCACGTCCGCAGCCAGTCACTACAAAAGTAGTCATCAAAGCGCCAACCAGAACCGTCATCGAAGAAAATCTGCCGCCCAACCCGCTGTTAATCAATTTTGACCATTCTGTAGCGCCGATAGCGCTAGTAGGCAAAAAAGTCAGCGAAGGCATTGATGTCATGCCGAAAATTGAAGGTGAATGGAAATGGATCACCGAGAACGATCTGTCATTTACCCCAAAAGCCGATTGGCCTGTGGGCATGCAATACCGCGTGAGCTTCAACGCTAAAGCCTTTACACCAAAAACTGAACTTGAAAACTGGGATACAGAATTTACTTCACCTGTATTTGTAGCAGCAATTACCAGCAGCGAGTTTTATCAGGATCCAATCAATCCTGCCATGAAAAAAGTGGTGGTAAACCTTAATTTCAGCCACCCGGTAGATACGGCAAAACTGGAAAAAAGCATCACCCTCAAAATGCGTACTGCAAAAGCCGGACTATTGGATTTTGGCAATGATGCGATCTCATTTGTGATCAGTTACGACAAATTCAAGCTCAATGCCTACATCCATTCCGCACCACTCAACATACCTAAAGATGACAGCGTGCTGGAAGTAACAATCGATAAAAATTTAAAAGCTGCCCGCGGCGGTAAACCGTTTGAAACAGCGTTAACGCAAAGCGTCAACATTCCGGGCCTTTACAGCCTGCTCATTAATGATGTCAGCCCGACCGTAGTTTCAAATGCGCAAAATGAGCCTGAGCAGATTTTAGTACTCAACGCCTCTGCTGCGGTACATGAAAAAGAAATAGCCTCCCATGTCAAAGCCTGGGTACTGCCGCGCAACAAACTCAACAGCACGCCGGAAGAACTCAAATATCCGCACATCTGGTCTAATCAACAGGAGATTACCGCAGCCGTGTTAGCCGCGGGCAAGCCACTCGCGCTCGAGGCTATTCCTGCAGAACGTGAAAACATTGAAACGCACTCTTTCAAATATAAGGCAGATGTAGGCAGTTACATTTATGTGCAGGTTGATAAAGGCCTGAAATCCTTTGGCGGTTACCAATTAGGCAAATCTGCGCTGCGTATTTTGCAGGTACCGCCCTTCCCCGCTGAAGTCAAAATCCTGAGCCAGGGTTCATTATTAGCCTTAAGCGGCGAACGCAAACTGGCGGTACTGGCGCGCGACCTGCCGGGCCTGCAAATGGAGATTGGCCGTATCCTGCCCGGCCAATTACAGCACCTGATTACGCAAAGCAATGGCTCATTCAAGGGCTTGTCGTTCAACGGCTACATCAATGCCGATAACCTGAGCGAGCGCTTTGAACGCAAGATTCCGCTGCAGCTCGCACCAGGAAAGGCACATTACGAGGCACTCGACCTAAGTGACTACTTAAGCAAAGACGGTGAAAAACGCGGCGTATTCCTGCTCACCGTACGTGGCTATCAGCCGCCGAAGGAAGCTAATGATGAGACTCAATCTGAACAAGACAACCCTGGTTATCAGCAGAATCCGGAAAGCTTTGAAGATAAGCGCCTGGTCCTGGTGACTGACCTGGGCCTGATTGCCAAAAAAGAGCTGGATGGCTCGCAGATCGTCTATGTGCAATCCATCCATACCGGCCTGCCGGTAGCAGACGCAACCGTTGAAGTAGTCGCTAAAAATGGCGCTGTGATTTTCAGCAAAACCACCGATGCTCATGGCCGCGTCAGCTTTGCCAAATTGGACGGGTTAAAACGCGAACGTTCACCTGTTTTATACATTGTAAAAAAAGCAGGAGACCTGAGCTTTTTACCCATTAACAACTACGAAAGAAACCTGGATTATTCCCGCTTTGAAGTCGGCGGTGTCGCCAACGCAACAAGCTCTGATAGCCTGAACGCTTACTTATTCTCTGACCGCGGCATTTACCGCCCTGGTGACACCATGCACATAGGTGCGATTGTCAAAACCGCGACTTGGGCAAAAGCTTTAAACGGCTTGCCGTTAGAAGCCGAGATTCTTGACGCGCGCGGCCTAACCGTTAAAAAACAAACCATTCGGCTAGGCGCAGGCGGTTTTAATGAAATTGAGTACAAAACCCTGGAAACCTCGCCAACAGGCACCTATACCATTAACCTGTATTCAGTAAAGGATAACAATGCCTATCAGCAGCTGGGTTCTGTTTCTGTAAAAGTACAGGAATTCCTGCCTGACCGCATGAAAGTAAAAGCGCTGTTTGCGCGGGATGCGATTTTATTCCCTGAAAGCAATGAAGGCTGGCTGCACCCCAAAGATTTAAAAGCCAACATCAATGTGCAAAACTTGTTTGGCACCGCTGCGGAAAACCGCCGCGTGACTGCAACGCTCACGTTAAGCCCGGCCTACCCGGCATTCTCGCAATATAAAGATTATGCTTTCTATGACCCATTACGCGCAAAAGAAGGCTACAGCGAGAAATTATCTGACGCCACAACCAATGCCGAAGGCGTCGCTGAATTCAAATTAGGCCTGGAAAAATACACCAAAGCCACTTACAGGTTACACATTCTGGCGCAGGCTTACGAGGCCGGCGGCGGACGCAGCGTTTCCGCCGAGGCTGCGACCCTGATATCAGAACAGCCTTATTTGATCGGCTTCAAAGCGGATGGCGACTTGAATTATGTTTCCAAAGCCAGCAGCCGGGACATCAGCCTCATTGCCGTCAATTCAACCTTGCAAAAAGTGGCTGCAGACAATCTGAACCTGCAGCTGGTTGAACGCAAGTACGTTTCTGTACTCACCAAACAAGGTAATGGCACTTTTAAATATGAGTCCCGCAAAAAAGAAGTGCTCATCAGTGAAAAACCTTACGGCATCAAGGCTTCCGGCAATACGCTGACGCTTGCCACTGAAACACCGGGTGACTTTGCTTACATCATCAGGAATAAAGAAGGTCTGGAGCTCAATCGCGTGGAATATAGCGTTGCTGGGTTAGGCAACGTAAGCCGCTCACTGGAAAGAAATGCGGAACTGCAGCTGACGCTGGACAAAAAAGACTACGTCCCGGGTCAGGACATCAGTGTCAGCATTCGTGCGCCATACATAGGTGCCGGACTGATTACCATTGAACGCGACAAGGTTTACGCACAGCAATGGTTTAAGGTAGACACGCAAGCCTCGGTGCAAAAAATCAAACTGCCTGCTGATTTTGAAGGTAACGGCTACGTAAGCGTGCAGTTTGTACGCGACCCCAGTTCAGATGAAATCTTCACCAGTCCGCTTTCTTATGGCGTAGTGCCATTTGCCACCAGCCTGGCGCAGCGCACCAACACGCTAAAACTCACAGCGCCTAGCCTTATCAAGCCGGGGCAAGTCCTTAAAATGAAGCTGGAAGCCACGCAGAAAGGCCGCGCAGTGGTATTTGCCGTAGACGAAGGCATATTGCAAGTGGCGCGCTACCAGAATCCGGATGCACTGGGTCACTTCTTCCAGAAGCGCCAGCTGGAAGTTTCAACCTCACAAATCCTGGACATGATTTTGCCGGAATTCAAAAAAATCATGGCAGCAGCAGCGCCAGGCGGTGACGCCGACGGCGCGCTGGGCAAACATTTGAACCCGTTCAAACGCAAGACTGACAAGCCGGCAGTCTACTGGTCTGGCATTGTTGATGTTGCGGGTAGCAAAGAGTTTGAATACACCGTGCCTGGCACCTTTAATGGCAAGCTGCGTTTACTTGCGGTGATGGTCAACGATGCCAGCATTGGCACCACCACTGGCGCTGCTACGGTACGCGGTGACTTTGTGCTGTCACCCAACGCGCCGCTCACCGTAACACCGGGTGACACGTTTGATGTCAGCGTAGGGGTAGCCAATAACGTGCAAGGTTCAGGCAAGGATGCAGCCGTTACGGTTAATCTGGTTGCATCACCTGCGTTTGAATTGGTGGGGCCAGCCAAACAGACACTGAAAATCAGCGAGCTGCGCGAAAGCTCCGCACTTTACAAACTGAAAGTCAAAGAAGGTGCCGCAGCCAAACTGGGTTCTGCCCGGCTGGATTTTATCGCCAGCATCGGCGCCAAATCTGCCAAACTGGGTACTGAAATCAGCGTGCGCCCTGCCACGCCGCACTTGACCATTGTACAAAGCGGCAGCTTTAAGGGCGAGATTCAAGTGCCGGTAAAACGTGACATGTTTGCTGAGTACCGCAAACAACAGGCCAGTGTTTCACCATTGCCGTTAGTGGCAGCCGGCGGTTTGTTAGCCTATCTAAGCAATTATGAGCATAGCTGCACCGAACAATTGGTCAGCCAGGTACTGCCGATTATCGTGTTAAAAAACCGGCCGGAATTACTTGCTGACAGCAAACTCAACAAGGCCGGCAGTTTTGACAATGCATTAAGTGTGCTGCGCTCCCGGCAGAATGCGCAAGGCGGCTTTGGTTTATGGGATGCCAGCGTACAGGCGGATGAGTTTGCCACCGTGTATGCAGTTCATATGCTGCTGGAGGCACGCGACCATGCCAATGCTGGCGAGGCTGTTCCGGCAGACATGCTCAAGCGCGGCCTGGATTATCTGCAGCAATTAGCCGCGAGCCCTGCAAATACGCTGGATCAAGTGCGTGTGCGCGCTTACGCCACCTACCTGCTCACACGCGAAGGGTCCGTGACCACACCATTGCTTGCGAGCCTGCGCAGCACACTGGATGCTAAAACATTGACTGATGCAGCATTCAAGGAATGGCGCTCAGATTTGACCGCGGCTTACCTCGCAGCCAGCTACCAATTACTGCAACAGCAACAGCTTGCCAGCGACTTAATCAGCAAGCCTATTAAACTTCTGACTTCCGGCAGCCAGAAAACGATTTACGGGCACTATTACGATGACGTGGTGAGAAATGCGCAAACGCTTTACATAGTATCGCGCCATTTCCCGGCACGCGTAAAAGAGGTTAATGCCACAGCGCTGACCAACATCATGCAGCCGATTACGATCGGGCGCTTCAACACACTGTCCTCTTCTTACGCCCTGCTGGGTTTTGATGCTTACGCCAATGTTGCCGGAGTAAAAACGGTTGCGCAAATGGGTATCAGTGCAATCGATAAACAAGGCAAAATCACAGCACTGAAACTGCCTGAAAATTTGGTACCTACCGTGAATTTTGCACCCGACACCGCACGCCTGAAACTGCAAGGACCAAGTGGCTTGCCATTATTCTACGCCGTGACCGAATCGGGTTTTGACGTAAAAGCCCCAGCCGCCGAACTCAAACAAGGCATGGAAATTATTCGTGAATATACCAATGACAAAGGTGAAACAGCCAAAACCATCAACATGGGCGATGAAATCACTGTACATATCAAGATTCGCTCAATTGACGGCAATGTAGATGATGTTGCCATTGTAGATTTGCTACCGGGCGGTTTTGAACCCGTACTGCAAGCACAGGCAAACGTCACTGAAACTGCCATTGGAGAAAACTATGAAGGCAGCGAAGGGGAAACTGCCCAGGCAACAAGCTGGACCAGCCCGCTGGGCATTGGCGGCGGCTGGCAGCCAACCTATGCGGATATCCGTGAAGATCGCGTGATTTTCTATGGCGCAGTCAATAACACGGTCACCGAGTTCACCTACAAAATCAAAGCCACCAATAGCGGGCAGTTTGTAGTGCCACCGGCTTACGCAGAATCTATGTACAACCGTGTGCTGCAGGCACGCTCATTGCCAGGTGCAATTACCGTGGGGCGAATTGGCAAGTAATTGATGAATGGGCAACTGACGCAAGAAAAGCTCTGGAAATCGGCGGCATCCAAACTATGGCAATTTGTACGGCAATTTGCGCCTATAAAAAAACCGCTTATTGCCGTATTACTGTTACCCCTTATTATCATTGGGATACGCCTGTACCCCAAGCCGGCACTGGTTGAGCGCACTCCCCACTCAACGGCGATTTATGCCGAGGATGGCTCATTATTACGCATCACGCTCGCACCGGACGCGCAATACCAACTGTGGGTAGCGCTGAACGATATAGACCCCAACGCGATTGCAGCCGTTAAACTGTATGAAGACCGCTATTTCAACTGGCACTTCGGTGTGAATCCAATCGCGCTGGGGCGCGGCGTAATCAGCACCTACACTGGCAATACCCGCCAGGGCGCATCCACAATCACCATGCAACTGGCACGCAGCATCTACGGTATAGATTCACGTAGCGTGCCCGGTAAAGTGAAACAGATTCTGGCAGCGTTATGGCTTGAATGCGCCTATTCAAAACATGACATTTTAGAAGCCTATCTAAACGTTGCGCCCTATGGCGGCAACATCAAAGGCATTGCCACCGCGAGCTTGTTTTATTTCAACAAGCCTGCAAGCCGCTTAACCCTGCCGGAAGCCATCACACTGGCAGTAATTCCGCAAAACCCTAACAAACGCCTGTATCTTAATGCGCAAAACACCATGCTTAGCCAGGCAAGGCAGCGCTTATGGCAAACATGGCTGAAACTGCATCCTGATGATGTTCAATATCATGCTGACATGGCGCTGCCCGCTGCCAAAAGTATGACGAAACAATATATCCCGTTCCGGGCACCCCACTTTACAGATGCGCTATTGAAGGAAAATATCAACCGGCCAGCCATACATACGGGGCTGAATCCGCAGGCACAGGCTACCCTGGAACGCATGATTGCGGCCTATCTTCAAAATAACAAACACCTGGGCATCAGTAATGTCAGCGCCATGCTATTTGATGCCAAAACCATGCAGGTAAAGGCGCTGGCGGGCTCGGCCGATTACTTCAATGCAGGAATCGATGGACAGGTCAACGGAACCGCTGCAAAAAGGTCGCCCGGCTCTACGCTGAAACCGTTTATTTATGGATTAGCCATGGATCAAAGCCTGATTCATCCCGCCAGTGTTTTGAAAGATGCGCCCACCAGCTTTGGTCCTTACAGCCCGGAAAACTTTGATGGCCGCTTTATTGGTCCCATCACCGCGACAGAAGCCCTCATCCGCTCGCGCAACGTCCCTGCCGTGAGCCTGGCATCAAAACTCAGCCAGCCAAGTCTGTATGATTTTCTAAAGAATGCAAGTGTAAGTGATTTAAAAAGTGAGTCGCATTACGGCTTGGCATTAGCACTGGGCGGCGGCGAACTGACCATGGAAGAACTGGTCAGCCTGTATGCCATGCTGGCTAATCACGGACGATTTAAACCTTTCAGTCTGGTAAAAGACAATTCGCCCAGCTTTCCATTGCTTAGTACCGAAGCCGCCTATATCACACTGGACATGCTGCGCCAGAATCCACGTCCTGACACAGGCGAACCGGATCGTTACAAAACCGCATGGAAAACTGGCACCTCATGGGGCTTTCATGATGCCTGGACTATCGGCGTCAGCGGCAACGACGTTCTGGCAGTCTGGATTGGTAATTTCGACGGCAAAGCCAACCCCGCTTTTGTTGGCATCAAAACAGCCGCGCCGTTGTTTTTCCAGATACTGGATAGTTTGCGCCATCAGCGCCTGTTAAGCCCACAAAGCGAACTGGAAGCCATGCCGCCGCGCACACTCACAAAAGTGAAAGTATGCACCGCAAGCGGGGATTTACCCAATCAATACTGCAAAAACCTAAGTGAAACCTGGTTTATACCAGGCAAGTCACCAATCAAAGTCAGCACGCTGCATCGGCCGGTGTATTTTGATATCACCACGAATGAAGCTGTTTGTAGTGCAAATGCAAATACACGAGAAGAAATTATTGAGTTCTGGGACTCGGACATGCTGCGCCTGTTCCGCGAAGCCGGAATGCCACGCCGCACACCGCCAGAGCTGCCGGCAGGATGCAGCAGCAATAGCCAGAATAATGCTGACAATCCGCAGATTACCTCGCCCCTGCGCGGTGTCACTTACACAATCCGGCTATCCAAACCTGAAACCATCATGCTGAAAGCCAACCACGGTGGCCAAAGCGCAATTTACTGGTTTGCGGACAATAGTTTTATCGCCAAAAGCGAAGCCGGGATAGCAATTGCCTGGGCTCCCCCACAGTCTGGGCACTATCTACTACGGGCCGTAGATGAACATGGACAGTCTGATAACAGAGACGTGTTTGTTGAATTCATCAACTAAGCGCTACTAATCTCCTGATCCGCACACGTTAACTACTCAAGTTGGAGTTACGTAATTTGTAGATTTTGCACACTACCCAATATTACCAATGTCGATACCATGAGAAACGCTGAAGCTATCACGCCTGCCGTCAGCACCGCACCGAACATAAGCACAGCATGACCACGCTCTTTTAGCCGAAATACCGATGGGATGCCATAATAAATAAAACCGACTGTAGCCATTATCGCCAGCGTCAACGCCACAAGATTAACCAGCAAATCGGGAATTATAAGAAAACATATCGGCACTAACCACAGTGGGGTAGGTGCCACCGCCGCCAGCGTGAATGCATCATGGTAACTAGGATGAATTTCGGCTACTTCAGCCAGATGACGGATAATCACACCCATCACCGGCACTGCCGTCAGCTCAACCACAAAGAAAATAATGGCAACCAGTAATAACTTTGAATCAGACAATATAGGGATTAAATCGCCAGCGTACTTATTACCGGCAAAATACAAAAATAACGGCGGGATCAGCGACAAAGGGACGACATGCAGCAGGTAAAGCCGGTGAATGGACAATTTGCTCTGCATCAGATGGCGCCATCCTTTGGTAGGCACAAAAAACAACCAGAATAAGTTTAAAAGATTCATGGAATTATCCTTTTTACATACGTGACACTACAATAATGTGTTGCGAGTAAAACTCTTTTCCAACTTACACAATAACCGTCCCATTCAGGTCAGGTATTGACTGCAAAAACAGTTGTTAACTTAAGTATTGATAGATTTCATCTATTTGTAAATAACTATTTAGTCTCAATGCAAAAATGCGTTATGCAACAGCAGGCATCCAGACAACATTCCCCAACGTATTAATCCTTTCGAGGCAGAACTCCAAAAATAAAAAAGGGCGCAAAAATTGCGCCCTTTTTAAACTATCTGACCAGCTACAGCAACAGCCTTCTTACATCGCTCAACATCATGCGCATATGGCTAGTAAAGCGCGCACCATCAGCACCATCAATCACACGGTGATCATATGACAATGACATCGGCAGAATCAAACGCGGCTCGAAGCCCTTGGTAGCTTTGTTATAAACCGGCTGCATGGATGAACGTGAAACGCCTAAAATTGCCACTTCCGGGCAATTGATAATCGGTGTAAACATCGTACCGCCAATACCGCCGAGGCTGGAAATGGTAAAGCAGCCGCCTTGCATTTCTTCAATTTTCAATTTGCGTTCACGTGCTTTGGCAGACAACTCCATCAGGTCACGGGCAATGTCGAGCACATCTTTTTGATGCACATCACGCACCACCGGCACTACCAAGCCATCTGGGGTATCGCAGGCAAAGCCAATGTTGTAGTAGTTCTTCAAGATCAAGCTATCGCCATCTGGTGAAAGTGACGCATTAAAGTTAGGGTAAGCTTTAAGTGCATTCACAGAGGCTTTAATCAGGAATGCCAGCATGGTGAGCTTAACGCCGCGTTTTTCAGCATCAGCCTGCATAGACTTACGGAAATCTTCCAGGTCGGTAATATCAGCATCATCGAACTGCGTCACATGCGGTGCAGTCACCCAGTTGCGGTGCAAGTTAGCGCCTGACAATTTTTTAATACGTGACAACGGCTTGGTTTCAATCGCGCCAAACTGGCTAAAATCAATCACGGGCATTGGCAATGCAGCCAGGCTGCTCACACCGGCACCCATGTTTTCTGTACGCGGCTTAGCCAACTCACCTTTTACATAAGCTTGCACGTCATTTTGCAAGATGCGATTTTTAGTTCCACTGCCTTTTACAAGCGCCAGATTCACACCAAGCTCACGCGCAAATTTACGCACAGATGGACTTGCATGGGAAAGTTTGCCTGCTGCCACCACAACGCTCTCACCTACCGGTGCAGGTTGGTGTGCTGGCTGCACTTGTTTAGGAGGCTCTGGTGCGGGTCTGGTGGGCTCCGGAATCGCTACTTTCGGCGCTTCTGCAGCAGTTGGTGCAGCGGCTGGAGCAGCTTGTACTGCCGCTGGTTTTTCTGCAGTGTCACTCACGTCCATCGTCATAATCAAAGTACCTTCAGACGCTTTATCGCCCACCTTGATCTTAACTTCTTTCACCACGCCTGCGTACGGTGCTGGAATATCCATAGAAGCCTTATCTGACTCAACGGTAATCAATGAGTCATCTTTTGCTATGGTGTCACCAGCTTTAACTAAAACTTCAATCACATCCACGCTATCAAAGTTGCCGATATCGGGGACGAATATGTCTTGAACTGCCATCTATGCGTATCCTTAAACTGTCGTTGGGTTTGGCTTGTTAGAATTCAACTTGTATTTTTTAACCGCTTCTGCCACTTTAGCTGCCGGTAACTTGCCTTCATCGCTTAACGCTTTCAGTGCAGCCACCACTACGTAATAGCGATTCACCTCAAAGAAATCACGCAGCGCTTCGCGGCTGTCTGAACGGCCAAAACCATCAGTACCCAGTGCCACAAATTTATTCGGCACAAAACGCTGAATCTGCTCGGCAAAGCTCTTCATGTAGTCTGTAGAAGCAACCACTGGGCCTTTTGCATCTTTCAGGCACTGCGCAACATAACTCACTCTTTGAGTTTTCTCAGGATTGAGCATATTCCAGCGCTCGCAATCCAAACCTTCGCGACGGAGTTCAGTAAAGCTAGGTGCACTCCATACGTCGGCAGCAATACCCCAGTCTTTTTCCAGCAATTCAGCTGCGGCAATTACTTCACGCAAGATCACACCGCTACCCATCAATTGCACGCGTTCACCTTTAGCTTTAGATTTACTGAAGCTATACATGCCTTTTAGTATGCCGGCCTCAGCACCTTTTGGTAATTCGGGGTGGCTGTAGTTCTCGTTCATCAAGGTAATGTAGTAGTACACATCTTCCTGATTTTGTACCATACGGCGTAAACCTTCCTGAATAATCACTGCTAATTCATAAGCAAAGGTTGGGTCATATGAAACACAGTTAGGAATGGTTGCTGACATCAAGTGGCTATGGCCATCTTCATGCTGCAAACCTTCACCATTCAAGGTTGTACGGCCGGCAGTTGCACCAAGCAAGAAACCGCGCGCACGTGAGTCACCGGCCAGCCAGGCCAAATCGCCAACACGCTGGAAACCAAACATCGAATAGTAAATATAGAACGGGATCATCTGCACGCCGGTGACGCTGTATGAAGTCGCAGCAGCAAGCCAGCTGGAGAATGAACCAGCCTCATTAATCCCCTCTTCCAGAATCTGGCCATCTTTAGACTCTTTATAGTACATCACTTGGTCCGAGTCCATTGGCTCGTACAATTGACCCTGGCTTGCGTAAATACCAAGCTGGCGGAACATACCCTCCATACCGAAGGTACGCGCTTCATCAGGCACAATCGGCACCACATATTTACCGAGTTCTTTGTCACGCACCAGCGTAGAAAGAATACGCACAAACGCCATGGTGGTTGAGATTTCACGGTCTCCCGTTGCTCCTAGCATATTTTCAAATGCTGACAACGCAGGTACTTTTAATTCATTACCTTTACGGCGGCGTTGTGGCACAAAACCGCCCATAGCCGCGCGGCGCTCGGCCATGTACTTCATTTCAGGAGAATCTTCAGCCGGTTTGTAGAAACTTAAGTTCTCTACTTGCTCATCAGTGATTGGTAAATCGAAGCGGTCACGGAATTTTTTAAGTGACTCAATATCCATGCTCTTCTGTTGATGGGTGATGTTTTGACCTTCGCCGGCCTCGCCCATACCGTAGCCTTTAACGGTTTTAGCTAAGATAACAGTAGGTTGACCCTTGTGGTTTACCGCGGCATGGTAGGCAGCAAATACTTTGTGCGGATCGTGACCACCGCGATTCAAGCGCCAGATATCCTGGTCGCTCATTGCCGCGACCATTTCTTTTAACTGAGGATATTTACCAAAGAAGTGTTCGCGCGTGTAGGCGCCACCTTTAGCTTTAAAGTTCTGGTATTCGCCATCCACACACTCTTCCATGCGTTTTTTAAGTAAACCATCTTTATCCATCGCCAACAATGGATCCCAATAAGAACCCCAGATGACTTTAAGTACATTCCAGCCTGAACCTCTGAAATCAGATTCCAGCTCTTGAATGATTTTACCGTTACCGCGCACAGGTCCATCCAGACGCTGCAAGTTACAGTTAATCACAAAAATCAGGTTGTCCAATTTTTCACGGCTTGCCAATGAGATTGCACCCAATGACTCCGGCTCATCCATCTCGCCGTCACCACAGAACACCCACACTTTGCGGTCGCTGGTATCGGCAATACCACGGTCATGTAAGTACTTCAGGAAACGTGCCTGATAAATCCCTGCCAAGGGGCCCAAACCCATTGAAACAGTTGGGAATTGCCAGAAATCAGGCATCAACCAAGGATGGGGATAGCTTGGCAAACCATTACCGCCAGTTTCCTGACGGAAATTATCCATTTGCTCTTCAGATATACGGCCTTCTAAAAAGGCGCGCGCATACACGCCAGGGGATGAATGCCCTTGGAAGTAAACACAATCGCCGCCAAAATTTTCATTCGGCGCGCGGAAAAAATAGTTAAAGCCTGTGTCATAAAGAGTTGCTGCAGATTGGAAGCTCGCAATATGTCCACCGACACCTGGTGATTTTTCATTGGCACGCAATACTGTCATGATCGCGTTCCAGCGTACCAACGCACGGACACGGCGTTCCATTTCAGGGTTGCCAGGCAACTTTTCCTGTAAATGCGTCGGAATAGTATTTAAATAGGCGGTCGTAGCGTTATAAGGTAGATTGCTGCCAGAACGGCGCGCTTTATCAATCATCGCTTCCAGTAGATAGTGCGCACGCGCAGTACCTTCGTTTTCAATCACTGCCGTAAGTGCGTCAAGCCACTCCTGGGTTTCTTGACTATCAATATCTGGGCTACTCAAATTAGTGTTCAATGACATTCAGTTGGGGCTCCGTGTAGCCATATCTGCGATACTTTATTTTATCTTCGTGACAGAACCTCAATAGGTATAATCACCGTACAGACAATAAGTAACAAAATCAAATATAGCGTGTCTGAAATACGGCGCACCATTAGCACGCCGTAATTAAAGTTTTTGTAAAACCGTAGTGTGGCTTTTTTACTTGTTTTGGTCAAGTTTACTAACGTTTTTTTAAGGAATTAGCATATATTTTATATACACAATCAATACATTTCGTATATAAAATTAAGGATAACAAATGTCGATAAAATTACAGCAACATGCGGCTATCGCCGACGAAAATTCTATAAAATTACATCAACACATACTATTTGTACTATCTG
>Ga0255338_1003364_pt1 | contig 19461 bp, 19 predicted proteins | sample MeOH1_35cm_T4_19_FD_203715 | JGI IMG/M metagenome (GOLD analysis project Ga0255338, IMG submission 203715) | Sandy soil microbial communities from University of British Columbia, Vancouver, Canada - MeOH1_35cm_T4_195 | ecosystem: Engineered > Artificial ecosystem > Sand microcosm > Unclassified ...
CGCACCACGCGCTGACCGGCATCGAGGCCGCCCCGCCCCTCGGCCCGAAGCTGATCTTCATCGCGGGCGCCGGCGTTCCGGCCCCGCACCTCGCGCGCTTCGTCGCGCGGCACGCGGGCGCGGGCGCCGAGTGGATGGCGGGAGTTCCAGGCACGGTGGGCGGGGCGCTCGCGATGAACGCGGGCTGCTACGGCGGCGAGACCTGGAACCATGTGGTGTCGGTGCGCACGATCGACCGGCGCGGCGTCCTGCGCACGCGCACGGCCGAGGACTACGAGATCGGCTACCGGCACGTGGCGGCGCGCGGCGGCGTGGTGGAGTGGTTCGTCGGCGGCACGTTCGCGTTCGACCCGGGCGACGAGGCCGAGGCGCTGGCGCGGATGAAGGCCCTGCTCGTGAAGCGCGTGGCGACGCAACCCCTGAGCCAGCCCAACGCGGGCAGCGTCTTCCGCAATCCGCCGGGCGACCACGCGGCGCGGCTCATCGAGGCATGCGGCCTGAAGGGGTACGCCGTCGGCGGGGCCCAGGTGTCGAACAGGCACTCGAACTTCATCGTGAACCGCGGCTGCGCGACGGCCGCAGACATCGAGGCCGTCATCGAGCACGTGCAGGCGACGGTGAAGAAGATGACGGGCGTCGACCTGGTGCGGGAAGTGCGCATCGTGGGCGAGAAGGGAGGCGCGAATGGCTGACGCGCGCGCCCTCGGAAAGGTCGCGGTGCTCATGGGCGGTCCGTCGGCCGAGCGGGAGATCTCGATCATCTCCGGCAAGGCCGTGCTCGCCGCGTTGCGCGAGAAGGGCGTGGACGCGCACGCGTTCGACCCGCTGGAGCGCAGCCTCTTCGACCTGCAGCGCGAGCAGTTCCGGCGCGCGTTCATCGCGCTGCACGGGCGCTTCGGCGAGGACGGCACGGTGCAGGGGGCGCTGGAGGTGATGGGCATCGCCTACACCGGCAGCGGCGTCATGGCCTCGGCGCTCGCCATGGACAAGTGGCGCACGAAGCTCCTGTGGCTCGCCGCGGGCATTCCCACCCCGCGCTACGAGATCCTGGACGCGTCGACCGACTGGGCCCGCGTCGCCGGCAAGCTCGGCCTTCCGATCATCGTGAAGCCGGCGCACGAGGGCTCGACGCTGGGCCTCACGAAGGTGCTCGCGGCGGCCGAGCTCGCCCCGGCGTACGCGCTCGCCGCGAAGTTCGACCCGCTGGTGCTCGCCGAGGAGTTCGTCGAGGGACAGGAGCTCACCGCCAGCATCCTGGGCGAGGAGGCGTTGCCGCTCATCCGCATCGAGGCGCCCCAGGGCAACTACGACTACCAGAACAAGTACTTCACGGATGCCACGGTGTACCACTGCCCGGCGGGCATCCGCGCCGACCTCGAGGACGAGATCCGCCGCGTGGCGCTCGCGAGCTTCCGCGTGCTGGGCTGCCGCGGCTGGGGCCGGGCGGACGTGATGCTGCGCGCCGACGGCACCTTTTCCTTCCTCGAGATGAACACCTCGCCGGGAATGACGGGCCACAGCCTGGTTCCGATGGCGGCGAAGGCGGTGGGCATCTCCTACCCGGACCTGTGCCTGCGCATCCTCGAAGGCGCGGCCCTGGAGACGCGACCGTGAAGCCGGCGCTCGCCATCGTCCTTCGCGCCGCAAGCGGCATGGCGGCCGCCGCCCTGCTGGCGGCGGCGGGCTGGTACGGATTCGACGCCCTCGCGCGCCGGCCCATCGCGACCGTCCGCTTCACGGGCGAGGTCGCGCGCGTGCCGGCCGCGGACCTCGAACGGCTGGCCGCGGGGCTGCGCGGGCGCGAGGGGCGCGAGGTGGCGCTCCAGTCGGTTCGCGACGCGGTGAAGCGCGTGCCCTGGGTCCGCGATTGCTCGGTGCGGCGCGTGTTCCCCGGCGCGCTCGAGGTGTCGATCGAATCGCACGCGCCGCTCGCCCGCTGGGACGACGAGCGCCTCGTGAGCGTCCGGGGCGAAGTCTTCGCCGCCGGCTACGACGGGGAGCTTCCGGTTTTTGCCGGCCCCGAGGGGACGGCCCCGGAAATGGCGGCGGCGTGGAAGGACATCGCGCGGGCAGCCGCGCCGCTCGCGAGCCCGATCGCGGAGCTGCGGCTTTCGGAGCGCCGGGCCTGGCAGGCAAAGCTCGCCTCGGGGCTCGTGATCGAGCTGGGGCGCGCGGACGTCGAGGCGCGGCTCGCGCGCTTCGCGGCCGTGTGGCCGCGCGTCGCCGCGCAGGCCGGAGCGGCGACCCACGCCGACCTGCGCTACCCGAACGGATTCGCGCTGCGCGGCGTCGCATCCGACGACAACAAGAAGATCGCGCCGAAGGGAAGACGCGCATGACGAAGAAGGCGAAGCCATGATCGTGAACCGCAGCCGCGAGAGCCGCAACATCCTGGTGGCGCTCGACATCGGCACCTCGAAGATCGTGACCCTGGTGGCGGAGGTGACGCCCGAGGCGACTTTGAACCTCATCGGGATGGGCAGCCATCCCTCGAGGGGCCTGAAGAAGGGCACGGTGGTGAACATCGAGTCCACGGTGACGGCCATCCAGCGCTCCCTCGAGGAGGCCGAGCTCATGGCCGACGTGAAGATCCGCGACGTGATCACCGGCATCGCCGGCAGCCACATCAAGAGCTTCAACTCGCACGGCATGGTCGCGATCAAGGACAAGGAGGTGTCGCAGTACGACATCGACCGCGTGATCGAGACCGCGCGCGCGGTCAACATCCCGATGGAGCAGCAGGTCCTCCACATCCTGGAGCAGGAATTCATCATCGACGGCCAGGGCGGCGTGCGCCAGCCGCTCGGCATGAGCGGCATGCGCCTCGAGGTGAAGGTGCACATCGTGACCGGGGCCGTGTCCGCCGCGCAGAACATCATGAAGTGCGTTCGCCGCTGCGGCCTCGAGGTGCGCGACCTCATGCTCCAGCCGCTCGCCTCGGCCGACGCGGTGCTGCTCGACGACGAGCGCGACCTCGGCGTGTGCCTGGTGGACGTCGGCGGCGGCACCACCGACCTCGCCGTGTTCACCGAGGGCGCCATCAAGCACACGAGCGTGATCCCGATCGCCGGCGACCAGATCACCAACGACATCGCGATGGCGCTGCGCACGCCGACCAAGGACGCCGAGGAGCTGAAGATCCGCCACGGCGTGGCGCTGCGCCAGCTCGCCAGCGTGAACGACATGATCGAGGTGCCCGGCGTGGGCGACCGCGGGGCGCGCGAGATCTCGCGCCAGACGCTGGCCGAGGTGATCGAGCCGCGCGTCGAGGAGCTCTACTCGCTCGTGCAGCGGGAGCTGCGCTCCTGCGGGCTGGAGGAGCTCCTGTCCTCGGGGATCGTGATCACCGGCGGCACCTCCCTCATGAAGGGGATGGTGGAGCTCGGCGAGGAGGTGTTCCACATGCCGGTGCGCGTGGGGCTGCCGCAGTACGCCGGGGCGCTCGCCGAGGTGGTGAGGAGCCCGCGCCATTCGACCGGGATGGGGCTGCTCATGGCGGGGCTGGAGCAGGTCAAGCGCGACCAGCACGCGAAGATCACGGGCACGGGCTTCAAGGACGTGCTCGAGAAGATGAGGAACTGGTTCAAGGGAAATTTCTAGGGTCAGCAGGCGGCGGACAGGCGTCAGGCTGGTGCAACGTGTTTCAAGACAAAGGAGACGACAAATGATCGAATTGCTGGAATCCCAATCGCCGGAAGCGGTGATCAAGGTAGTGGGCATCGGGGGCTGCGGCGGAAACGCGGTGGACCACATGATCAACAACGGCGTGCAGGGCGTGGAGTTCATCACCATGAACACCGACTCCCAGGCGCTCAAGAGGAACCTCGCGCGCACGACGCTGCAGCTGGGCACCGGCGTCACCAAGGGCCTGGGCGCGGGCGCCAATCCCGACGTGGGGCGCCAGGCGGCCGAGGAGGACAGGAGCCGCATCGAGGAGCTGGTGAGCGGCGCCGACATGCTCTTCATCACCGCGGGCATGGGCGGCGGGACCGGCACGGGGGCTGCCCCCGTGGTCGCCTCGATCGCGCGCGAGATGGGCATCCTCACGGTCGCGGTCGTGACCAAGCCCTTCGACTTCGAGGGCAAGCGCCAGAAGGTGGCGGCCATCGGCATCGACGCGCTCAAGCAGCATGTCGACTCGCTCATCATCATCCCCAACGAGCGCCTCATGCAGGTGCTCGGCGAGGACGTCGCCTACGAGGACGCCTTCCGCGCCTCCAACGACGTGCTCAACGGCGCGGTGGCGGGCATCGCCGAGGTGATCAACTGCCCCGGCCTCGTGAACGTCGACTTCGCGGACGTGCGCACCGTCATGAGCGAGAACGGGGTCGCGATGATGGGCTCGGCCCTCGCCTCGGGACAGGAGCGCGCGCAGATGGCCGCCGAGCAGGCGGTGCATTCGCCGCTGCTCGAGGACATCCACCTCTCCGGAGCGCGCGGCGTGCTGGTGAACATCACCGCCTCGAAGAGCCTCAAGCTCAAGGAGGTGCACGAGGTGATGAACACCATCCGCTCGTTCACCGCGGAGGATGCGACCATCATCTACGGCAGCGTGATCGAGGAGTCGATCGGCGACGGGCTTCGCGTGACCATCGTCGCCACTGGGCTCGGCGGGGCCGCCGCCCAGCGCCAGCCGACGATCTCGATCGTGCAGCGCACCGGCACCCACGACGAGTCGATGGCCGTCGACTACGAGGAGCTCGAGCAGCCCGCCGCGTTCCGCCGCCGCCGCGACCAGACGGTCGACGCGCTGCGCCACTCGGGCATGGAAACGCTCGACATCCCCGCGTTCCTGCGCAAGCAGGCGGACTGACGCCCCGGCCGCGGGGCTCGCGCCCCGCAGCCGGCCGTCGATCCCGCAAAGGCGGGAACATGATGCACCCGCGGCCGCCGCCGTCTCCCGGCGGCCGTGCCCGCCTTCCTTCGGGCCCGCGAAAGCGGGCCCTTTTCCTTCCTACTTCCGCGGCGCGCTGAACACGTGGGCGCGGTCCTTCCGCGGCGCATGGCACTCGAAGCACGCCTTGGCGGCGTTCGCACCCACCGCGCGCTCGGATTTCGAGTCGCCCTTGAAGCCTTCGAATCCCCAGCCGCGGGTCGCGGCGAAGCGCTTCGCGCCGCGCGCCATCACGCCGACCACCTTGCGGGCGCCCTCGGGGTAGGCGACGTCGGCCGAGGCTGCGGGCAGGGCGGCGAGGGCGGCCGGCGAGGACGGTCCACGGCATGGTCGAGGACATCGTGGGCTGCAAGTGGTCCCTCACCGTGATCGACCGCGTGCGGTCTGGAGTTCGCCGACCGGGAGCCATCGAGCACGCGGTGCCGGGACTCTCCCAGAAGGTGCTTAACGAGCGCCTTCGCAAGCTCGTCCGGTTCGGGATCCTCGCCAAGGAGGCCTACCCGGAGGTGCCGCCGCGCGTGGAGTATTCGCTCACCGACTTCGGGGGCCAATTCGTCCGCATCCTGGACGCCATCCGGGCGCTGGAAGACGAAAGGCCCGCACGGCGGGGCACGACCGTTTCCTAAGATGATGATAGAATTGACCTTTTGGATGCCCGGCGCGGCCACGAGCAGCGCCGCTTCGCCACCATGATTCGCCAGCGCACCCTCAAGTCCACCGTCCGGGCCACCGGCGTCGGCGTCCACACGGGCCAGAAGGTGACGCTCGTCCTTCGCCCGGCCGCGCCGGACACCGGCATCGTCTTCTGCCGCTCGGACCTGCCGGGCAATCCCGCCATCCCGGCTCGCGCCCACAACGTGTCGGACACGCGCATGGCCACCGTGCTCGAGAAGGACGGCGCGCGCGTGTCCACGGTCGAGCACCTGATGAGCGCCTTCTTCGGGCTCGGCATCGACAACGCCTACGTCGACGTGTCGGCCGAAGAGGTGCCGATCATGGACGGAAGCGCGGCGACCTTCGTCTTTCTCCTGCAGCAGGCGGGCGTGGAGGAGCAGGCGGCGACCAAGAAGTACATCCGCGTCCTGAAGACCATCGCCATCGAGCAGGGCGACAAGCGGGTGAGCCTCGCGCCCTTCCCCGGCTTCAAGGTCGGCTTCTCGATCGAGTTCCGCCACCCCGTGTTCGAGCAGTCGGAGACGACCGTCGACATCGATTTCGGCGAGGTTTCGTTCCTGAAGGACGTCGCCCGCGCGCGCACCTTCGGCTTCACCCAGGACGTGGAGGCCCTGCGCTCGGCGGGGCTCGGCCGCGGGGGATCGCTCGACAACGCCATCGTGGTCGACGATTTCCGGGTGCTCAACGCCGAGGGACTGCGTTTCGACGACGAGTTCGTGAAGCACAAGGCGCTCGACGCCGTCGGCGACCTCTACCTCCTCGGGCACCCCCTCATCGGCGCCTTCCGCGGCCACAAGTCCGGCCATGCGCTCAACAACCAGCTGGTGCGCGCCCTCATCGAGGACGCGTCGGCCTGGGAGGAAGTGACCTTCGCCGAAGCCCGCGACCTGCCGGCGGCTTTCGCCAACATGCTGCTTCAGGGCGCCTGACCGGGCCCCGCCGGCCGCCAAGTGCTCGTCATCCGGGCCGTCGTCCTTTTCGCCCTCCTGTTCCTGGTTGCCCTGGTCGGGGCCTGGCTCGCGACGCACGACCGGAAATACCTCAGGATCGCCGGCAAGACGATCCAGGTCGTGACCCTCCTCGTGGTCGCCTTCGCCCTGTTCTACCTCTTCGAGCGGGTGCTCCTGTTCCTCTGATCCCGGATGATCCTGTCCAGGGTGTCCTTGAGCGGCGAGTCGGCCAGGCCCCGCGCGACCTCCGCCAGGCGCTCCACCGGGATGTCCTCTCTCGCGCGCACCCTGCGGACGGGCGCCGGCGCGCTCACTTGAACTTCGATTCTCAATCCAGTAAGCTCTTGATCCCGCTTGTGTTTCAATGTGTCGTTCCCCGGTCGGGCAGGAGCGGTGAGCCCGGCCAGCAGTCTCGGCGTCAACGACCTCAAGGCCGCGGCGACCGGCGCGTTGTCCGCGCGAACCACAATAGTCGTTCCATCAACGGCGCATACCCGGCTCGTGGAAGCGAGCTCGACGGGTACCACGGTCCGATAGCGCGCCTGCAGGCGCCCGACTTGTTCCAGCCGGTCTCGAACCGGGGCAAGTTCGGGGTTGTCGCGGAGCAGTCGGGCAAGCGGTCCGGTGGCCATCGTTGGCGATCTAGGAGTGACGGATGAACATTATTCTGGTTTCGGACAGCCTGGCAAAAAGCCGCAGCTTCACGCTGTCCCAGTCCCAGGTGATCCTGGTGGCGCTCGGCATCCTCATGTCGGGCTTCTTCCTGGCGATGGTGACCTACATGGTCACGATGAAGTTCTCGACCGACCTGCGCAACCCCTACGTGCGCTCGCTCCTCACGGCGCTGCACGAGGAAGACGCCAAGCGCAACGAGACGGAGATGAAGGAAACCCTCAACTCGCTCGCCGTGAAGGTGGGCGAGCTCCAGGCCCGGATCATGCGCCTGGACGCCTTCGGCGAGCGCCTGGCCAAGTCCGCCGGGATCAAGCCCACGGAGTTCCGCTTCGACGAGAAACCCGGCCAGGGCGGCGCCGCACCCTCGCCCGCCTTCTCGCGGGACCAGACGCTCCCCGAATTCAAGCAGATGCTCGACGAGATCTCGCGCGTCCTCGACGACCGCGCCGACAAGATGGGCGTGCTCGACTCCGTGTTCATGGACGACCGCCTTGCCCGCAAGACCATTCCGACGACGCTGCCGGTCCACCAGGGCTACTACTCCTCCAACTACGGCATTCGCATCGACCCGATCTCGGGGCGGTCCGCCCTGCACACGGGCGTCGACATCATCGCCACCCCGGGGACGCCGGTCATGGCGGCCGCGGGCGGCGTCGTGTCGACCGTGGCGTTTCACCCGGAATACGGGAACATCGTCGACATCGACCACGACAACGGCCTCACCACGCGCTACGCGCACCTGCTGAAAAGCTCGGTCAAGGTGGGCGACGTCGTGATGAAGGGCCAGCTCGTCGCGCAGGTCGGCAACACCGGGCGCACCACCGGGCCGCACCTGCATTTCGAGGTTCGCGAGAAGGGCGTCCCCCTGAATCCGAACAAGTTCTTCGCGCTCGACAAGAAGGAGGGGACGATCCCCATCGCCCTTCGCAGGTAGCCGCGCGCCCGGGCCGGGGTTGCATTCCGGCAGCCCGACCCCATTTCGACTTATAATTTCACCTCTCTCCGGCCCCGATGGGGCCGGTTTCGCATCCGTCCCCGCCCAGCCCACCCCGTGTTCGCAAACGTCCTCAAGGCCATATTCGGCAGCCGCAACGACCGACTCCTCAAGCAGTACCGGAAGACGGTCGAATCCATCAACGCCCTCGAGCCCGCCGTCGAGAAGCTCTCCGACGAGGCCCTCGCGGCCAAGACGCCGGAGCTGCGCGCGAAGGTCGCCGCGGGCACCCCCCTCGACGACATCCTGCCCGAGGCGTTCGCCGTCGTCCGCGAGGCTTCGAAGCGCGTGCTCGGCATGCGCCACTTCGACGTGCAGCTCGTCGGGGGCCTCGCGCTGCACCAGGGAAAGATCGCCGAGATGCGCACCGGCGAGGGCAAGACGCTCGTCGCCACGCTCCCGTCCTACCTGAACGCCCTCACCGGCAACGGCGTGCACGTGGTCACCGTGAACGACTACCTCGCCCGCCGCGACGCGGAGTGGATGGGGCGCATCCACCGCTTCCTCGGGCTCACGGTCGGCGTGGTCGTGCCGCAGATGGAGAACGCGGAGAAGCAGGCCGCCTACCAGTCGGACATCACCTACGGCACCAACAACGAGTTCGGCTTCGACTACCTGCGCGACAACATGGCCACGCAGGTGTCCGAGCGCTTCCAGCGCCCCCTCAATTACGCGATCGTCGACGAGGTGGACTCGATCCTCATCGACGAGGCGCGCACCCCGCTCATCATTTCCGGCCAGGCCGAGGATTCCACGGACCTGTACCGGCGCATCAACACGCTCGTTCCGTTCCTGGTGAAGCAGGAGGACGAGAAGGCCGAAGGCGACTACTGGGCGGACCTGAAGCTCCACAACGTGACCCTCTCCGAGCAGGGCCACGAGCATGCCGAGGAGCTCATGACGAAGGCGGGGCTGCTTCCCGAGGGCGCGAGCCTGTACGACCCGGCCAACATCATGCTGATGCACCACCTCTACGCCGGCGTGCGCGCGCACGCGCTCTACCACCGCGACCAGCACTACGTCGTGCAGAACGACGAGGTGGTGATCGTCGACGAGTTCACCGGCCGCATGATGGCCGGCCGGCGCTGGTCGGACGGCCTGCACCAGGCGGTGGAGGCGAAGGAGGGGGTGACGATCAAGAACGAGAGCCAGACGCTCGCCTCGATCACCTTCCAGAACTACTTCCGCCTCTACAAGAAGCTCTCCGGCATGACCGGCACGGCCGACACCGAGGCCTTCGAGTTCTCGCAGATCTACAACCTCGAGACGGTGCTCATCCCCACGCACCGCCCGATGGTCCGCAAGGATTCCAACGACCAGGTCTTCATCACCGCCAAGGAGAAGTACCAGGCCATCATCGGCGAGGTGAAGGACTGCCACGAGCGCGGCCAACCCGTGCTGCTGGGCACGACCTCGATCGAGAATTCCGAGCTCATCGCCGAGATGCTCGCGAAGGAGGGACTCCCGCACCAGGTGCTCAACGCCAAGCAGCACGCGCGCGAGGCGGAGATCGTGGCCCAGGCGGGCAGGCCGAAGATGATCACCATCGCCACCAACATGGCGGGGCGCGGCACCGACATCGTGCTGGGCGGAAACCCGGATCCCGAGATCCAGTCGGTGAGGGCCGACGAGACCCTCGCGGAACCCGACAAGGAGCGCCGCATCGCCGGCATCCGCGAGGCCTGGCAGGCGCTGCACAACGAGGTCGTCGCCGCCGGCGGCCTGCACATCGTCGGCTCCGAACGCCACGAGTCGCGCCGTATCGACAACCAGCTGCGCGGCCGCGCGGCGCGCCAGGGCGACCCCGGCTCCTCGCGGTTCTTCCTGTCGTTCGAGGATCCGCTGCTCAAGATCTTCGCCGGCGAGCGCCTGCAGGCGGTGATGCGCTCCCTGAAGATCCCCGAGGGCGAGGCCATCGAGGCGAAGATGGTCACGCGCTCGATCGAGAACGCCCAGCGCAAGGTCGAGGCCCGCAACTTCGACATCCGCAAGCAGCTCCTCGAGTACGACGACGTCGCGAGCGACCAGCGCAAGGTCATCTACGCGCAGCGCAACGAGCTCCTCGAGACCAGCGACATCTCGCCCACGATCGCGGCCATCCGCGCCGACGTGCTGGCCTCCCTCGTCCGCGAGAACGTGCCGCCGGACTCGGTCGAGGAGCAGTGGGACCTCCCGGCCGTCGAGCGCCGGCTGGAGAGCGACTTCTTCATGGTCGCGCCGGTGAAGGAATGGGTGGAGAAGGACGATTCGCTCGACCCCGAGAAGATCGCCGCGAAGGTGGTCGAGCAGGCCGCCGCCGACTACGAGGCCAAGTTCGCGCCCATCGACAAGGAAGTGCTTCACCAGTACGAGCGCTCGGTGATGCTGCAGGCGATCGACACGCACTGGCGCGAGCACCTCTCCGCGCTCGACTACCTGCGCCAGGGCATCCACCTGCGCGGCTACGCGCAGAAGCAGCCCAAGCAGGAGTACAAGCGCGAGGCCTTCGAGCTCTTCGGCGCGATGCTCGACTCGATCAAGCGCCAGGTGACCCAGCACCTCATGGCCGTGCAGATCCGCTCGCAGGCGGAGGTGGAGGAAGCCGAGCGGCGCGCCGAGGAAGCCGCCCAGGCGGTGAAGAACGTCCAGTACCACCATGCCGACTTCGACGAGGCGCTCGCGCAGGCCCCGGCCGATGGAGCCGAGGCCACCGCGACCGCCGAGCCGGCACAGCCGTTCGTGCGCGCGGGCCACAAGGTCGGGCGCAACGACCCGTGCCCCTGCGGCTCGGGCAGGAAATACAAGAACTGCCACGGCAAGCTCGCCTGAGGGATAATTCCCGGCCTATGGCCGTGAACCTCGACCCGCCCCGCGCGGAAAACCTCCTGACCATCGCCGGCGTGCGTCTCGGCGTGGCCGAAGCCGGCATCCGCAAGAAGGGCCGCAAGGATCTCCTGGTCGTCGAGATCGCCGACGGCAGCCGCGTGGCCGGCGTCTTCACGCAGAACCGCTACTGCGCGGCGCCCGTGACCGTCTGCCGCGACCACCTTGCCAACGAAGGCCGGATCCGCGCGATCGTCGTGAACACCGGCATCGCCAATGCGGGCACGGGCGAGGCCGGCCTGGACGACGCGCGGGCCGCCTGCGCCGCGGTGGCGGCGGTCCTCGGCGTGGACGCGCGCGCCGTCCTGCCGTTCTCCACCGGCGTGATCATGGAACACCTGCCGATGGATCGCCTCCTCGCCGGCATCCCGCCTGCCGCCGCCGCCCTGCGCGCCGACGCGTGGGCGGAGGCCGCCGCGGCCATCATGACCACCGACACGGTGCCCAAGGCGGTTTCGCGCCAGGTCGTGATCGACGGCCGCACCATCACCGTCACGGGCATCGCCAAGGGCGCGGGCATGATCCAGCCCGACATGGCGACGATGCTGGGCTTCATCGCCACCGACGCGGCCGTGGGCCACGACACCCTCGAGGACATGGTGCGCTTCGTGGCCGACCGGTCCTTCAACGTCGTGACCGTGGACGGCGACACCTCGACCAACGATTCCTTCGTCCTCATCGCCACCGGCCACGCGGGAAACCCCCGCATCGTCGGCGAGGGCACCGCGGAGTTCACGCTGCTGGCCGAGTGCGTGCTGGAAGTGGCGCAGGTCCTGTCGCAGGCCATCGTGCGCGACGGCGAGGGCGCCACCAAGTTCATGACCATCGTCGTGGAGGGCGGGGCGACGCGCGCCGAATGCGTGCGCGTCGGCAAGTCGATCGCCCATTCCCCGCTGGTGAAGACGGCGTTCTTCGCCTCCGATCCCAACCTCGGCCGGATCCTGTGCGCGGTCGGCAACGGCGGCATCCCGGACCTCGACCCGGAGAAAGTGACGCTCCACCTGGGCGACGTCCTCGTCGCCGAGAAGGGCGGGCGCGCGCAGGCCTACACCGAGGAGCAGGGCAAGGCGGTGATGGCGCCCGCCGAGATCACCGTGCGCGTGGGCCTGGGGCGAGGCGTGGAGACCGCCACCGTGTGGACGTGCGATTTCTCGTACGACTACGTGAAGATCAACGCGGATTACCGCAGCTGAGGCCGGGGGAAAGCCGATGGCCGGCACCGTGACCCCGCAACTCGAGGCCTACTACGCGAAGCGCGCGCGGGAGTACGAACGCATCTACGACAAGGCCGAGCGCCAGGACGAGCTCGCCTGGCTGCGCGACCGGCTGCCGAGGCTCTTCGAGGGCCGGCGCGTCCTGGAAGTCGCCTGCGGCACGGGCTACTGGACGCAGCTCATCGCGCGGAAGGCCGCGCACGTGACCGCCTGCGACATCAACGAGGCGGTGCTCGAGATCGCGCGCGAGAAGCCCATCCCGAAGGGGAGGGTCACCTTCGCGAAGGCCGACGCGTTCGCGCCCGGCGGCCTGTGCGAAGGGTGCGACGCCGCCTTCGCCGGCTTCTGGTGGTCGCACGTGCGGAAGTCCGACCTCGCGCGCTGGCTTGCTTCGATGGCAGCCGCGCTGCCCGCCGGGTCGCTCGTCGCCATCCTCGACAATCGCTACGTCGAGGGCAGCTCCACGGCGGTGTCCCGCCGCGACGCGGAAGGAAACACCTACCAGGTGCGCGAACTCCTGTCCGGCGAGACGCACGAGGTGCTCAAGAACTTCCCGACCGCCGCCGAGCTCGCCGACGCCGTGCGTCCCATCGCCGCGCAGGCGCACCTCGAGGAAACGCTCTACTACTGGCTTCTCGTCTTCCGCCTCAAATGACCGACTCCCTCGACCGCTTCCTCGGTCGCGTCGACGCGCTCGTCGACCGGCTGGAAAGGATCCTTCCCGCGGGCACGCAGCCCGTCGACTGGTCCGCCGGCACCGCCTTCCGCTGGCGCAAGCGCGGCGGCCGCGGCTTCCTCGACCCCGTGCGCCATCCGCACGCCATCGCCTTCGCGGACCTGCTGGACATCGACGAGCAGAAGAAGCGCCTGCGCGAGAACACGGCGCAGTTCGTCGCGGGCCGGCCGGCCAACAACGTGCTCCTCACCGGCGCGCGCGGCACCGGCAAGAGCTCGCTCGTGAAGGCGGCGTTGAACGAGTTCTCGAAGAAGGGCCTGCGCCTCATCGAGGTCGACAAGGCCGACCTCGTGGACCTTCCGGACATCGTCGACATCGTGGCCGAGCGCGGCGAGCGCTTCATCGTCTTCTGCGACGACCTCTCCTTCGAGGCCTCCGATCCGGGATACAAGTCGCTCAAGGTGGCGCTGGACGGCACGATCGCCGGCTCCGCCGACAACCTCCTCATCTACGCCACCTCGAACCGCCGCCACCTCATGCCCGAGTTCATGGGCGAGAACCTCGAGGCGAGGCACGTGGGCGGCGAGATCCACCCGGGCGAGACGACGGAGGAGAAGATCTCGCTCTCCGAGCGCTTCGGGCTGTGGCTTTCGTTCTACCCGTTCGACCAGGAGCAGTACCTCGACATCGCGGCGCACTGGGTCGGCGCGCTGGGCGGCAAGCCGGGCGAGGGCTTGGATTCCGCCGCGCTCCTCTGGGCGCTGGAGCGCGGCTCGAGGAGCGGGCGCGTCGCCTGGCAATTCGCCAGGGACTACGTGGGCCGCGGCGCCCGCGGGCGCAAGTGACGGCGATCACCGAGGTCGCCGCCGCCGTCATCGAGCGGCCCGACGGCACCTTCCTGCTGGCCTGCCGCCCCGAGGGCAAGCCCTATCCCGGCTACTGGGAGTTCCCCGGCGGCAAGGTCGAGCCCGGCGAGGACCCGCGGGAGGCGCTGGTCCGCGAGCTGAAGGAGGAGCTCGGCATCGGCGTGCGCGAAGCCACGCCCTGGATCACGCGCGTCTACGCCTACACGCACGCGACGGTGCGGCTGCACTTCTTCCGCGTCACCGCGTGGGATGGCGATCCGCAGCCGCTCGAGGACCAGGCCATCGCCTGGCAGCACCCCGGGGCCACCGACGTGAGCCCGATGCTTCCCGCCAACACCCCGGTGCTGGCTGCGCTGGAATTGCCCGCGGTGATGGTGGTTTCCAATGCCGCGCAGGCCGGCTTCGACGCCTGGTCGCTCAAGCTCTCGGCGCGGGTGATCCACGAGAAGCTCCTCATCCAGATCCGCGAAAAGGGGCTCGAGCCGCAACGCATCCAGTTCCTGCTTTCGCGCGCCCTGACCCGCGGCACGCCCTTCGGCGCGATCGTCGTCGTGAACAGCGACTGCGGCGCCTGGCCGCAGGCCGATGGCGTGCATCTGACCGCGCGGGCCCTGATGGCCGCGGTGGCGCGCCCTGCGGGGCGCATCGTCGGCGCGTCCTGCCACGATGCCCACGAAATCGCGCAGGCCGCGAAGCTGGGCCTCGACTACGTGGTGGCGGGGCCGCTGCGGGACACGCCCTCGCACCCCGGCGCGGCCACGCTCGGCTGGGACGGGTTCCGCGCGCTGGTGCGCGACTGCCCGCTGCCGGCCTACGCGATCGGCGGCCTCACGCGCGCCGACCTCGCCGAGGCGAAACGCCACGGCGCGCACGGCGTTGCCCTGCGTTCCTCGGCCTTTCCCGGTTGAAAGGGGTCAGTAGGTCTTGTAGGGCAGGAACTTGCCCGAGAGCACCACGTTCACGCGGTCGCCCTTCGGGTCCGCCTCGCGCGTGATGTCCATCTTGAAGTCGATCGCGCTCATGATCCCGTCGCCGAACTCCTCGTGGATGAGCTCCTTGATCGTGGTGCCGTAGACATTGACGATCTCGTACCAGCGGTAGATCAGCGGATCGGTCGGCACGGCGGTCGGCAGCGACCCCTTGTACGGGGCGACCTGCAGGAGCTTCACCGCGGCTTCCGGCAGCCCGAAGATCCTGCCGACCTTCCCGGCCTGGGCCTTGGTGAGCGCCATCTGTCCCAGGCACGCGGCGGTGACCCATTCCTTCGACTCGCCGACCTTCTTCGCCACGTCGGCCCACTTGATGCCCTTCTGGACCTTGGCCGAGTAGACGAGGTCGGTCACGTCCTCGCGCGTCATGGGCCTCATGCCGGCCACGGCAGCCAGCGCTGCGTTCTCCTTCATCGAGCTCTTCATGTTTCCTCCATGGGGTTTCACTTGACCTGCTTGAGCAGTGCCGGGCGCGGTGCGGCGGGGGCCTCGTCGCCCTCCGCGAGCCCGGGCATCACGACACGGGGGCTCTCCTCGTTGGCGGCGACCTCGGCGCGCCCCTCCTGAAGCAGCTTCGAGCGGTGCACGAGGAAGTCGACGAGGTGGTTGCGGATGCGGTAGTAGTGCGGGTGGTGATGCACGTCGTGACGCGAACGCGCGCGCGGCAGGGTGTTCACGACGATCTCCGCGACGCGGGCCTTCGGCCCGTTGGTCATGAGCAGGATCTTGTCGGCCAGCAGGATCGCCTCGTCCACGTCGTGCGTGATCATGAAGACCGTCTGCTGCGTCCCGGCGCAGATCGCGACGAGCTCCTCCTGGATGGCGCCGCGCGTGAGGGCATCCAGCGCCCCGAACGGCTCGTCGAGGAGCAGCATCTTGGGCTGGATCGCGAAGGCACGCGCGATGCCCACGCGCTGCTTCATGCCGCCGGAGAGCGCCGAGGGCTTCCTGTCCTCGTTGCCGGTGAGTCGCACCAGGTCGATGTACTTCTGGCAGTGCGCGTCGATCCTCGAGCGCGGCCAGTCCGGCCAGCGCGACTTCACGGCGAAAGCGATGTTCCTCCTCACCGTGAGCCATGGCATGAGCGCATGCCCCTGGAAGACGACCCCCCGGTCGAGGCTCGGCCCCGAGATCTCGCGGCCGTCCATGACCACCTCGCCGGCCGTGGCCGCGTCGAGGCCGGCCAGGATGTTGAGGATCGTGGTCTTGCCGCAGCCCGAATGGCCGATCACGCACACGAACTCGCCGCGCCCGATCGTGAAGGCGACGTCCTCGAATACCGGGGCCGCTGCCGCGGCATAGCGCTTGGCGAGGCCGCGGACCTGCAGGAAGGTGGAGGCGCTCATTCGACGTACGCGACCGCGCGCTGGGCGATGCCGAAGAGGAAGTCGAGGATCATGCCGACCACGCCGATCACGAGGATCGCGAAGATGACGTTCGAGAGAGAGAGGTTGTTCCACTCGTTCCAGACGAAGTAGCCGATGCCGAGGTTGCCCACGAGCATCTCGGCGGCCACGATCACCAGCCAGGCGATGCCCATGGAGATGCGCATGCCCGTGAGGATCACGGGCGCGGCGGCGGGCAGGATCACCTGGAACGCGGTGCGCAACGTGCCGGCTTCCAGCGTCTTCGCGACGTTCAGCCAGTCGCGCCGCACGTTCGCCACGCCGTGGGCGGTGTTGATGAGCATCGGCCAGACGGAGCAGACGAAGATCACGAAGATGGACGACGTCGTCGAGTCCTTGATGGTGTAGAGCGCGAGCGGCATCCAGGCGAGCGGCGAAATGGGCTTCAGCACCTGGATGAACGGATCGAGCGCCCCGTGGATGAGCGGCGACAGGCCGATGGCGAATCCCAGCGGCAGTGCCACCAGAGCGGCCAGCACGAAGCCGAGCGCCACGCGGGAAAGCGAGTAGGCGATCTGGATGCCGATGCCCTTGTCGTTGGAGCCCGCGTCGTAGAAGGGATCGGAAAGCTGCTTCGCGATCGTGGTGCCCATCTGCGCGGGCGTGGGCAGGCCGTCGCTCTTGGGCTTGTCCAGGCCCATGAGCCGTGCGTACTCGGGGTCCACGGCCTGGGCGGCGCCGCCCTTCGGCAGCGTGCCGACGTGCCAGGCGAGCAGCACCACCGCCAGCAACAGGCAGGACAGGATGGCGGACTTGGCCCGCTGCGACACGCGCTAGGCCCTCTTGATGGCGAAGCCGGCGACGTAGGCGTCGGCCTTCGCGGCGTCGAAGGGCTTGCCCATCACGACGATCCTCTTCGGCATGTCGGCCGGAGCGAGGATCCCCTCTTCCTTCATGCGCTTCTTCGCGTCGGTCACGAGGTAGACCTGCTCGACGATGTCCTTGTACCTCACGTCGCCCTTGAGGTAGCCCCAGCGCTTCATCTGCGACAGGATCCAGACGCCCAGCGCGTTCCACGGCACGGGGTCGAACCCGATCCGGTCGGGCACGTTCTTCACGTTGCCCAGGCCGTCGGCGAACTTCCCCGTGAGGACCTGCTCGAGGACCGGCACGGGCTGGTTGAGGTAGTTGGCCGGCGCGATGGCGTTGGCGATCGTGGAGCGGTTGCCGGGGTCGGCGGCCATGGCGGCGGCGTTGAGCACGGCGCGGTAGAGCGCGGCGAAGGTGTTGGGATTGTCCTTCACCCATTGCGCACGAACGCCCAGGGAGCAGCAGGGATGCCCGTCCCACAGCTCCTTCGTGAGCAGGTGGATGAATCCCACCTGGTCGTAGACCGCGCGCTGGTTGAAGGGATCCGGGCCGAGGTAGCCGTCGATGTTGCCCGCGCGCAGGTTCGCCACCATCTCGGGCGGGGGCACCACGCGGATCTGGATGTCGCGGTCGGGATCGATGCCGTGCTCGGCGACGTAGTAGCGCAACAGGAAGTTGTGCATCGAGAACTCGAAGGGGACGGCGAACTTCATCCCCTTCCACTTGCGGGGGTCGCGGTTGTCCTTGTGCTTGAGCGCCAGCGTGATGGCCTGGCCGTTGGAATTCTGGATGGTGGCCACGTTCATGGGCAGGGCGCCGGAGCCCACGCCCAGCGATATCGCGAGCGGCATCGGGGCCAGCAGGTGCGAGGCGTCGTACTCCTTGTTCATCACCTTGTCGCGGATGAGCGCCCAGCCGGCGGTCTTCACGAGCGTGACGTTGAGCCCCTGCTTCTCGTAGAAGCCGAGCGGCGCGGACATGATGAGCGGGGTCGCGCAGGTGATCGGGATGAAGCCCACCTTCAGGTCCTTCTTCTCGACCTTGCCCTTCTCCTGTGCCATGGCCTGCAGGGCGCCCAGCGGGAAGAGGCTCGCGATTGCGGCCATCGCCGTGTTCGACCCGACGGCGCGCAGGAAGCGGCGACGCTCGGCGTCCCTCGGGAACAGCGCCTTCACGACGGCAGTCTGCAGGGCCTGGCCGGAAAGCGCCTCGGCATCGCGTCCGGCGGCCTCGTGTTCGGCGGCGGAAGCGTGGCGGCCGCAGGCGCAGCCCAGGCTGGATTCGGCGTTGAACGGATTGTCGAAGAGGCTCATGGCGCGTCTCGCAAGGGAAGGATGCAAGGGCCACAGCATCAAGCGTGCCAGCGCGACTCAAGGCGAACGCAAGCCACGACGCGCACGGATTCCTGTCGCCGCCGCACCGTGTCGGTGCCGGCGGGTTGCGGCTCGATTCAGATTGGTGCGCGCAGGATGCGCAGCGACTCAGGAAGTTCGCCGGGGCGGTCGCAAAACGCATGCGCGCCTGCTTCGGCGAGTTCCGCGCGAGAGCCGTAGCCCCAGGTCGCGCCCAGGGCCCCCGCGCCATGGTGGCGCGCGGCGATCATGTCCACGCCGCGGTCGCCGATCATCACGGCCCGCCCGGGGTCGAGCCCGTGGTGAGGGAAGAGGTGCGCGAGGAGGTCGCGCTTGTCCTCGCGCGTTCCGTCCAGCTCGCAGCCGTGCACGGCCTCGAAGTGCGCGTCGAGCGCGAAGTGGCTCACGATGCGCTCGGCGTAGATGCGCGGCTTCGAGGTCGCCACGTAGAGCGGGTGGCCGGCGCCACGCAGCGCCGCGAGCGCCTCGGCGATGCCCTCGTAGGGCGCGTTCTCGTAGAGCCCCACGTCGGCGAAGCGCTCGCGATAGTGCGCGATCGCCCGCTCCACCGCATCGCGCGAGTCGGTACCCATGAGCTTCGCAAGGGAGGCTCGCAGGGGCGGACCGATGGCGAAGGTGAGCTGGTCGGGGGGCGGCGGCTCGTGCCCCATGCATTCGAGCGCGTGGGCGATGCACCGCGTGATGCCCTCGCGCGGATCGGTGAGCGTGCCGTCGAGGTCGAAGAGGATGGCGTTCATGCGCCCGGCCCGGCGAGCGCCGAGGCGTCGAGAAGTCCGGCGGCCGCGCGCGGATCGGCGCCCGGCGTGAAGGGCAGTCGGCCGATGAGCGGCGCGGGCAGGCGCCCGGCCAGCGCGGCGACGTTCTCGTCGGCGGCCGGCATGCGCGGGTCGATCGCATTGGCGATCCAGCCGGCGAAGGCGAGTCCGGCACGTTCGATCGACTCCGCGGTGAGCAGCGCATGGTTGAGGCAGCCCAGCCGCAGTCCCACCACGAGCACCACGGGCAATTCCAGCGCGCGGGCCAGGTCGCGCGCGTCCAGCGCCGGGCCGAGGGGGACGTGGAATCCGCCCACGCCTT
>Ga0255338_1003365_pt1 | contig 19454 bp, 12 predicted proteins | sample MeOH1_35cm_T4_19_FD_203715 | JGI IMG/M metagenome (GOLD analysis project Ga0255338, IMG submission 203715) | Sandy soil microbial communities from University of British Columbia, Vancouver, Canada - MeOH1_35cm_T4_195 | ecosystem: Engineered > Artificial ecosystem > Sand microcosm > Unclassified ...
CATTGGCAAGGAGCTCGAGCTCCTCGGCGTCGCTTCGTAGAATATCGAGGTACCGATCCACGTCATGCGGGGCGATGCCAACACGCGACATGCGCTGAGCGATCCGACGCTGCAGCGTGCCGGGTTTGTACAGCGTGAAATCATGTGCCGTTTTGCTGCGCAAAAGAGCGATAATCGCGGACAAATAATCCAGCGCATCGCTCTGTGACGCCGCGTCGGCATGAGCTCGAGTGGAGGCAGCTTTCTGGCGATATTCGACGAGAGCTTGGGAAATCTTGGCGACGGGCAGCACGAGATCGACCGCGCCCGTCTGGATTGCGCTGCGGGGCATGCCGTCATAGGTGGCTTCGTCGGGGTCCTGAGCGATGACGAGACCGCGGCTTGCCTTCACGGCTTTCAGTCCAAGGCTCCCATCAGCTCCCGTTCCGGAAAGAACTACACCGACGGCGCTGCCGCCGTACTCGGTGGCCAGCGAATGCAATAAAAAGTCGAAAGGCAGACGGGCTCCATGGCGCTCCTGAGGTTGCGAGAGGTGCAGCGCTCCATTACCGACGGAGAGATACGCTCCCGGAGGAATGACATAAAGATGATCACGTTCGATCAGCATTCCGTTCGTTGCTTGCACCACGGGCATTGAGGTGTGCGCCGCCAGCAATTCGACCATCATGCTTTCGTGGGTCGGATCCAGATGCTGTACCAGTATGAAGGCCATGCCCATATCGGCGGGCAGGGTAGCCAGCAGCCTCCGGCAGGCGTCGAGACCTCCTGCGGAGGCGCCTATTCCAACAACCTTGAAATCGTCAGCGTTATCAAGCGGCTTACGAATGGCGCGTCGGCCTGCGTGTGCTTCGGTCGCTTTCGCTGTGCGCGGACGGCTCGCAACCATGTGGCATTGCTTTCAAATTGCCGCTTTCAGAAGCGCTAAAATTTAATAATAGCACAGCTCCCCCTGCAAAGGGTGTTTCGTTCTGGGGCGAAATATCCCCGGCTGAGTAGTTTCCGAGGCTGTTTTCCGCAGTCGCTGCTCGGCTATGGTCCGAGCGTCAAGTTTTGATCTGTCTGCAGAGAGTCGATGTGATCGAACGTCGACGCGCAGGCGTTGAGGGTAGCGCCGATACACGAGCGTGACCGGAATTGCGGCCCATGCCCAAGGTACTGGCGCAGAAGGCAAGCAGCGAGACAAAGGAAGCGCCGACGCTTCGGGTGGTGACAAGACCGTCATTGCCAAATAACCAGACGAACAGGAATTCAACGATGACGATCAACATTCGAAGCATTTTTCTAGCGACCTCGCTCGCGGTCGCGACCGTCGCCACGACGGCTGTTTTTGCGGGCGTGCAGGATCGCGCAAACGCAGCGACTGCGGAGGATCTCAACAAGGACGCTGACCAGGCCTTGCAGATGCTCTACAAGACGAATCCGCTGGCGGCCTCGCTTTCGAAGAGAGCCAAAGCGATCCTGGTTTTCCCCAACATGGTCAAGGCGGGGCTAGTGTTCGGCGGCGCCTATGGCGAAGGTGTGCTCAAATCTGGCTCTACGGTCGACGGCTACTATAATTCCTTCACTGGGTCGTGGGGGTTGCAGGCTGGCGCCCAGTCTTACGGCTATGCCGTATTCCTCATGACCGACAAGGCGGTGAAGTATATTCACCGTTCGGAAGGCTGGGAAATCGGCGTCGGGCCGACCGTCGTGATCGTCGATCAGGGCGCCGCCAAGAACCTGTCCACCTCGACACTGAAGGACGATGCCTATGCCTTCATTTTCGATCAGCAGGGATTGATGGCAGGCGTCAGCATTGAGGGAACGAAGATCAGTCATATCAAGCGCTGAACGAAGACCGGACAATCAGCTCTCGCCTCGTCCCGGATACCGGACGAGGCGATTGCATGTCAGGACTGCGGGTGAATTTAAAAAGCTCACTCGCCAATCTGGTTCGCCAATTCGCGGCTATGCCGCTCAAAGGAGATATTCATGGATCGTTTGCTCACGGGCGGCGTGGTTCTCGTTCTTCTCGGTTTGCTCGGCTTTTCAATTCCGGTTTTCACGACTCATAAAACCGAAGACGTTGCGCGAGTGGGAGACCTCAAGATTCAGACGACGGAAAGTACCCGACACGACATACCGCCGCTGCTCAGTGGCGGTGTGATGCTTGTCGGTGTCGTGCTCATCGCCGCGAGCCTTTACAGGAAGCGCTGAGCAAGCGGGAGAAGTCGTCCACATCTGCGTAGTTTCCGAGGCTCTGCTGCCGAGGGGGCGGGCGCTAGTGTGGGGCTTACGGATGCGTCCTGCGCCATGCGATGTGCCTATAGTGCCCCGGCGACGTTTCCACCCTCTTTGTAAACAGTGGAGAATCGATCATGCCGCCGACACGAAACACGCTGCCCGAAAACATTCGTGCTCAGTCCGCTGAACTCCTGAACAGGCGCCTCGCTGCAGCAATTGACCTGCACTCCCAGATCAAGCAGGCGCATTGGAATGTGCGGGGACTGGGCTTTATCGCGATCCACGAGCTTTTCGATAAGGTTGCGGAAGAGGCGGATCAATGATGGCGAGCCGTGTCCTGGTCGTTGAGGATGATGCGCTGATCGGGACGTATCTTGCGGAGCTGCTCACTGCGATGGGGCATATGGTGTGCTCCGTCGAGACCACTGAGACCGGAGCGGTTGCCGCCGCCGAGCAATACAAGCCGGACCTGATGATCGTCGATGTGAGACTTGGGAATGGAAGCGGCATCTCTGCCGTCGATGAAATTCTACGCTCAGGGTTTGTCCCGCACGTTTTTGTAAGCGGACATATCCTTGGAGTGCAGACACTTCGGCCAGGTGCAATCATCCTTCAGAAGCCATATAGCGGGCCCCAGCTTGCGCACGCGATTCAGCGCGCTCTCCGTATCAAGCCGAATTGTTGAAGGCTATTTGTGGCGGTTGGCTGGGGACTTTCCGGACCATACTTAAGTGGTGAAGCTTCACAGTATCTGTCGCGAAATTATCGGTCTTGGGCAGGGCAAAGGACTAAATGGAACACACACCGCAAGAGCTTCTCACGGGGCACGATATTGCGATGGCGACGACCCGGCTTCGCTCGGAACATGAGCTGGAGACGAGCGGAGTACAGCGGGCGGTGGATCGTCTCACCGCGATTGTCGGACGACCGCGCTTTGTTGCGATTCTTACGCTGGCAATTCTGTCGTGGATGGCCGGCAATGTTCTGGCCCAATTTCTGGGCTTCGCGGCGATCGATCCGACGCCCTTTGTCTGGCTTCAGGGTGCGCTGAGTACGGTTGGTCTTTACATCGCAGCCCTTATTCTGTCGACGCAGCGCCGCGAAGATCAACTTTCGAGCCAGCGCGAGCAACTGATCCTTGAACTTGCGATCCTCAACGATCAGAAGGCGTCAAAGATCATTCAGCTTCTCGAAGAGGGGCGTCGGGATAACCCTACGATAACCAATCGCGTTGACGACGAAGCGCTCGCCATGTCGACGCCGTCAGATCCACACTCAGTTCTGCAAGCCATCAAGGATTTCGATGAGAGGCCTGCATGATGTGTTCTGAGGTTGTGGGTGGCCAAACCAGCAAAAAGGGTTTCTGGATTCGGACAACACGGTGCCTATAATTTTCGCGACATCGAGAGTTCCGGTCATATAGGTGTCAGGTGAGCCGCACTTCGGTCAGTGTCGTTCCAGGAGGTTCTTAAAAGAATGATCTGGAAAGTCGTTACGGGAGTCGTTCTGGCGTTTTTGATGGCGATGCCCGTACAGGCAGGCAATCTGAATGTGACCGTTCTGGGCATTCGTTCGGAAGCTGGTGCCGTGATGATAGGTGTCTACGACAGCGCCGAGCGGTTCTCAAAGGCCGTTAACAATGCGGCGCATGTCGGGCTTCTGAGCGACAAGGGACGACTGATCGGGGTAACTCTGCGGGCAAGAAGGAGCAATCAAGGAGTTGGATTCCTGAAGCTCCCTCCGGGCCGCTATGCCGTCATCGTGTTCCACGATGAGAACGACAACGGACTCCTGGACAAGAGTTTCCTGGGTATTCCGATGGAGGGTTACGGTTTCAGCAATAATGCGCGCGGCTTTCTAAGTGCGCCTTCTTTTGATGTCGCCGCTGTAACCGTAGGTCAGGCGGACACGAATATTTCCATTGTACTCTCATACCAGTTGGCGCTATCGCCGCCCCGGCTCGGGAGGTGACCCCTCTACACTGCTATCTGAAAGGACGATCGCATGGCAGGCGCGCAGGATGCTTTGGAGAAGGGGCGATCTCAAAGTGATGGAAAGGTAGTTACGGACCATGCGCAACTGAAGGCAGATGAAATCTGGAAGGAACCGGCTGCCGAGCTTTTGACGCGTCTGGAAACGACTCATGCAGGCCTGGGGGCGGCGGAAGTGCAGGCGCGATTGTTGGCATACGGGCCAAACGACGCCGCGACCGTCAAGCGCTCCCCGCTTTGGCTTCAGTTCCTCTCGCGCTTTGGCAACCCTCTGGTCATCATTCTGCTCGTGGCGAGCGGGCTATCTGCGGCAACGGGCGACGTTGTCAGCTTCATCATCGTCGCGGCCATCGTGACGATCAGCATGACACTCGATTTCGTTCAGGAGGTCAGGGCGCAAAATGCGGTTGAGGCTCTGCGCCGGTCGGTGGCGGTCCAGGCAACCGTCCGACGCGACGGCGCGAGCCTGTCCGTGCCAATCGACCAGCTTGTTCCCGGCGACATTGTCGAGCTGATCGCCGGAGATCTCGTTCCTGCGGACTCACGGCTGCTCGAAAGCCGAGATCTGTTTGTCAATCAGGCGCTGCTGACGGGCGAACCTTACCCGGCGGAGAAGCTGGCCGGCGACGCGGCCTCGGGGGCTGAAAATCCCGCAGGCGCGTCGAACGCCGTCTTTGCCGGCACTTCGGTGATAAGCGGGACAGCGACCATTGTCGTCTGTCGAACCGGCAGCAGCACGGCGCTTGGCAGCCTCGCGACGAGCCTTGCGGAAAAGCCGCCAGCGACGGCCTTTGTGGTTGGCATCCGCCGGTTCGGCATGCTGATCATGCGCTTTACCATATTGATGGTGCTCTTCGTCCTGGTGGTAAACATCTATTTCCATCGACCGGTTCTGGAATCGCTGATGTTTGCGCTCGCGCTGGCCGTCGGCTTGACGCCCGAGCTGCTTCCGATGGTCGTGACGGTGACGCTTGCCCGCTCGGCGATGGATCTGGCCAAGCGAAAGGTGATCGTAAAACGCCTCTCGGCCATCCACGATCTCGGCGCCATGAACGTGCTCTGCACCGATAAAACTGGGACGCTGACCGAAGCTACCATCAAGCTGGTGCGCGCGATTGACGGACGTGGCGTCGAGAGCCAGCGCGCCTTTTCCTACGCTTATATCAATAGCAAGTTCGAAAGCGGCATGAAGAGTCCGCTCGACGAGGCAATCCTTGCGTCCCAACCATTCGACATGGCGGGTTGGAAGAAAATCGACGAAGTGCCATTCGACTTCGAGCGGCGTCGAGTCTCGGTTCTGGTTGAACACGAGGTCGATCGCCGTCTCATCGTGAAGGGGGCGCCTGAAGATCTCCTGCGGCTCTCCGGTCAATATGAGGATGCCACGGGCGCAGTGCAGCCTCTCGACGACGAGACGCGCAGGAGCTTTGAAGCCACGCTTAATGCGCTTGGCGCCCAAGGATTCCGCGCGCTCGGTATTGCCAGCCACTTGGTCGATGCGGCTCGCGAGACCGCTGCAATCATTGACGAAAGCAATCTCATCTTCTCGGGTTTCGCAGTCTTTCTCGATCCGCCTAAGGCGAGTGCCGGCGCCACGATCCAGGCGATGGCCGCCGCGGGCATCGCCGTGAAGGTGCTGACCGGTGATAATGAGCGAGTGTCACGTCATGTTTTTTCCGAGATCGGTGTGCCGGTCACGGGTGTGCTCACTGGCGACATGCTGACCCATCTTTCGGACGAGGCGCTGATAGGGCAGCTGTCAAACGTGAATCTGTTTTGCCGCGTCAACCCACAACAGAAACATAGAATATTGTTGGCTCTGAAACGGCTCGGCAATGTTGTGGGATATCTCGGCGATGGTATCAATGACGCGCCGGCGCTCCACGCTGCGGATGTTGGAATCTCGGTCGACGGGGCTGCCGATGTGGCGCGTGCGGCCGCTGACCTGATCCTGCTTGAGCACGATCTTTCGGTTGTGCGCCAAGCCGTGATCGATGGGCGCGGCGCCGTCCAGAATGTGTCCAAGTATGTCCTGATGGGATCGAGCTCCAACTTCGGCAATATGTTCAGCATGGCCGGCGCAGCGCTGTTCCTGCCTTTCCTGCCGATGCTGCCGATCCAGATATTGCTCAACAATCTGCTTTACGACGTGTCGGAGATTGCCATTCCGTTTGATAGTGTCGATGAGGAAGCGACCGCACAGCCGGTAAAGTGGGATGTCAGGCTGATCGAGCGCTTCATGCTGCTCTTTGGACCTCTGAGCTCAATCTTCGATTTTTTGACGTTCTACGCCTTGCTGCATTTGTTCGGAGCCGGAGAGGCACTTTTTCAGACGGGTTGGTTCATCGAGTCGATCACCACCCAAGTGCTGGTCGTCTTCGCCATCCGCACGCGGCGGCGCTTCTTCCAGAGCAAGCCCCACAAATTTCTCGTCGGGATGGCGCTGAGCGCCGTTGCCATTGCAATTGCCCTTCCATTCTTCTCTTTGGGCCGATGGTTCGGCTTCGTGGCGCCGCCGCCGCTCTTTTTTGTCTACCTGATCGGCGCGACGGCCGGTTATCTGGCAATCGTCGAGATCGCCAAAGGTCTATTTTACCGTACAGGTGTGGCTTCCGGTCATTAGGAAGTCCATCCGTCGGAGGCATTTCAAGAAGAGTGCCTCTTACAGCATCTTCTGCCAGACGATGACCAAGGTCTCCTTCAGCCGCTGTAGTAACGGGCGATTTTTCCATGCTTCCAGGCCTATCGCTGTGGCATCGCGTTGATCGTCCTCGAACATGGCTTCCAGTTCAGTGGCCGTCTCGGTGCCCAGGACCACAACGTCAACCTCATCGTTGAAGATGACACTCCGGTGATCGAAGTTGGATGAGCCGACAGCCGACCATACACCGTCGATGACCAGCGTCTTTGAGTGAAGGACCACACCGTGGGTTTCGTAGATTTTCACGCCAGCTTCCAGCAGGTCCGAATAGTGCGAGTGCGCAACAGCGATGGAGGACTCGGAGTCGCTTTTGTCGGGCAATAGGAGGCGGACGTCCACACCGCGACGCGCCGCATTCGTCAAGTCCTCCATTTCCTGTTCCGTTGGAACGAAATAGGCAGCGCTTATCCTGACGGTCTTCTCGGCATTCCGTATCGCCGAGAGTAGCGTCGCGTAATAGGGGGGGATGGGTTGATCGGGCGTACTGCCTATGACGCGAACGACGGCGGTTCCCTTTGGAGGAATCTTCGGGAACAAGTCTGATGTACTGATTGGCAGACCCTTCTGCTGGTTCCAATGATCGAGAAAGAGCGTCTGCAACTGCGCGACGGCAGGCCCCTCGATTTCAAGGTCGGTATCTCGCCAATGTTCCAAGGGATCACCTTTTGGCGGCCCTGATTTTCCGATTGGATTGCTCTGATAGGTGGAGCTGAGATTGACTCCGCCCACTATCCCGATGGTGCCATCGGCAATCAATATTTTGCGATGGTCGCGATCATTGAGCGAGTAGCTCACCTTCGCGTCCAGAGGATTGATGGGATTGAACGCGACGAGGTTCACCCCGGCTTTCTTCAGCCGGTCGAAGAACGCCGTGGGTGTGCTGCCCGATCCGAAGCTGTCATAGATTACATTGACTGCAACGCCAGCCTCACGCTTGGCGATGAGGAGATCGCCGAGATGCTTTTCGTCACTTTCGACATCTTCGAAAATGTAATATTCGAGGTTGATATTATTGGTGGCACCCTCAATCGCGCGAAACATGGCCCGGAAAGACGCGGGCCCATCGCGCAAGAGTTGGGTGCGGTTACCGGCAATCAGAGGGCTCTCAGCCACCGCTTGCTCGATCGCAAGATGACGCCGGAGTATGCCAGCGTCGCCTGGCTCAGTGCTTATTCGACTGAGCAACGCCTTACTTTGTTGCGCGCTGAGTGGTCCGCGGGCTCCCATGATCTGTTGCTTGGACGTCGAGGCGCGCGCATGGCTAATGTAGGGCACTGAGGCGCAGCCGGTCAGAGAGCCAAGGCCGATAGAGATCGCCATGAGAATGTTGAAACGCGATAAGGGCAGGGGCGCTGCATGGCTCCGCAGCGTCCGTGGAAAGGTCGTCCGATAAACGATCCGTTGCGGGCGCATCAAGGGACACTCCGCCGGTCGGCAGAACTCACAGGGCGCAAAGTGTCGGCGGCTTTCGATGTTGTCGAAGTGAGGATAAAGTCGATCTGCTCGCCATCCTCAAGGCTGCGAAACTTTATTGGCACGCCCTGCGCATCGAGCCAGACCTCCCATTTGTCCTCCTGGGTTTCCGTGCGAATACGGAAGTGGTGTGTGGAGCTGGACGTCCCTTGCAGAAGAACCGTCTCCGCCTCGCCACCGGTCACCTTGACATTGTAGATTTTGCCGGATTTTGTTGACACCACAACGCCCGCACCGATGCGCTTGAGCGACCAGGGATCGGACGGCAAAACGTCAGCCGGGGCAGAGGTTGTTCCCGATGCCGCGGTAACAAAAAATCGGCCGTCTCTAGCCTCACCGCGAACGCCGCTTTGTCGACCATTTATCCTGGTCACGCTCTTTAACGAAATCAGGCGCCCATTCTTCAAGACTTCTTGTTGGTCGGAATCCTGCCTGTAGATAACAATGCCGATCAGCGTGATCGCCACGTGCAGCTGCGAAGTTATCCGGGTAACACCATTGGCATCGTCGAAGTTGTAGACGTAGGTGCCGATATCGCCGTACAGCGGATGTTCAACCTTATAGGTGTCAGTTCGCGTTGCCGCGGACGCGTCGCCAATCAGCGTCAATGCGACGAGAGCCGCGGCGCCGGTGAGGCATGGAGCCAAGCTCACTTTTCAGTTTCCCTCTTCTCGAAGTGCGGCCCGCTCCCTTTTTTATAGTCTCGGTCTACTTGTGTTCCCGGGCCTCTCCGGAGATTTCCGAGCCGGCCTTGGACACGTCTTTGCCTGCACCTTCGACAGTGTTGCACGCGGTCAATGCTATTGACGCGCTGCCAAGGACGACAAGGCTGATGAAAGCAATCGCGAGATTTCGACGCATGGTTAAGTCCTTTTTGGCTTTTCGAGCGCCGACGGATTGTCCCTTGGACAATGCAGCGCCTTCCGGTTTGTCGCGTTCTGCGAATTTCTCTTATGAGACATAACCTCAGTCGCCTCTGTCTTTGTAGCCTCGGAAACTACTCAATCCCATTAGATGATAGGCCGCTCATATGAGGCACATCGGCGCGCGCCGAGCCCTCCGCTTCGATAGTGGTTCGCAATCCGGCGGGGTCCTGTCGCAAAATGCGGACGCCTGCACCGAAATATATCTCCGAGTAGACGCTTTGTTCCCGGCGTTCGAATGTTGGCGTCATCGTCGCGAATAAGCCTTGATATCGTGATCAATGAGAGTTTCGTATCGGCTGCGAGCGATGAGAATATTTTCATCTCGCTCACTCCCGTTATCGACCAAGCCGACAAGAGCATAACTCTAGGTATTTTCCGACTCTCACTCGCGCCGGACGAGTTGTGTCAAAGTGGCGTTAGTTATTGGTGGCTCTTGCCTGTGATGGAAGGGCGTCCACCCGTGTCGGTGGCAGGCCGCGCAAAGAGCGGCTAGCCGGTCGATGAAATGGTCCCAATCCCTGGCGCCAAATAATCGGAGGAAACAATGAGAAGAGTTTCAACTGTGGTTTGCGGCGCTTTGGCGCTTTTGGTGCTATCGGGCTGCTTCCGTCACGGCCACGACGGACGTCCTGATGACGGCGGTTACCACGATGGTGATCGCGGCGGCGACCGTGATCATCGTAGTGACGATCGTAACGACCGGGGTACGTATGCGCGCTGAATCCATATACAGCGTCAGCGGATTTGTGCCAGGCGGACGAGTCAAACTGGCCCATCTATTGACGCGTCGACCTCTCGACGAACGACGCGCCATCTGAGACGACGCGTCTGTGAATTTCGCGCTCGTTGTTTCAACTCTTGAATATTAGCGCGGTGTTCTCGGAACAGCGCCATGAAACTGGCGGCCACTTCGAAGTTAAAATCCTGCGAGGGGAAATCGTCGGGAAGAGGGAAATCGGTTGACGCCTATCTCGATCCTACTTTGGCCGGAAAGGCATATATGAGTTCGATCCTTAGTTATGCTGCGCGTAGATTTCGTCCTCCGACATCGCTCTGGAGCGATCAGGCGCCGGTGCGGGAGGAGCTTTTCGGCGTTGAACGGCTCGAGCAACATGCGGAGAGCCTGGCTGCCGCACAATCGGTTGGTGCTAAAGCGCCGACCGTTTTACCATTGAACGCTCGGCTTCATGATAATGCGATCGTGTTGCTCGCGGCATATCGGGCGAGTGCTGCGGAGCTGGAGAGTGGTCGGGGAGTGGTTCCTGCAGCAGAGTGGCTTCTCGACAATTATCACATCGTCGAAGAACAGATTTGCGAGATTCGCGATGATCTTCCAGATGGATATTATCGCCAGCTGCCGAAGCTAGCTGAGGGGCCATTCGCCGGATATCCAAGGGTATTTGGTATTGCTTGGGCCTATGTTGCCCACACCGATAGCCATTTCGATCCAGAAACACTGCGTCGTTTCATCGGCGCATACCAGCGAGTTCAGCCTCTCACGATCGGCGAATTATGGGCGGCTGCGATTACGCTTCGGATCGTCCTCATCGAGAATCTGCGTCGGTTGTCCGACCAGATGACGGCCGGAAGGGCAGCACGCGCCGATGCTGATGCCTTGGCAGGCCGGCTGCTCGCGGCTGGTCACGGACGATCTGCGCTTGAGGCTGATTTGGCTACGCGTTCCAGCGGACCATTGTCGGAGGCCTTCGCGGCGCAACTTGCCAAGCGGTTGAGGGATCAGGACCCGATAGCGACACCGGCGCTCGGCTGGCTGCAGGAACGTCTTCAATTGCAGGGTGATGAAATTGACGGTGTGGTACAGCGGGAGCAAATGAGGCAGGGCGCGTCCAATCTCACCGTCCGCAATATCATTACCAGCATGCGGTTGATCTCGGATATCGACTGGGCCGACCTCTTTGAAAGCGTGAGTCTTGTTGACGAGCGGCTGCGTGCGGCGAGCGACTTCTCTGCGTTGGATTTTCCGACGCGCAATCTCTATCGCAGCGCGATCGAAGAGCTGGCACGTGGCGCATCCTCGTCGGAGCTCGAAATAGCCGATCGCGCGCTACGTTCCTCGCGTATTGCTGCGGCCGATGTCGACAATCACATTGAAGCAGCGCGCCTTGGTGATCCCGGCTACCACCTGATTGGCGGAGGTCGACGAGCGCTCGAGCGGGCGATCAACTTTAGGCCGTCGACTCGATTGCGGATCAACCGCTTCAACATCCGTCTGGGCATAGGCGGCTACGTCGGCGCGATTCTGCTTACCACAACCGTCTTGCTGCTTTCCGCCTTGTGGGCGCTTTCATCCACTGGCCTTGTTGGCGTGCTGCTTGCGCTGTTCGTGCTGGTTGCCATTCTTCCAGCAATGGCGGCGGCGACGGCGATCGTCAACCGTGTGATTACGTGGAATTTCGGCGCGATAATTCTACCAGGTCTCGAACTCAAAGCTGGCGTGCCGTCGTCGCTGCGAACTCTCGTCGTCGTTCCGACGCTTCTGACCAGCGAAGCCGATCTTCTGGAGCAGATCGAGCGGCTTGAGGTTCATCATCTCTCCGGTACCGGCGGTGATCTCTCCTTCGCCCTTCTGTCGGATGGGTTGGACGCCGATATGGAGGTCGGGGAAAACGATGCGCATCTGCTTGCGGTTGCCGCCGACGCGATCGACCAACTGAATCGCCGTCACGGGCCGGCCCCCAGCGGTGATCGCTTCCTTCTGCTGCATCGACGCCGCATCTTCAATTCCGGCGAGAATAAGTGGATGGGGTGGGAGCGCAAAAGAGGCAAGTTGCATGAGCTCAACAGGCTATTGCGCGGCGCCACAGATACGACCTTCATGTCCGTTGGTGGGCGCCCGCCGCATGTGCCCGCCGGCGTGCGATATGTCATTACGCTTGATGCGGATACGCGGCTGCCGAGAGATGCGGCACTCCGGCTGGTCGGCAAGATGGGGCATCCACTCAATCGGCCGAAATTCAGTGATACCGAGCAACGTGTCATCGAAGGCTATGGTATTCTTCAACCGCGCGTGACGCCGTCGCTGCCGATGGGACGGGAAGCATCAGCCTACCAGAGGATATTTTCCGGGCCCGGCGGCATGGACCCTTATGCGGCGGCAGTATCCGACGTCTATCAGGATATGTTCGGCGAGGGATCTTATACGGGCAAAGGCATTTACGACGTCGATGCGTTCGAGGCCGCCATGGCCGGCCGGGTGCCCGAAAACGCGCTGCTCAGCCATGATCTCTTCGAAGGCGTTTTCGCGCGAGCGGGGCTCGCCTCCGACGTCGAGGTCGTTGAGGAATTTCCGTCTCGCTATGATGTTGCCGCCAAACGCCAGCATCGCTGGACGCGCGGCGACTGGCAACTCGTTCCCTGGATATTCGGCAGGCCGGCCGAAGGTCAGGCGGTTCCGAGAGTCGGCCACTGGAAGATGCTGGACAATCTTGTGCGATCGCTAACGGCACCTGTGACGTTGCTGGCCTTCCTGGTCTGTTGGCTTCTCCCCATGCCCTCGGCGCTGGTGGGCGTGTTGCTGATCCTTGCTGCTATTGCTATCCCGACATTCCTCCCGAGTTTCGTCTCGGCGCTACCGCAGCGCGCGGGAAGCCGTCCCCGCAATCACTTGAAGATTCTGGCGGGTGATTTGAGCCTCGCTGCAAAGCAGTCCGGTTTGTTGGTTGCGTTCGTCGTCGATCAGTCGACACGAATGGTCGATGCCTCTGCAAGGACATTGGTGCGGCTCTTTGTGACGCATCGCCATCTTCTCGAATGGACGACTGCGGCTGAAGTGGCGGGGAAGGCTCCCTTGGATCTTGGCGGCTATTATCGAGGAATGGCAGGAGGGACTGTGCTGGGACTTCTTCTCCCTGGCGCCGCTATCGTCTTCGAGCCGTCATCCTGGCCAGTAGCGTTGCCATTTGCATTGCTATGGCTGACCGCACCTGCGTTGGCCCTGAGAATTAGCCAGCCAGCGGCCGCTGCAAGCCGGCTTGTAGCTTCGGGGCCGGAGGCCCGCGATTTGCGCCTCATCGCGCGTCGTACCTGGCGCTACTTCGAGACCTTCGTGACTCCGGACGACAACATGTTGCCACCGGACAATTTTCAGGAAGTTCCGAAGCCGGTCATCGCGCGCCGGACCTCGCCAACCAATATGGGCCTCTATTTGCTCTCGACTGTCGCGGCGCATGATTTTGGTTGGGCGGGCATGGTGGAGACAGTCGAGCGTCTGGAGGCGACCCTCGGCACCATGCAGAAGCTGCTGCGATTCAAGGGCCACTTCTACAACTGGTACGGGACGATGGATCTGCGTGCGCTCGAGCCAGCTTACGTTTCATCCGTAGACAGTGGGAATCTGGCTGGGCACCTGATCGTGCTCGCCAATTTCTGCGAAGAATGGACTCATTCCTCTGTCGTTCCGGACGCGCGGTCTGGCATGAAGGACAATCTCCGGCTTTTACTTGAGGCGCTTGACGCCGAAGGTGCGGCGAGCGGGAAGGGCCAGAGTTTGTTTCGTGCTATTCTTAAAGAGATTAGCGTGAAGTTGAACGGGACGCAGACACTCGAGACGATTCTGCCGGAACTGAAGCAACTCGTTGAGAAAGCCGCCAAGGCAGCCCCCGATCTTCAGCCTGCATCTGCAAACGCGCGCTCATCGGATCTGAACTTCTGGATCGGGGTGTTGGAAAAGAGCGTGTATGAAAATGGTCGAGACCGGCTTCAAATCACGGAATCGTCGCACGTCCTGAAGGGCCGACTGGATGCACTCGCCAGAACGGCGCGCGAGATGGCGCTTGCAATGGACTTCGGGTTTCTCCTCGATCCCGAGCGGCAGCTATTGTCTATCGGCTATTCCCTTGCCGAGAACAGCCTCGACACCAGCTGCTATGATCTTCTCGCGTCGGAATCGCGGCTCGCGAGCCTGTTTGCCATAGCGAAGGGCGATGTTCCCACTCGGCATTGGTTTCACCTCGGGCGAGCGGCGACCCCGGTTGGGAGCGCATCAGCTCTGATCTCCTGGTCCGGATCGATGTTCGAATATCTGATGCCGTCGCTTGTGATGCGTGCACCGGCTGGCAGCATACTGGAACAAACCAATCGTCTGGTGGTGGCGCGGCAGCAGGCTTATGGCGCGTCGCTAGGTATTCCATGGGGCATCTCGGAATCCGCATTCAATGCCCGCGACATTGAATTCACGTATCAGTATTCCAACTTCGGCGTTCCCGGTCTCGGCCTTAAGCGTGGTCTCTCCGAGAATGTCGTGGTTGCGCCCTATGCAACAGGTCTTGCCGCCATGGCAGATCCTCACGGCGCGAGAAAAAACTATATTCACCTCGCGAGGTTGGGCGCGCGCGGTCGCTATGGATTCTATGAGGCTCTCGATTTCACTCACTCGCGACTTCCGGACGATGAGAATGTCGCGATCGTCTACAACTTCATGGCCCATCATCAGGGTATGACGATAGTTTCCATCGCGAATGCCCTGCAGGATGGTCTTATGCGGGCCCGGTTCCATCGGGAACCGATGATTCAGGCAAGCGAGCTGCTGCTTCAGGAGCGAATGCCGCGGCACATTGCGGTTACACATCCCCGCGCCGAAGAGGTCAAGGTTTCTCCCACCGAAGTGAGGACCGGCGCGCCGACCGCGCGTCGCCTTTCAGCATCGGCGGTCGACGCCCCGGTTACACATTTGCTGTCGAACGGTAGCTACGCAGTGCTGCTGACGGCGGCAGGGGCCGGCTATAGCCGGTGGCGCGATATTGCGGTGACGCGGTGGCGGGAGGACGCCACGCGCGACGATTGGGGATCCTTCATCTTCTTGCGGGATATGCAGAGCGGAAATGTCTGGTCTGCCGGAACGCAACCGCTCGGAACTGAGGCCGACCACGAAGAGGTCGTCTTCGGGGAGGACTACGCGGAGTTCATCCGCCGCGACGGGACACTGACGACCACTATGGACGTCATCGTCTCGGGCGAAGATGATGGCGAGGTTCGTCGCGTATCGCTGGCGAACAGCGGCCGTCGAACGCGCGAAATCGAGTTGACGTCCTATGCCGAGGTGGTTTTGACGTCACCTGCGGCCGACAATGCGCATCCGACTTTCTCCAAGATGTTCGTTCAAACCGAATATCTTGCCGATTACGCAGCGCTTATAGCGACGCGTCGCCCGCGCTCTCACGATGAGCCGCGAGTGTGGGCGGCCCAATTCGCTGTGGTCGAAGGTGAGATCGCTGCCGATCCGCAATACGAATCCGATCGCGCCCGCTTCCTTGGACGGAGCCATACAGTCGGGACGGCTGCCGCGATTGCGGATAGCCACCCGCTCTCAAATACAGTTGGGACTGTTCTCGATCCTATATTCTCACTCCGGCAGTCTATAAAGATCCCGCCGGGCAAGGTCGCCCGCGTCGCCTTCTGGACCGTCATTGCGTCGACGCGGGAGGAGCTCCTTGTCTTGATCGACAAGCATAATGATCGTAGCGCATTCGACCGGGCAAAAACTCTCGCCTGGACTCAGGCCCAGGTTCAGCTTCGCCATCTTGATATCGAACCAGGGGAGGCTGCGGATTTTCAGCGCCTGGCCGCGCCAATTCTCTATGCGGACCCACGCTTCAGGGCATCATCGGATGCAATTACCCGTGGCGCCGGCTCGCAGTCGGGTCTTTGGCGGCATTCGATTTCCGGAGATTTGCCAATTGTGCTCCTGCGCATTGATGATACCGAAGATATCGCGCAGGTGCGCCAGCTTCTACGCGCGCATGAATATTGGCGCATGAAGCGGCTCGATGTTGATCTGGTCATCATCAACGAGCACGCCTCATCCTATACCCAGGATCTGCAGTTGGTGATCGAGGCTGCTGTGCGTAGTAGCCAAATGCGGCCGCGCCTTGGTGGGGAACATGCGCGAGGTTCCGTCTACGCGCTCCGCGCGGACATGATGAATGTCGAGACCCGTGCCTTGCTTCTGTCGGTCGCCCGCGTTTCGCTGATCGCGCGCCGCGGCCCAATCGCTGACCAGCTTTCGCGCTTGCTGCGCCCTTCGATCGCGTCGTCGGCCCTTCATCGCACAACGCGTACAATATCGACACCGAAGCCATCAGCGACGATGGATGGCCTTGAGTTCTTCAATGGATTTGGCGGCTTTGACAATGATGGTCGGGAATATGTGACCATCCTCAATGCGGACGAAACGACGCCTGCGCCGTGGATCAACGTGATCGCAAATCCTGGCTTCGGCTTTCAGGCGTCGGCGGAAGGAAGTGGCTATACTTGGGCTGAGAACAGTCGCGAAAACCAGATTACGCCATGGTCTAACGATCCGGTCGGAGACCCAACTGGCGAGGTGATTTACGTTCGCGACGAAGAGACCTTGGCTCTCTGGAGCGCAACTGCGCAACCGATCAGGGATGGCGGAACCTATGTTGCCCGGCATGGTTACGGTTACAGCCGGTTTGAGCATCAGGCGAATGGCGTCGCGCTGGAGCTGCTTCAATATGTTCCGATTGCCGATCCGATCAAGATTTCACGTCTGACGCTTCGGAACCTGTCGGGGCGGAAGCGCCGGCTATCGGTCACCGCCTATGCGGATCTGGTGCTTGGAACGTCCCGTGGGGCATCAGGTCCTTTCATTGGGACTGAGATCGACGATGCAACCGGGGCGATGCTGGTGCGCAATCCGTGGAGTCTCGCATTCCCCGGCCGCGTTGCCTTCGCTGATCTGGGGGGGCGCCAGACGGCGTGGACAGGCGACCGCACCGAATTTCTTGGTCGCAAAGGGACACTTGCGGCTCCGGCGGCACTGGTTGGGAAGTTGCCCTTGTCTGGCGCGACCGGTGCCGGGCTCGATCCCTGCGCAGCCTTGCAATGCGTCGTGGAACTTGACGCAGGCGAGATGATCGAAGTCGTCTCCTTCGTTGGACAATGCGGATCCGTCGATGAGGTCCGTACAATGATCGCGCGTTATCGCGATAGCGATCTCGACTCCGTTTTCGATGAAGTAACAGGCCAGTGGAAGGAGGTGCTCGAAGCGGTTCAGGTCAAAACGCCCGATCGCGCTATGGACATCATGCTGAACGGTTGGCTGCTCTATCAGACGCTTGCTTGCCGCATCTGGGCACGTTCGGCCTTCTATCAGGCAAGCGGTGCCTACGGCTTTCGCGATCAGCTTCAAGACGGCATGGCATTGATGATTGCCCAACCGGAGGAAACACGACGCCATCTCCTTCGCGCTGCCGCCCAGCAGTTCGTGGAAGGCGATGTTCAGCATTGGTGGTTGTCGCATTCGGGGCAGGGTGTGCGAACGCGCATCTCGGATGATCGAGTGTGGCTTGCATTTGCGACCGGGACATATATCGCTGGCTCGGATGACGTTACGGTTCTCGATGAGATTGTACCGTTTATCGAAGGCCCGCCTCTGCCTCCCGGCGAGCACGACTCCTTCTTTCAGCCGATGATTGCGGATGAGCGGGGCACATTGTTCGAACACTGTGCGCGTGGCCTTGACCAGTGTCTCGAGCTTACCGGTGAGCGCGGTCTACCTCTCATTGGCACCGGCGACTGGAACGACGGCATGAATCGTGTCGGCGAGGGTGGAAAAGGCGAGAGCGTGTGGCTTGGCTGGCTTCTGCTGCGGACCATCGAGCTCTTTGCGCCGCTGGCCGACAGTCGTGACACATCTCGTGCTCAACGATGGCGCGCTCATGCAATCGTGGTTCGCGCAGCGCTCGAACGTGAGGCGTGGGATGGCGAGTGGTATCGTCGTGCGACTTACGATGATGGAACCTGGCTCGGCGCAAAGACGAGCGATGAATGCAGGATCGATTCCATTGCTCAGTCCTGGTCGGTGTTGTCGGGCGCTGCCGATCCGGCGAGAGCCGAGATAGCAATGGCGTCGCTAGATAGGCTTCTTGTTCGACGTGATGAGGGCATCGCCCTGTTGTTCTCGCCACCGTTCGATAAGACACCGCGCGATCCCGGCTATATCAAGGGTTATCCGCCGGGCCTGCGTGAAAATGGCGGGCAATATAGTCATGCCGCCATGTGGGCAATCCTTGCCTTTGCAAAGCTCGGAGAGAGCGAGAAGGCACGCGATCTTTTCAGGCTGGTCAACCCTATCAACCACGCGCGAACAGCCGAGGAAGTCGAACGCTATAAAGTCGAGCCCTATGTCGTCGCTGCCGACGTCTACTCCATCGCGCCTTATACCGGACGCGGGGGATGGACCTGGTACACGGGCGCCGCCGGCTGGATGTATCGCGCCGGAGTCGAGGGAATTTTGGGCATTCGCCGCGAGGGCAGATTTCTTGTTATCGACCCATGCATTCCGGCGGACTGGTCGGGCTTCGAGGCGACCGTGAAGATGGGATCGACAAGTTACGACGTACACGTGGAGAACTTGCCATCGGACGATGTCGGCATTTCACATGCTGTTTTGGATGGCTTTGAAATTGACTGTATCGAAGGTCGGGTCCGGCTTCCGTTGGATGAGGCAATACACAGCCTGTCGATATATCGAGCCGGGAGCGGAGCTCGATCTTATGCCGGCGTGACGACGCTCGCTCTGAACTGACTGCCGGGCCGGGCTCCAATCTGCGCCACGATTGTTAAGTGCGTCCGAATTCAAGACTGCGACGACATTGATATTAGGCGATCAAGCCGCATTGAGACGCTGCGGACTCTCTCTAATGACACAATGATCTAACAGGAGATCTGCGATGAAACGGCTCTTTATTCCAACGCTTTCTCTCGTGCTCCTTGCCGGGATGCCCGCTCATGCGGCACCGCCCGACAACCAGCCGGGCAACGAGGACGACAACGCTAAAAAGCACAAACGACAAGGTGAGCAACCTCAAGGTAACGAGCAGGGAAAACCTGGCGAACGGAAGCCGGACGGACAACAGGAGCGCAGGCAACAAGAGCCGGCCGGCGTACAAGGTCAGGAGCGCCCGCTGCAGGGGCAGTCCGAAGGCGGTGCGCCGCAGGGCGTGCAACAGAAGCCAAGGGGTGTCCAACCACAGGATGTGCAGCAGCAGGAGCGTATCCAGCAGCATGAGCGCATTCAGCCGACCGCGCCCTACAATGAGCCGCCGCAGCCGCGCGTTCAACGGAAGCCGGTTGGAGGCCAGTGGCAAGGCGGCCAAC
>Ga0255338_1003366_pt1 | contig 19449 bp, 15 predicted proteins | sample MeOH1_35cm_T4_19_FD_203715 | JGI IMG/M metagenome (GOLD analysis project Ga0255338, IMG submission 203715) | Sandy soil microbial communities from University of British Columbia, Vancouver, Canada - MeOH1_35cm_T4_195 | ecosystem: Engineered > Artificial ecosystem > Sand microcosm > Unclassified ...
TCTCCTTCAAGGGATCAGTATCTCGTTTGCCAACAAGCGTGGCGCCGAACACGGTTGGAAAGTCGTTTACGATCGATGCGGAAGTTGTACTCGACGAACGGGCCAACGGGGTCATCGTCACCCATGGCGGCCGGTTCGGTGGCTATGCACTTTTCATGGATCAGGGAAAGCCGACCTTCCACTATAATGCGCTGGGCGCTGAACAATATATGATGCGTGGTGATCAATCGCTGACATCGGGCTATCATCGCCTCAGGCTAGAGTTTCATATTGCCAAAGCTGTCCCGGGTTCGGGCGGTGAGTTCAGGCTCTTCGCCGACAACAAAGAGGTTGCTTCAATGAAGGGAGCCAGGACGATCGCGACTCGTAACTCCCTGCGCGAAGGGATGGACATCGGGCAGGATAGCCTCACACCCGTGAGTGAGGCGTATGGAACAGATAACAGCATACTTCAGGGTCGAGTATTGGACATTGAATTCAACTTCCTCGAATGAAACCGCGCACCGCTGTTTCCTGCAGACGTCAGAAATCTACAGTCCATTTGCCCTTGGAGTATTGAGAATGCTCCAGATCGGGGAACGGCGGCTTACTCCGGGCTCGCTTCCAGAACCCGTCCTTCCGCAATCGGCCAGTTTTTGGGCGTCCAAGATGGAAAAGCGGACCGGCAGAAACTGGGACCGGAAAATCCGGGGCTGAGCGTCTTGCAAGGGGCGTGGCTGTGTAAAAACGCTTATGTTGGGTAGGTTTGGCGAGAGGCTATAGGCGCGAGCAGGGGCTGATCAGGCCCGGATCATCTGGATGAGTTGCCGGGTTCCGAAGATCTGGATCATGCGCTTCACCTTCTCCGGCGTGCAGCGGTGCTCCACGCTATAAATGTTTAAAAGACGCCGCCGAGCATTGAATCGGGCTGAGAGAATGCGCGAGCGAAAAGAGTGAAAAGCTCGTGCCAATGGCGCTCTGCTGCGGCTTCATTGTATACGGCGGAATCGCGCATGGTCCAGCCATGCAATGTATTTCTGTAGATCTCGCATCGATGATCGATGTTCGCAGCCGTTAGCAGCCGATCGAGTTCGCTGACCATTTCCGGCGGGCACCATTCGTCGGTTTGCGCGCCTCCCACATAGACTTCGCCCTGGATGGCGCCGACCCAATGATGCGGGCTGATGTCGGAATCGCAAACCAGCATGCCGCCATGGAAGCAGGCGGCGGCAGCGATATCGTCAGGATAGGTTCCCGCGATGGTCAGCGACATGCCCCCGCTCATGCAATAGCCGGTGACGCCGATCCTGCCCCCGGCAAAGTCGGGATGCGCTTTTATAAAGCCGAGAAAAGCGGCAGCGTCGGCGGCGATCATGACATTGGTCGGTGATGCGCCCAGGGCGGCGAACACATCTTCCCGCAGATTTCCGCCCGCAAATATCTTCGGCACGTCGAGCGGCTCATAGACCCCCCGCCGATAGAAGAGATCGGGCAGGAGGACGAGATAGCCGCCATCGGCGAGGCGCTGCGCCATTTCCATGAGATTTGGGCGCATGCCGAAACCGTCCATCAGGAACAGGACGGCAGGCCAGGGGCCGGCGCCCGATGGCTTGAACAGATAGGCCGGGCAATCGCCATCGGCGGCCTTCAGGAGGATAGGTTCGGGCGGCGTGGCCAGCGGCCGGAAGGGGGGCATGGCTGCCCCATTTTCGCCGTCGGGCAGCCCTTCGATCAAGGGGAGGCCGTCTTTCGTCGTTTCGATCGACACTGATCCGCTCCTTTATGCGTTTATGATCTGTCCATCGACCCGCACGCTCACTTTGGTAAGCGCGCGGGCGGCTGGAAGCAACGTGCCCTAGATGCGCGTGACAGCATCCGACGCGTGCATGCCGATGGAGGCGCGGCCGAAATGCTCAAGGCAGGTTTCGATCGTGCTCTGTCCGTGGAGCGTCGGAACCCGGCTGTCGCGGAACAGGCGTTGGAATGGGCTGTTTTCGTGGATCGCAGACGCCCCGCTTGCCCTGAGCGCCAGTTCCGTGATCTCAGAACTCAGCATGTTCACATAGGCCTTTTCGAGCGTCGTGCGCGTGAGTTCCAGTTCGTCGGCGGGCTGGTCATTGCGCGCCAGCTCCTCGACCCGCGTCAGGATATTCTGCGCGACGAGTTCGGCGGTCAGCAGCTTGCAGTGCAATTCGCCCAACTGAATGTGGGTGATCGGTGCCTCATGCTGCCGGGCATAGTTGCTGTTGGTGATGCCGCGGGTCATGATCTTCTCGCGCAGCAGCTCGACCGCGGCGCGCGCCATGCCCAGACCCATCGCCGACATGGTGGCGCCGGCGAACAGCAGCAGATTGACCTTGAACAGCAACCCGGCCCGAGCCGGTTGCAGCCGGTTCATCATCACCAAATCGAAATCCACGCGCACCCGGTGATCGGGGACGAACACTTCCTCCTCGATGGTGATGGTGTTGCTGCCGCTGCCGCGCAGGCCCATTACCTTCCAGTCGTCGAGAATCTGGATCTGGTCATGCGGCACCATGCAGACGATGGAGGCAGGCGTGTCGCCATCGTGGCAGATCGCGCCGAGATGGTGGAAGGCTGTATAATGGCAGCCGCTGCAAAAGGGCCAGCGGCCCCTCAGCATATATCCACCCTCGACCCGGCGGGCGACGCCCGGCCCCGATCCGTTGGCAACGCCGGAGTTTAGCGGACCCATCCAGTCCGCGCCGAAGGCTTCATCCTGGAACTTGCGGTCGTACATTGCCATCAACTGTGTGCCGCCGCCCGTGACCCAGACCAGCCAGGCGGTCGAGCCGCAGCCGCGCGCGATTTCCGCGAAGATGGCATATTGCTGTTTGGGGGTCAGCGCGTAGCCGCCATATTCGACCGGCACGTTCATCCTGAAGATGCCCGCGTCATGCAGTTCCTGCACCGTTTCGGGAGGCACGCGCCGCAACTCGTCGGCCAATAGTGCCCGTTGCCGCAGCGTGGGGACCATGTCGGTGGCGAACGCCAGAAGGCGGGCGGCCTGCTCCGGGTCGCCCGGTTGGTGCGCGCCAGCGGGCGAGAGAAGGTCATCGTCCGCTGCGCGCGGATTGCTTGCCATTGTCATGTCATCCGACTCCGAAAATTGTCTCCTGCATATGTGATGTCGCTGCTGATTAGTGTCAACACATTATGACGTGATACAGCGATGTTCGTGGTTCTTGAGAGGCCGACGGCTCTAGAAATTCCGGCCATATACGTATTCATATTCATCATTATATTGCTCTTTCAATAACCTATGGTGAAGCGGTTTTGGTATATCCAGTGTTTGCAACCGGCAATTGACTCGATAAAAAAGTGTCGATACATTTGACGCAAATTCCGGTTGGAGAGCGATCAATGACATTCTTGAAAAACATCTGGTACGTCGCTGCCTGGGCCGATCAGGTTCCGGTCGACGGGATGCTGGCGCGCAAGATATTGGGGCAGGGGCTCCTGTTCTTTCGGGACAAGGAAGGCCGCGCCGTCGCGCTGCGCGACCGCTGCCCGCATCGCTACGCCCCGCTCCATGCCGGGCAATTGAAGGACGGCATCGTCCAGTGCGGCTATCACGGGCTTCAGTTCAATGGCGAGGGCGCCTGCGTGTTCAATCCGCATGGCGACGGGATGATCCCGCCCAATGCCAAGGTGCAGAGCTATCCCGTCGAGGAGCGGCATGACGCGCTCTGGATCTGGATGGGCGACAGGGAGAAGGCTGACCCGGCGCTCATTCCCGACTTCAGCGCGGTAATCAATGACGGCAATGCCATTGTCCGCCACTATCTGAACCCCCAGGCACATTATGAGCTGATGATCGATAATCTGCTCGATCTGGGCCACACGGCCTATCTGCACCCGGACTCGCTCGGCAGCGAGGCGATCATCAATTCGACGCGGAGCACGCGGATGGTCGGTGACACGGTCGTCGATGAACTGTGGGCGCCCGACGGGGACGCGCCGCCGATCGCCCAGTTCCTGTTCGAGAAGTTCCGGGGCGTGAAGATCGACCACTGGCTGCAAAGCACATGGCATGCGCCCAGCCTGATCAATGGCGTGGCGGGCTATGCGCCGGCGGGGAGCAACCGGGAAGGGGCGGAAACCCTGCCCGGCCTGCATTGGCTGACGCCGGAAACGGACACGAGCTGTCATTATTTCGCGGCGCTGGGCCGTAACTTCCGCCGGGATGATGCGCAGCTTGACGCTCTGATCGATGCGGGCGTGACCAAGGCCTTTTCGCTGGAAGACATGCCGATGGTCGCGGCGATCCAGCAGCAATGGGACGCGGCCGAAGCGGATGAAGAAGAAATGCGGCCGGTTATTCTCTCGACCGACAAGGCGGGCGTGATGGCGCGGCGGACGCTCCGCAAGTTGATCCAGGCTGAGGCGCGCGACATGTCGGATGCGTCGGCTGCGGACGTGGAAGCCGCCTAAGTCCCGGCAGGGACAGGACATAAGCGAACAGGAGCAGGGCAAATGCTTGATCTGACGGAACTGGCCGCCCGATGGGAACGGGTGGCGGCCATGATGGAGGCGTGCGACCTCGACGTCGTCATCGCGATCGACACGTCGCGCGACGAAATTCTCCTCAGCGGCCAGCGCTGGCTGACCGGTTTTGCGCCGATTGGCGGTCCGGCGGCGGCTCTGGTCTATCGGGACGGGCGGGTCGAACTGGTTTCGGCCTGGCTCGGCAGGGTCGCGCCGGCCTTTTATGCCAATAGCGGCCTGCCGATCGAGACGGTGGCCGGCTACTCGCCCGCCCTATTTGCGGAGCGCATCCAGAAGGTGGGCGCGAAGCGGGTCGGTTATGTCGAGGATGGCAGCTTTCCGGCCAGCATCGACGCGGCCTTGCGGAGCCTTCCTGCGCCGCCTGAAATCGTCGATATATCGGCGGAGATGATCGGGCTGCGCCTGCGCAAGAGCAAGGCGGAGATCGAAGCGATCCGCAAGAGTTGCGCGATTGCCGACAAGGTCTGGAGCCATGTTCCTGAACTGTTCAGGATCGGCCGCCGCCATTATGAAATATTGGCGGATATAGAGCATCTGGCCCGACTGGAGGGTGCCGAGGGCGGCTTCTATCTCCTGGGCAAGCTGCCATTTCTGGGGATGCCCATGCGGGTTCTGGCCGATCCGGAGGAAGTCGTCACGGATGCGCGCTATCTGGTGGAAATTTCGCCGCGATTTGGTGGCTATTATTCGCAGCTCACCAGTCCGGTGACGACGATCCGGGGGGACGAGCTGGCTCCGCGCGCCTTTGCGGATGTGGTGGCTGCCAAGGAAATGGCGCAGCAGCGCATGGTTCCGGGTGCCGATCTGAGCGCCATCGCGGTGGATGTCGAAGATTTCCTCAAGGCGCGCGGCCAGGTGATGGCGTCGCGTTCGCTGGGGCATTTCTGCGGCATGGCGCTGGAAGAGCCGCGCCATGACCCCGGCAAGCCCTTCCTTCTGGAAGAGGGGATGACCTTCATTTTCCATCCTGTGCTGTTCAGTCCGGAACTGGCCTCCTTCATGCGGGCCGATACCTATCTGATCACGGCTGGCGGGGCTGAGCGGCTGAACAAATTTCCAACCGAGATGCTGCGAGTCGATTGAATAAGTGTCGACATAAAATGAATGCTATCGATACATATTGACCCGCTTTACCTATGCCAAGACGATTTAAGATCAGGCATATATCTAAACAATATACTGAAAAATATAATATAATTCGCTATTGAGGCGTGCAGAAAAGTCGCGCATCGCACTTTTCAAATGTATTGACACTTTATGCAAAAGAGCGTCTTATGATGGACGCAAGGGGCCGGCCATCCGGTCAATAAAATACGCAAAAATGCGAGGGGAAGGATCGTGAAGAAGATTTGCTCATCGGCCAGCTTGGTGGCGCTCGCCTTGGCATCGCCTGCGCTGGCGCAGACCGGCGACGCTCCCGCTGCTCAAGCCGGGGCGCCCGCGCAGGCGGACGGCTCCAGCCTTGCGGACATCATCGTGACCGCGAACCGGCGCGAAGAAAATATGCAGAATGTGCCGATTTCGATCCTGGCGGTCACGCCGGCGCAATTGACCAACAGTGGTGTCGGCAATCTTCAGGATTTGGCCGCAGTGGTTCCCGGCCTCTCCGTTTCGCAGGGCGCTGCGACCGCGAACACCTATATTCGTGGCGTCGGCAGTCAGGTGATCGGCCCCGGTTTGGAAAGCCCGGTCGCCCTTTATGTTGACGGCGTCTATTATGCCTCGACCTTCGGCGCGCCGGCGGACCTTGCCAATGTGGAGCGCGTCGAGGTGCTGAAGGGGCCGCAGGGCACGCTGTTCGGGCGTAACGCCACGGGCGGCCTGACCCAGATCGTCACCCGCACGCCGAGCCAGACGCCGCATATCGAGGCGAATGCCAGCTACAGCAATTATGACACCACCAAATTCGATGGCTATGCTTCGACCGGTCTTGGTCCCAATCTCGCGGCTGATATTTCGGCGTCGCTGAGCAATCAGCGCGACGGCTATGGCGTCAATCTGGTCAATGGTAAGGACGTCAACCGGACGGGCCGCAATCTCCAACTCCGGTCCAAATGGGTGTTCACGCCGCAGGACGGCACCAAGCTGACGGCGATCTTCGATTATGGCGAGGTGCGCACGTCGCGCAATGTGTTCCGCGTGCTGCCGGGAACCGGCCTTCCGCCCATTCTCGGTCCCAATTATGGCGGTAGCCGCTATGACACGGCGTCGAATGTCGATCCCTTCATTCACACCAAGGGCGGCGGGGCGAGCCTGAAGGTCGAGCAGGATCTGGGCTTTGCCGATCTGATCAATATCGTGGCCTATCGTCGCGGGAAAACGCGGGCGGCATTGGATCTGGACGCTACCGCTACCGTTTTCACGGCCGTTTCGCCGCTGGTGCAGAAGGATAGGGAGTTGACCGAGGAGCTTCAACTCCAGTCGAAGTCCAGCGGTGCCTTCAAATGGATTTTGGGCGGCTATTATTATCATGATGTCGCCTCGATCGACCAGACGACGACATTGGGGCCGCAGGTCAGGCCACCCTTCTCCGCGCTGCGAAACGAGGGGGAGCAGACGGCCGAGTCCCTTGCCGGTTTCGGTCAGGGAACGCTGGAACTGGGGCAAAATACGAACCTCACCGTGGGCGCCCGCTACACCTGGGAAAAGCGTGACCTGACGGCCAATGGCTTTGCGCGCGTGGGGGCCAATTTCCTGCCGACCGTCAGCAATTTCCGCGACAGCACCAGCTTCAGCCGTGTCACCTATCGAGCGGCGATCGACCATCGTTTCTCGCGGGAGGTGCTGGTCTATGCGGCCGTCAACAGCGGCTTCAAGAGCGGCGGTTACAATGCCGTGGCGCCGACCCAGCCGCCGTTCCGGCCGGAGAAGCTGATGTCCTATTCGGCGGGGGTGAAGACCGACCTGCTCGACCGGCGCCTGCGCATCAATATGGAAGCCTTCTATTACGACTATTCCGACCTGCAACTTGCGGTCGTGTTGGTGCTGGCGCCGGGCGTCACCTCGCCGGGCGTGATCAACGGCGGCAAGTCACGGGTCTATGGTCTGGACCTCGACCTGGCGGCCAAGGTTACGGACGCGCTGACGATCAGTGGCGGGTTCGAATATTTGCATAGCCGCTTCACCTCCTCCGCCAATAATTTCGCGATCGGGTCGCCTTCGGGGACGGTGCCGACTTTCCTTGGCAGTGTGAAGGGCAATGATCTTCCCTACAGCCCGGACTTTGTGGGCAATATTTCCGCTGACTATGCGTTTGATCTGGCAGGTGGGAAGACCAACCTCAACCTGACCTATCAATATAATAGCGGATATTTCACCGAACCGGACAATATCGTCAGCCAGAGGAGGTTTTCGCTGCTGAATGCGTCGCTCCGGTGGAAGTCGCCCGGCGATCACTATTCGGTGTCGGTCTGGGGCAAGAATCTGACCAACGCATCGGTGGTGCAGAATGAACTGACGCTGGGCTTCGGCCCGCATTATTCATCCTATCTCGCGCCGCGCACCTATGGCGTCACGGTCGGGTTCAACTTCTGATGACGGGCCGGGGCAGGGCGGCGCGGTCGCGTGAGGCGTCGCCCCTCTCGGCTTATGCTATGTCGAGGCGACAACTGGCTGGCGGCCTCGCGGCTGCGGCGATGATGACGGGGAAAGCGATGGCTGGCGTGACGGCGATCAAGGATGCGAAAACGGCCCATAGGGGAGGGCGCGCGATCATAGACGTGCATTCGCACAGTTCGATGCAACTCTATCACGATCTGATCCGTGATTATGAGACGATGACGGCTGATCAGCGTTTCCCCGATCGCATCGCCTTCCCGCCGGGCCTTCCCCTCTGGACGGCGCAGCAGGCGCTAGAGACGATGGATCGCAATGGCATCCGAACGCAGATCCTGTCCTTGCCCGATGTGACGCTCGGCCTGCGGGGGGAAACTGCGCGCCGCTGGGCGCGTCGGATCAACGAAGCGCTGGCGCAAGTCATTGCCCGATATCCCGGCCGCTTCGGCGCCTTTGCCGTCATTCCCCATGACGACATCGAGTCATCGCTGCGTGAAATCGACTATGCGCTGGACGTGCTGAAGCTGGACGGCATCGCCACCTCAACCAATATTCGCGGCACCTATATCGGTGATCCGATCTTCGATCCCTGGATGGCCGAATTGCACCGCCGCTCGGCCGTTCTGTTCATCCATCCCACCATGCCCACGACCTTGAACAAGGTGGTGCCGCCGATCATCGAATTTTCCTTCGATACCGCGCGCATGGTCATGAACATGGTGCTGACGGGTGCCAAGCGGCGCTTTTCGAACATCAAGGTGATTTCCACCCATGGAGGCGGCGCCATCCCGTCCATTTCCCATCGGCTGGAGATCATCCAGCCGCTGGTCAGTCAGGGCGCGCAGACGACCGAGCAGATCAGCGAGGATTTGCGCTCCTTCTATTATGACCTGACCAGTTGCATGGGGGAGGTGCCGCTGGCTGCCGCCGCGCGCTTTGTCGGCCCTTCGAAGCTGCTGATGGGCTTCGATTATCCCTATGCGCCCGAGCCGATGATGGGCGCGGAGATCGATCGATGCTTCGCATTCGATGGGTTCAGCGAACAGCAGAAGGCGGCGATCGCTGCCACCAATGCGCTCGCGCTGTTCCCGCGATTAGCTGCGGCTGAGGTCCGCTGAAAGACAAGGTAGAGAGGAATAGCATGCCCCTGCTCACGCGCCCGGATGGGCATCAGCCCGAAGATTTGCACCTGTCGCGCCGTGGCGCGCTCGCGGGCGTCCTGTTCGCAGGGTACGCGCTGGCGGCGGCAAGCGCGGAGGCCAGTCCCATCCAGACCGATCCGGCCGGACTGGTTACGGAAACGGTGCATCTGGCGGATTCCGTCCCGGCATTTGTTGCGCGGCCGGATAAGCCGGGGCGGCATCCGACGGTACTCGTCATCCATGAGGCATTCGGCCTGCACGAATATGTGCGGGACGTCTGCCGGCGGTTCGCGAAGCTGGGCTATGTCGCCATTGCGCCGGCCTTTTTCGTACGCATCGGCGATCCGGCGCCGCTGGCCGATCTCCCCTCCGTCATGAAGATCGTCAATGCGACCCCGGATGCGCAGACGCTGGGCGATATGAAGGCGGCGGTCGCCTTCCTCAAGCAGCAACATTATGCGGATGTGTCGCGATTGGGGGTCACTGGCTTTTGCTGGGGCGGGCGGTGGACCTGGCTGGCGTCCGCGCTTTTGCCCGAAGTGAAGGCGGGCGCGGCCTGGTACGGCTTCATGGTGCCGACGCCGATCAATCAGATGCTGCCCTCTCCCGATGCCAAGCCGCAGGCGGATCGGCTGTGGCCGAGTGACCATGCGGCCCGGATGCACGCGCCTGTTCTGGGCCTTTATGGCGGGCTCGATCCAGTGACGAAAACGGTCCCCGCCATGCGCGAAGCGCTGGCGGCGGCGGGTGCGAAAGGTTCGGAGATTATCGTCTATCCGAACGCCGCCCATGGATTCCATGCCGATTATCGGGCGAGCTACAATGAAGTCGATGCTCGCGACGCCTGGCAACGATTGCTCGCCCATTTCCGCAGATATGGCGTCGCCTGATCTTTGCAACGCCGTCTGAATAAAAAGTGATGACATTTTTAGACGGGAGAGCCTCATGCATATCGATGTCCACGCCCATCATCTGCCGGCTCCCTATCTGGAAGCGCTGCGTGCCGGCGGGGGGCCTGCGCTGGCGGCGCCGCATGATGATGCGACCTTGCGATTGATGATCGAGCGGCAGGATGCGGCCGGCATCGACGTTCAGTTGCTGAGTGCAGGACCGAACGCGCCCTATCTGCGGGATGCGGAACTGGCGGGACAGGCGGCCCGGATTGGCAATGATCTTTTCGCTGACGCCGTGGCCCGTCATGGTGGCCGGTTTGCGGCCTGGGGCTGCGTTCCGCTCCCTCATGCGGATCAGGCGGTGGCCGAAGCGATCCGATGCCTGGATGTCCTCGATTTTGCGGGCATCCAGTTGGGCTGCTCGGCGTTGGGGCACAGCCTTGATGATCCCCGTTTCGATGACTTCTGGGCTGAACTCGATCAGCGCGAGGCGGTGATCTACGTTCATCCCGGCGGTGTCGTGGTTGGCACGGAACCAGGGCTGGCCGGAATGGACGACACGCTGATCGCGGTCACGATCGGCAGCGCGGCGGAAATCGCGACGGCGGCGCTCCGACTGGCAGTCCTATGCCGCAAATATCGCCGCATCCGCCCGATCATCGGCCTGTTGGGCGGGTCGCTCCCGTTCCTCCTCCAACGATGCCTGTCGATCGTGGGGAAATGGCCCTTGCCGACCGTGCTCAGCGGCTTCTCGTCGGCCGATGAGGTGGTCGCTGAACTCAGGCGCTTTCACTATGACATCAATCTCCTGCCGGACCCTCAAGTGCTGGAAAGCGCGCGTCGCGCCTATGGCGTCGACCGTCTGGTCTTCGGCAGTGATTCGCCCAGCGGCACGCCCGAAACTGCGATCGCCTTCATGGCGCAGGGTGGGCTGACACCGGCTGAGCGCGCAGCGATCCTGGGCGACAATGGGCGTGCGCTGTTCCCGGAGCTTGTCCGCAAGTTTTCGTAAAAGTGTTGACACTTAATCACCATGCTCGGTAAAGTGACGGCAGTGATGAAGGAGAGAGTCGCATGACTGCCGTTGCCGAACTTGCCCGACCGAGCCGCAGCGCCCGCACGCCTGACGAGATGGTCGCGGCCATACAAGCGGCTGTGCCGGAGCTTCAGGCCTATGCGCTGGAGGAGGAGAAGGCCGGCAGGTTGAGCGATGAAACTGTCCGCCGCCTGGCCGAGATCGGCGTGTTCGATATTGCCATACCCCGCGAATATGGCGGGCTGGGCTATGATACGGCCGACCAGCGCCGGATTTATACCGCCGTGGGCAAGATCGCGGGTTCGACCGGCTGGGTTAGTTGGGTCACGACCACCCATGTCCGCTGGATCACCATGTGGCCGGGCGAGGCGCAGGATGAGGTGTTCGGGCTGCACTGGCCGGCGCCCCGGATTTCGGGCGTCATCACCGCCAACGGTCCCGGCAAGGCGCGCGCAGTCGAGGGCGGCTACAGGCTGTCGGGCAAATGGCCCTTTGCCAGCGGCTGTCGACACGCAGCCTTCTGCATATTGGGCGCGATGGTCGCGAAAGCCGACGGGTCGAGCGAGATGCGGCTGATGCTGGTTCCCATGTCGCAGATGGAGATTGTCGACGACTGGCATGTCAGCGGCATGAAGGCGAGCAGCAGCAATAGCGTCCAGCTCACCGAGGAAATCTTCGTTCCGGCTTATCGCACCGTCAGCTTCATCCAGGCTGTATTCGGTACGCCGGAAAAGCCGCTTCCGGCCGATCAGCTCGTCTACCGCAACAATTTCGCGACCTATACCAGCCTGACTTCCGGCTCGACGCCGTTGGGCATGGCCAAGGGTGCGCTGGATTATTTCATGGAGCGGGTCGGCAAGCGGGCGATCACGGCGACCGATTATAAGGTGCAGGCCGACGCCGCCGTCACCCATTTCCAGCTGAGCGAGGTGGTGGGCAAGATCGAGGCGGCCGAACGGCTGCTCGACGCCGATGCGCGGGAGATCGATCGGCGCGCGGGGTCGGGGGAAGCCTTTGATGATCTGTTCAGGGCCAAGATCCGCTTCGATGTTGCCACCTCCGTGCGGGCCTGCGCCGAAGCGATCGAAACGCTGCACCGCGCCAGCGGCGCGTCGACGATCCACGAAGCCAACCCCATGCAGCGCTACGCCCGTGATGTGCGGGTCGCCACGGTGCATGGCCAGTTCAACTATGAAACCTGCGCCGAGGATTATGGCCGGGCGCTCTGCGGCAAACCCCTGTTCGGCAGTCCTGTCCCTTCGGAAATTGCCAAGGCAGGCGGCGCGCCAAGCGACAATGACATCAGAAAGGACGACAGGAAAATGGCCGACGTCAACGGCGCCTGGAACATCGTGATCACCTCGCCGCTCGGCGCGCAAAAGTCGGTGCTGACGGTCAGGAGCAGCGGGGCAGCGTTCGAAGGGACGTTCGAGGGTGAAATGGGTTCGCTGGGAATCGACAATGCCAGGGTGCAAGGGGCGACGCTCAGCTGGTCGATGGACCTGAAGGTACCGATTCCGATCACGCTCAACTGTGTCGCGACGGTGAGCGGCGATGCCATCGACGGTACCGCTGCGGCCGGATCGATCGGCAGCTTCCCGCTGACGGGGGAGCGCGCATGATGGCCGCGACCCACAGCGATACCCTGGCCCGCCTGTTCACCGAGGCGCGCTCGCAAAATGGCTGGCGATCGGACCCGGTCGAGGAGGGTGACCTGCGCGACGCCTATGACCTCGCGCGCTGGGCGCCGACGTCGATGAACGGGCAACCCATGCGCCTGATCTTCCTGCGCAGCGCTGAGGCCAAGGCGCGGCTCCAGCCGGCCTTGCTGCCCGGCAATGTCGAAAAGGCGATGAATGCGCCGGTCTTGGCCATCATTGCCTATGACACGGACTTCCATGTCCATTTGCCGAACATGTTTCCCCATAACCCCGGCGCTCAGGCTTTGTTCGAGGCCAATCAGGCCTTGCGCGAGGAGACGGCCTTCCGCAACGGGACGCTGCAAGCCGCCTATTTCATGCTCGCGCTCAGAGCCTCGGGGTTCGATGTCGGTCCGATCTCCGGCTTTAACGCGGCGGCCATCGACAAGGAATTTTTCGACGGGACGACATGCCGGACCAACTTCCTGTGCGGCATAGGCCAGGGTGATCCGTCGAAAGTCTTCGATCGCTTGCCCCGTTTTTCTTATGATGTGGTCGCGCAGACGCTGTGACCGGGCGGGTGCATTTGCTGACAATTTTCCAGCGCGATGCCTTTGATCGCTCCTGCATGTCCTCGATTTTGCGCACATAGGGCGAGTCATCTGTGCGATGTTGGCCGTAATGTGCAGACAGTTGATCCTTTTTGCGCATCATGTCATGGATTGGGGCTGGATTGCGGATCGCCGGATGCGCAGCCTTGGCGCGATTGAGGGATATGGGACGGGATGACGGAGACAACTCTCAAACGCGCGGGCAATATGGCGTCGCTCATCTACGATCAGGTCCGCGCGGACATCCTCAGCGGCAAGCTGGAGGCGGGCACCCCCATCTCGCAACTGGCGCTGGCGGAGGCGGCGGGAACCAGCCGTGGCCCCGTGCGGGAGGCTTTGCGACGGCTTCAGCAGGATCGCCTCGTCATTGCCCGAGCAAACCAGCGTTTCAGCGTTGCGCCCTATGATCTGGGTGATCTGGAGTCCGTTCTGGCGCTTCACCTCGTCAATATCACGCTGGCGATCCGGGTCGGGGTTCCGTTCCTCAGCGATGAAGAGATCGCGCATTTGACGCAATGCGCCGGGATCATGACCGCGGCCGCGGAGAAGCCGGACCAGCCCACATGGGAAGTGGCCTATCGGGACTTCATCCTCACCATCGTCAAACATGCCGGGATCAGGGTGGGCGCGCTGGTCGAGGAACTTCTCGACAATATCCAGCGCTATCGGGAAACCACCTTGAACCGCGCGCCCGTGGTCTATGTCGGCGGCGATCAGTTTGCCGCCATATTGGATGCGGTGCAGGCACGGGACGGGGTTGCCGCCTCTGCCAGCTACGCGAAATTCGCCGGTCGGATTGCGTCGCTGATCCTGGCCGGCATCGCGCCTCATTATGAACCTGCGCGGCTGCGCGCCTATATCCTGGCGCTAGGCGCCTACGAGGGGCGCTAGTCCGGAAGATCGGCCGGCCGCCCGCCGGGCCTGTTTATCCATCGGATTACAACTGAGACGGGCCGGTCCTGCCCCGACCGGTGCGTCCGTGTGCCGATTTTGCGTGCCATACAGTGTTGACATAAACTCAAAGCCATCAATCCGAATTTACTAAAAATCGCAATATTTTGCGACAAAACTTGCAGATGGCTCATTGACCATCCTAAAAAGTGTCGATACTTTTGAGTTTGAAGGATGGTTGCCGAGTCGTTGATCGCCTCATTGGCATAGGCCTGCTGCATCGTGGTTTGGGCCGCGATGGACAAGATTTCCAAATATGCCCGCAGACAGGGCCGCTCAAAGATCAGGAGAGGGTAAGCCGTTATGAAGCTGCTGCGTTTCGAAGAAAATGGCGTCGCGAAGCTGGGTGTGTTGCGAGGCGGGGAGGTCGTCTCGCTCGAAGCGCTCGGCGCGCTTTACCCCACCATGCTCTCGCTGATCGAGGGCGGCGATGATGCGCTGGACGAGGTCCGCCATGCGCTGTCGTCCGCTACGGAGAGCCGCCCGCTCAAGGATATCAAGCTGCTCGCGCCGATCGAGCGGCCCGGCAAGTTCCTCGCCATCGGCATGAACTTCCAAAAGCATGTCGAGGAAGCCAAGCGTCTGGGTGTTGCCATTCCCGAAAAGCAGTTCTGGTTCAACAAGCAGACGAGCTGCCTTGCCGGCCCCTTCGACCCGATCGAGCCGGGGGTCACGCAGGCGCTGGACTATGAGGTCGAACTGGTCGCGGTGATCGGCAAGCCCGCCAAGAATGTCCGGGTCGACGACGCCCTGTCCCATATCTTCGGCTACACGGTCGGCAACGACGTGTCGGCCCGCGATTGGCAAAAGCATTCGCCCTCCTTCACGGTCGGCAAGTCCTTCGACACGCATGGCCCGATCGGACCGTGGATCGTCACGGCGGACGAGATTGCCGATCCGCAGGTGCTCGGCCTGCGCTGCATCGTCAATGGCGAGACGCGGCAGGACAGCGACACCGGCCAGATGGTCCATGATATTGCCCATCAGATCGAATATCTCTCGACGGCATTCACCCTCGATCCGGGCGATCTGATCGCCACCGGCACGCCTGAAGGCGTCGGCGTCGGCATGCAGCCGCCCCGTTTTCTTCGGCCCGGCGATGTGGTCCGCTGCGAGATTGATGACATCGGCAGCATCGAAAATATCGTCGCGGGCCTCGCGGCCTGATCTCGAAGGTTTGCTGTCATGAGAAAAGTGATCATCACCTGCGCGGTAACCGGTTCGATCCATACGCCGAGCATGTCGCCGCATCTGCCGATCACGCCGGACGAGATCGCCGCTGACGCGATCGGGGCAGCGGAAGCGGGGGCGGCCATCATCCATCTCCATGCGCGTGACCCGGAAACGGGGAAGCCTTCGCCGTCGCCGGATTTGTTCGCCCGGTTCCTGCCGCGCATCAAGCAGAGCTGCGACGCCATCCTCAACATCACCACCGGCGGCGGCATGGGCATGTCGATGGATGAAAGGCTGGCCGCAGCGCTCTGGGCGAAGCCGGAAGTGGCGTCCATGAACATGGGCTCGCTCAACTTCAACATCAGCGGGGCGGCCGCGCGGGTGACGCAATGGCAGCATGATTGGGAGCAGCCTTATCTGGCCGCGACCGACGATGTGATCATGTCGAATACATTCCGCCAGATCGAACGGTCGCTGCGGGAACTGAGCGCCAACGGCACCCGCTTCGAGTTCGAATGCTACGACATAGGGCATCTCTACAATCTTGCCCATTTCGTGGATCGCAAGCTGATCGAGCCGCCCTTCTTCGTTCAGGGCGTCTTCGGCATATTGGGCGGCATCGCCGCGCATCCGAACCACCTCGTGCATTTCAAGGAAACCGCCGATCGGCTGTTCGGCGGCGACTATATATTGTCGGCATTGGCGGCGGGACGGCACCAACTGCCCATGATCACCTTGAGCGCGCTGCTGGGCGGCAATGTGCGCGTCGGGCTGGAGGACAGCCTGTTCGCTGGGCCGGGGAAGCTTGCAACCTCCAGCGCCGAGCAGGTCCGGGCCATCCGCTCGATCCTCGAAACGCTGGGACTGGACGTGGCGTCGGCGGCGGAGGCGCGGGCCATGCTCAAGACCAAAGGCGGCGATCAGGTGGCGTTCTGAGCCGGGCATCAGGAGAGTCGATGTGACGATCATCAAGATTGAAGATGTTGAATCCGTGCGCTTTTCCGCGTCTGACCTGCCGCGGATGCGACGCTTCCTGCTCGACTTCGGCCTGTTCGATGCGCAGGATGCCGGTGACGGCGTGCTGCGCATGCGCGGCACGGGGACCGCGCCCTATATTCATGAAACGGTCGAGGGCGATCCCGGCTTTGTCAGCGTGACCCTGCGCGCCCGGACCCTGGACGATCTAAAGACGATGGCGGCGGCAGAGGGTGTCCCGGTCGAACCGGCATCGGGTCCGGGCGGAGGGCGATCGGTCCGGCTGAAGGACCCGGACGGCTTCGCCATCGACGTCGTGGCGGGCAAGGCGCGCGTCGCGTCCATGCCCGACGGATCGCGCGATCCGTGGAACATCGCCGCGCGCCGCGAGCGCATGGGCGTGCCGAAACGCGTCGCCGCCGGTCCCGCCAACGCCCTGCGGCTGGGACATGTCGTCTTTGTGGTCAGCAACGCGCAGGCGAGCTGGAACTGGTGGCAGAGCCGCTTTGGATTGCTGATGTCCGACGAAGTCCGCGCGCCCGACGGGAATATGGCGGCGGCCTTCATTCGCTGCGATCGCGGCGTGGAACCCGTCGATCACCATATGCTCAATTTCGCGGCCATCCCCGGCGTGTCGCCGCGCTTTCACCATGCAGCTTTCGAGGTTGCCGATCTGGACGACCTGATGGCGGGCGGGGAGCATCTTCAGGCGCAGGGCTATCGCCGGGACTGGGGCATCGGTCGCCACATATTGGGTAGCCAGGTTTTCGATTATTGGCGCGACCCCTGGGGGCATCGCGTCGAGCATTGGACCGATGGCGACCTGTTCGATGCCGACGTGCCGGCCAACGTCGCTGATCTGGCGGCGATGCTCGGCCACCAATGGGGCCCCGCCGCGCCAGCCGATTTCGCCGCCTGATGGAAACAGACATGACCGACAGACACATTGCATGCGATGTTGCGATCGTGGGAGCGGGGCCGGTGGGCGCCACGCTTGCCGCGCTTTTGGGCCAGAATGGTCTGACCGTGTTCATCGGGGACAGCAGCAGGGACGTCTACCCGCTTCCCCGGGCGGCGCATTTTGACCATGAAATCATGCGCATCTTCCAGCAATTGGAACTGATCGATGCCATCGCGGACTCGATCACCCCAGCCAATCGCTATGTCTTTCAGAATGCGCAAGGGGAGGTGCTGCTCGACTTTGACTTGAGCATGCCGGCAGAGACGGGATGGCAGGGCTATATGATGCACCAACCCGGCATCGAACGGGCCATTCGTGCGCGTTTGGCCGGCGACCCTCTGGTCGATCTGGTGACGGGTCTGGCCTTCATCCGTCATGAGGATGATGGCGAGGGCGTGACGTCTTACTGGCAGGGTGAAGCGGGGCCGGTCGAAGTGCGTTCGCGCTTTCTGGTCGGTTGCGACGGCGCCTGGAGTCCGGTTAGGGAGGGCGCGGGACTGACGCTCGACGACCTGTGCTTCGATGAGCCATGGCTGGTGCTGGACGTCGAGGTGGAGCCGGGAAACGGCTTGCCCACGGTCAACACGCAATATTGCGATCCTGACCGACCGACGACCTATGTCATCATGGGCAACAGCCGTCGACGCTTCGAATTCATGCTGAAGCCCGATGAAACCGCCGAACAGATGCTCAGTGATGACGCCATCGCTGAACTTTTAAAGCCCTGGAATACGCACGGATTGCGCAAGGTGGAGCGCAAGGCCGTTTATCGGTTCCACGCCCTTGTCGCGCATCGATGGCGGAAGGGGCGCGTCTTCATCGCCGGAGATGCAGCGCATCAGATGCCGCCCTTTGCCGGGCAGGGCATGTGTTCAGGCATCCGCGATGCGGCAGCGCTGGCTTGGCGGCTGCCCCTGGCGATCCATGGTCGCCACAACCCGGATTTGCTCGACAGTTACCAGGCGGAGCGCGATCCGCATGTGCGGGCGATCACCGGAGCGGCCATCGCCACCGGCAGGGTGGTATGCACGCTCGACCCAAAATTGGCGGCTGAGCGCGATGCGCAAATGCTGGCGGCCAAGGCCTCTGGCGGACCGATGCCCGACATCAGTTCGCCGCCTTTGCAGATCGTCTTCGGCATGCCCGGCTCGGCACAGGCGGGCAAGCGGTTCATTCAGCCGGTTGTGCAGGATCATGCGGGGCGTGAGGTCAGGATGGACGATATTCTGGGATTGGGGGCATGGCTGATCGTGCGGGAGGACATTGCTGCTACTCCTTCTTCAGTCCGACTGAGCGTTTTCCGGACCTCCGATTCGCGTCTGGAGCCATTCAGATCCATTTTGGAGGATTGGTTGAATAAGGCGGACGCCAAAGCAGTGCTTGTTCGCAATGATCGCTACATATTTGGCACCGGCGAGCCCAATATTTTGATGGAAGCATATGATAAAGATCCTGCGCTCATGCACTGAGTGCTGCCAAGGCGGGTTCGCTACGCCAGCCACCTGTTCGGGGTAGCGAGGCTCGACGACGCCTCGTTAGATTGATGAATGGCAGGAAGCTGGAATGCGAAATCTGCGGTCGAGCATCAGGCATGGTCGACACCGAACCGAGGCGTCGAGCGCCGACGAACAGCGGTTTTGCCGTTAATACGCTCTGGAATCTGACATATCAGATTTGGCCAGTCTTGGGCGTAGCCGTTCGAATAACCGACCGTCCGGACTTGGCTATTGGAAACTCGCAGCCAAATGGCGGCATTGGGTCGAGACCAGAGTGACGTGACACCCAGCTTTCCACCAGGTGGATAGCGCGGTGACCCGTTCACGCGTCCAGCGGTTGCCGTGCCCGGTCATCAGCCCGTTCCGGTTGAGTATCCCAGCGATCAGCTCGTCATTGGCGATGAGCACGAGTTGGCGCACGACGACAATGACGTCGGCCGGGGCGCTGTTACGCTGTCCCTTGCAGCGCTTGGGCAGTCGTACCTCGGTATGGACGCCGCCCGCCCA
>Ga0255338_1003367_pt1 | contig 19449 bp, 19 predicted proteins | sample MeOH1_35cm_T4_19_FD_203715 | JGI IMG/M metagenome (GOLD analysis project Ga0255338, IMG submission 203715) | Sandy soil microbial communities from University of British Columbia, Vancouver, Canada - MeOH1_35cm_T4_195 | ecosystem: Engineered > Artificial ecosystem > Sand microcosm > Unclassified ...
CGCGCCAGTACCTGGTGTACGTGGACGAGATCCGCACGCGCAACCTCGAACTGGCCGCCGAGTACCTGCTGATGGCCGCGATGCTGATCGAGATCAAGTCGCGCATGCTGCTGCCCCCGCGCAAGACCGCCGAGGGCCAGGAGCCGGAAGACCCGCGCGCGGAACTGGTGCGCCGCCTGCTGGAATACGAGCAGATGAAACTGGCCGCCGCGCGCCTGAACGAGGTGCCGCAGATGGGCCGCGACGTGCTGCGTGCGCAGGTCTACATCGAGCAGGCATTGCAGCCGCGCTTCCCGGACGTGAACGTCATCGACCTGCAGGAGGCCTGGCGCGACATCGTCAAGCGGGCCAAGCTGGTGCAGCACCACAAGATCACGCGCGAAGAGCTCTCGGTGCGCGAGCACATGAGCATCGTGCTGCGCAAGCTGCAGGGCCGCAAGTTCGTGGAGTTCGAGAACCTGTTCGACCCCTCGCGCGGCATCCAGGTGCTGATCGTCACCTTCATCGCCATGCTGGAGCTGGCCAAGGAAGCGCTGATCGACCTCACCCAGGCCGAGGCGTACGCCCCGATCTACGTACGGCTTGCGTATCAGCCGGCCTGAACCCCTTCCTTCCGGAGCACCATGACTTCCGCCTTCCAGGATTTCGACGTCCTCATCGTCGGCAGCGGCCTCGCGGGCCTGTCGGCTGCGCTGCACCTCGCGCCCACGCACCGGGTCGCCATCCTCACCAAGCGCGCCACGAGCGACGGCGCCAGCGGCTGGGCGCAGGGCGGCATCGCCGCCGTGATGGCCGAGGACGACAGCTTCCAGTCCCACGTGGATGACACCCTGGTGGCGGGCGCGGGCTTGTCGCAGCTCGATGCCACCCGCTTCGTGGTGGAACACGCGCCCGAGAGCATCGAGTGGCTGCGCCGGCTGGGCGTGCCGTTTTCGCAGGAGGCCGGCCACCTGCACCTGACGCGCGAGGGCGGCCACAGCGCGCGGCGCATCGTCCACGTGACGGACGCCACCGGCGCGGCGGTGCAGCACACGCTGATCGACGAAGTGCGCCGCACGCCGAACATCACCGTGTTCCAGCAGCACACGCTGGTGGACCTGATCACCAGCCGCAAGCAGGGGCTGGCGAACGGCAACACGTGCCTGGGCCTGTATGCGCTGGACGACGCCACCGACGAAGTGGTGACCTTCCGCGCCCCGCACACGATCCTGGCAACCGGCGGCGCGGGCAAGGTGTACCTGTACACGACCAACCCCGACACGGCCACCGGCGACGGCATCGCGGCCGCGTGGCGCGCGGGCTGCCGGGTGGCCAACATGGAGTTCATCCAGTTCCACCCGACCTGCCTGTACCACCCGCACGTGAAATCGTTCCTCATCACCGAGGCGGTGCGCGGCGAGGGCGGGCGCCTGCTGCTGCCGGACGGCACGCGATTCATGCCGAACCACGACCCGCGCGCCGAACTGGCACCGCGCGACGTGGTGGCGCGCGCGATCGACTTCGAGATGAAGAAGCACGGCCTGGATTGCGTTTACCTCGACATCTCGCACCAGCCGGCCGAATTCATCCGCGAGCACTTCCCCAACATCCACGCGCGCTGCCTCGACCTGGGCATCGACATCACGCGCCAGCCCATCCCCGTGGTGCCGGCGGCGCACTACACCTGCGGCGGCGTCCACACCGACCTCGCCGGCCGCACCGACCTGGCCGGGCTGCACGCCATCGGCGAGACCGCCTACACCGGGTTGCACGGGGCCAACCGGCTGGCCAGCAACTCCCTCGTCGAATGCATGGTGTTCGCCCGTTCGGCCTCGCAGGACATCCAGGCGGATCCGCTGCCCAAGCCCCCGGGCCTGCCCGTCTGGGACGAAAGCCGGGTCACCGACGCCGACGAGGCGGTGGTCATCTCCCACAACTGGGACGAACTGCGCCGCTTCATGTGGGATTACGTGGGCATCGTGCGGACGAACAAGCGGCTGGAGCGCGCGTCGCACCGCATCCGCCTGCTGCAGGAAGAGATCCAGGAGTTCTACGCCAACTTCCACGTCACGCGAGACCTGCTCGAGTTGCGCAACCTGGTGACCGTGGCCGACCTGATCGTGAAGTCCGCGCAGGCACGCCACGAAAGCCGGGGCCTGCATTTCAGCCGCGACTACCCGCAGATGGCGGAAGCGGCGACGCCTACGATCCTCACGCCGGCCCGATAGCCGGCCCGTGCCCACGCGGTTCAAGCCGCGCCGATCTCCGGCACCAGCGAACCCGCCGGCTGCCCGGCCTTCAGCGCCGCGGTGAACGCCAGCATGCGGTCGATCGGCACGCGGGCACGCAGGCCCAGTTGCGGGTCGACATGCACCTCGTTCGTCCCGGTCTCCAGCACATGGGCCAGCCCCGCCAGGCTGTTCATCGCCATCCACGGGCAATGCGCGCAGCTCTTGCAGGTGGCGCTGTTGCCGGCCGTCGGCGCCTCGATGAAGAACTTGCCGGGGTTCAGCGTGCGCAGCTTGTGCATCATGCCGTTGTCGGTGGCGACGATGAACTCCTTCGCGTCCATTTCGCGCGCGGCCTTCAGGATTGCGGAGGTCGAGCCCACCGCGTCGGCCAGCGCCACCACGTCGGCGGGCGACTCGGGGTGCACCAGCACCTTGGCCTTCGGGTACTGCTTCTTCAGCGCTTCCAGCTCGAACCCCTTGAACTCGTCGTGCACGATGCACGAGCCGTTCCAGAACACCATGTCGGCGCCGGTCTGGCGCTGGATGTAGCCGCCCAGGTGCTTGTCCGGCGCCCACAGGATCTTGTGGCCCTTTTCCGTCAAGGCGCGCGCGATGTCCAGCGCGCAGCTGGAGGTGACCAGCCAGTCGGAGCGCGCCTTCACCGCGGCGCTGGTGTTGGCGTACACGACCACCGTGCGGTCGGGGTGCTGGTCGCAGAAGGCGCTGAACTCGTCGATCGGGCAGCCCAGGTCCAGCGAACAGGTGGCGTCCAGGTCGGGCATCAGCACGCGCTTCTCGGGCGAGAGGATCTTGGCGGTCTCGCCCATGAACTTCACGCCGGAGACGACCAGCGTCTGAGCCTCGTGGTCGCGCCCGAACCGCGCCATTTCCAGCGAGTCGCTGACGATGCCGCCGGTCTCCTCGGCCATGTCCTGCAGGTCGGGGTGCACGTAGTAGTGCGACACCATGACGGCATGGCGCTCCTTGAGCAGGCGCCGGATCCGGTCCTTCAGCGCCGCGCGCTCGGAGGGCGAGGGCTCAACCGGCACGCGTGCCCAGGCATGCCTGGTGTCGCAGGCGTTGCCCGAAGGCTCGCCGGGAAAGGGGTGTTCGTACTCGACGTCCTTGATGGGGATCACAACAGCGCTCATGGGTCACATTTCCTTCAGGCGCATGGAGAAGTCCGTCGCCTTCACGTCCTTGGTCAATGCACCGATGGAGATGCGGTCGACGCCGGTTTCCGCCAGGGCGCGCACGCTGTCCATCGTGACGCCGCCGGAGATTTCGAGGATGGCGCGGGCATTGTTGATGCGCACAGCCTCGCGCAGGGTCGGCAGGTCCATGTTGTCCAGCAGGATCATGGTAGCGCCGTTGGCCAGCGCCTCTTCCAGCTGGGCCAGCGTCTCCACTTCGATCTCGACGAACGACGCCTTGCCCGCGACCTGCGCCGCGGCCTTCAGCACCGCCGTGACGCCGCCGGCCGCCGCGATGTGGTTTTCCTTGATCAGGACGGCGTCATACAGGCCGATGCGGTGGTTCACGCCGCCGCCGATGCGAACCGCGTACTTCTGCGCCAGCCGCAGGCCCGGCAGCGTCTTGCGCGTGTCCACGATCTGCGCCCTGGTTCCCTTCACGGCTTCGACATAGGCCGCGGTCTTGGTGGCCACCGCGCTCAGCAGCTGCAGGAAGTTCAGCGCCGTGCGCTCGGCGGTGAGCAGCCCGCGTGCCGATCCTTCGATCTCCAGCACCACCTGGTCGGCCATGCTGCGCATGCCTTCGCGCACCAGCCAGTGCACCTGCGCGTCGGGATCCGCCTGCCGCACCGCAGCCTCGGCCCAGGGCGCGCCGCAAATCACGGCCGGCTCGCGCACCAGCACGCGGGCACGCGCGCGGCGGCTCGCATCCAGCAACCCGGCCGTGAGGTCGCCCGGGCCCACGTCCTCGGCCAGGGCCCGGGCTGCATCCGTGCTCGCCAGCGCTGCCAGAGCCTCGCCGGAAAAGTCGAAGTGTGCAGTCATGAAGCAAGCATAACGGGATCACGGCGCGGCTGCCGCGACAGTCCGCTATTTCACTGCCAAGTCCAGGCTTCGGATGATTTCGCCGTAACGCTGGTGCGCGCGCCGCAGGACCTGGTCGAACTGGCGGGTGCTGCCTCCCGCCACCTCCTGCCCGCCTTCGCGCATGGCGCCGCCCACTTCGGGATCGGCCAGGATTCGCGCCACATCCGCGTTGAGCTGGCGGATGCGCGCTTGCGGCGTGCGCGCCGGCACGAACAGGCCGGAGTGGCCCTCGAGAAGAAAGCCGGGCCATCGCTGCGACAGCAACGGGGCCTGCGCCGCCGCTGCGGGCAGGGCCATGCGGCTGGACACGGCCAGCACGCGAATCCGCCCGTTCTCGACCAGCTTGGCGGCCGCTGCGGCATTGACGAACATGACGTCACCCCAGCCGGCCACGAGCGCGTTCAGCGCCGGCGCGACGCCGGGGAAAGGCACCACCGTCAGCTGCCCTCCCAGGCGCGCCTTCAGCTGCTGGCACGCCAGCTCCGTCGCCCCGGGCGGCGTGACACAGTTCAGTCCGCCCGGCCGGGCCGCCGCCTGCGCTTCGAGGTCCTCGATGGAGCCGGGGCCGCCCGTTCCCGCCGCGAGCACATAGCTTTCCCGCGACACCTGGATCACCGGGGCCAGGTCCTGCAGCGGCGAGAAACCGACCTTCTGCAAGAGCGACATGAAGACCACGCTCGTGCCGTGGTACAGCATGACGCGTCCATCCGCCGGCGCGCGAACGACCAGCTCCGTGCCGATCTGCGTGCTGGCGCCCGGGCGGTTGTCCACCACATGGGGCTCGCCGGTCAGCAGCGTGAGCCGGTGGGCGAGCATGCGTGCCGTGGCGTCCAGGTTTCCCCCGGGCGGCGCGGGCACGACGATGCGGATCGGCCGGGCGTCCTGGGCGATGACGGATACCGGCGCCGCTGCGAGGCCCAGGCACAGGGCGGCCGCCGCGCCGCGGACGAACGATCGCCTTCCCACGCCCCTCACCCGGCCGCGGGCTGTGGCGCCGCCGGCGGGCGATGGCGGATCAACTTCAGAACCTCGTCGCGCGCCACCTTGCCGCCTTCGTTGTGCGGCAGCGAATCCAGCTGGAAGACGGCCTTGGGGACCATCGCGATCCCGAGCTTGTCCTTGCAGCGCTTCTTCAGCGCATTCTTGTCGATTTGCTCCGAGGCGACGACCACCGCGACCAGCACACACTCGCCCGACTTGATCGGTGCGGCCAGGGCCACGCATTCGAGCACGGCCGGGTCCGCGGCGATGGCGTCTTCCACGCGAGCCGGGTCGACCTTGAGCCCGGACAGGTTCAACACGTCACTGGTCCTGCCGCCGAGGTACACCGAGCCGTCCGATGCGACCGAACCGATGTCGCTCGAATGAAACCAGCCGTCCCGGAACGCCCGCGCGACCTCCGGGTCGGCCCCGACGTAGCCCAGGGCCATCAGGGCAGACCGCATGCGCAGCAAGCCGGTTTGACCCGGGGGAAGCGGATGGCCGTCGTCTCCGAGCGCCTGGACGTCGATCCAGGGCACGAGCCGGCCGGCGCAGGTCGGATCCTGGCGCAGGGTTTCGTCGTCCGCCAGCGCCAGCAGCCCGACCTCGGTCACGCCGTAGTTGATCGCGAGATGGGGGCAGAGGTGGCGCCTCAGCGCCTCCTGCACCGCGGGCGGGACCGCCGAGCCCCCCACGCACAGCATCTTGAGGTCCGGCGGTGGTTCGGCGTAAGGCGATTGCGGCGCCTGCGCCACCTTGAGCAGCGCGATCGCGTTGCCCGGGCTGGTCAGGAGGAAGTGGACGCGGTGCTTGCGCATGGCTTGCATCGCCGCCAGCGGCTTCAGGTCCGACGTCACGAGGGCGCCGCCGCTCGACAGCGTGCGCATCCAGTAGCCGACCGCGAATTGCAGCGAGGCGCCCAGGAACACCATCATGCGGTCGCCCGGGCCGCAGGGAAAGATGGCCCGCATCAGGTGCGATCGCAGCACCATGCTTTCGTGGCTGAACGCCATGGGCTTGGGCCGGCCGGTGGTTCCGGACGACAGGCCGATTCGCCACATCTCGCCGGGCTCGGCCTGGGCGATGGAAGGCGTGGTGGCGTGCGGCCCGCTGTTGAGGCTTTGCAGGCTCATCTGCTTGCGTATGCCCGGCGCGGCGAGATGGTAGCCCTCGCCTTGCGTGTGCACCAGGAAGCTGACGCCGCATTGCGCGGCGATGGCCTCGCTCTCCCCGGTTCTCGAAGCCGGCGGCAGCGGCAGTGAGACGGCGCCCAGCTGGGCGATGGCCATGGTGAGGCCCACGTGCTGCACGAAGGTCGGCGCCACGACGGCCACCACATCGCGGCGGCCCACACCCGCCTTGCTCAAGCTGGCCGCCAGCTGGGCCACGTTGGCCGCCAGGGAGCGATAGGTGATCGTGCGTTCGTTGGTGATGATGGCGGGCGCGCGCGGCTGGATCACCGCCTGCCTGGCAAATGCTTCAATGACGTTCATCGGCGCAATTCCGGAAAAGAGGATGGGCCGGGCGCCCGCCGTGACGGCTGAGCTTCGGCACGCGCATTATCGGCGCAAACCCGCAGCGCTCCTGCGGCCGGGCCCACCGGTCGCGACGGCACCGGACTACAAGCGCGGGCACCGGCGCTCGCGGACAATTCGATCCATGGACACCACTGAACTCGCACGCGAACCGGCGCGCGCCGAAATCGATGCCCTGCGCGGCCCGGCCGTCGTCGAGTTCGGCGCGTCATGGTGCGGCTACTGCCGCGCCGCGCAACCTCTCATCGCGGCGGCGCTGGCCGCGCATCCGGGCGTTCGCCACATCAAGGTCGAGGACGGCAGCGGCCGCCCGCTGGGCCGCTCGTTTCGCGTGCGCCTCTGGCCGACGCTGGTCCTCCTGTTCGACGGCCGTGAAGTCGCGCGCCTGGTCCGTCCTCACGATCCCGACGCGCTGCTGCGTGCGATCGAAGGCCTCGACCGCCGCCCCTGAGCCTTCAGCGAACGCTCAGCCCCAGCTTGCGGATCAGTTCGCCGTAGCGCCGGTGGATTTCGATGACTCGGGCCGTGAACTGCTCCGCGCTGCCGCCCACCGGGTCCTGCCCGGCCTCCATCATCTGGGCGGCAAAGCGCGGCTCGGCGAGCACCTGGTTGACCTGCCGGTTGATCTGCAGCACTTTCTCGGCCGGCGTCCTGGCGGGCGCGAAGACGCCGGCGAACCCCTCTATCAGGAAGCCCGGCCACAGGTCAGCCATCAAGGGCACCTGGCCGGTGGGCGACGACGCGGCAAGCGCCCGCAGGCGGTGCCCTTGCAACAGCGAATCTACCGCCTCGATATTGACGAACATGAAGTCGACATGGCCGCCCAGCAGGGCCGTGACCGCGGGGCCGATGCCCTGGTACGGTACGGCGGTGACCTTGCCGCCCAGCCGTTCGCGCAATTGCTCGCAGGCCATCGTCATGGGGCCGGGCGGCGCACCGCAGTTCAAGCCCTCGCGGCGCGAGGCGGCCCGGTCGACCAGTTCCTTGACCGAAGCCGGGCCCGATTCGGGAACGACGAGAACGTAGGTGACGGACGAAAGCTGGATGACCGGGCGCAAGTCCTGCAGCGGCGAAAAAGACTGCTTCTGCATCCAGTCGTTCAGCACCACCGCCGTGCCGGTCACCAGCAGGTGCCGCCCGTCGGCCGGCGACCGGGCCACGTATTCCGTCCCGATGGCGGTGTTGGCGCCGGCGCGGTTCTCGATGACGTGCGTTTCCCCCGTGATCGCCGTGAGCCGCTGGGCCAGCGCCCGCGCCGCCATGTCCAGGTTGCCGCCGGGCGGCGCCGGCACCACGATGCGCACGATCGGGCTCTCCTGCGCCCGGCCTGGGTGCGGCGCGACGGGCGAAGAGTCCCAGGAAGGCGGGAACGCAGAAAAGAAAGAAAGAGAGGAAGCGTCGAATGCTCATCCGCACAAGAACCTCCGACCGGTCGCTCAGCGTTCGCTGCGGGCCTCGCGGCTCATCAGCACCGATACGGCATCGCCGGGAGTCAGCGCGCCGTCCAGCAACGCACCCACCACCTGGCTCACCGGCATTTCCACCCCGAGCCGGGCGGCACGCGCCACCACGGTGCGCGAGCAGTACACCCCCTCGGCCACATGGCCCAAGGAATGAACAGCCTCGTCCACGGACTTGCCCTGGGCCAACAGTATCCCGACCTGCCGGTTGCGGCTCAAGTCGCCCGTCGCCGTCAGCACCAGGTCGCCCAGGCCCGACAGGCCCATGAACGTTTCCGCGCGCGCGCCCAGGGCCACGCCCAGCCGCGTCATTTCGGCCAGGCCGCGCGTGATCAGCGCGGCCCTTGCGTTCAGTCCCAGGTTCAGGCCGTCGCATAAGCCCGTGGCGATGGCCAGCACGTTCTTGACGGCGCCGCCGACCTCCACGCCGACCAGGTCTTCGGTGGCGTAGACGCGCAGGTTGGCGTGGTGAAACGCGGCCACCAGCGCTTCGCGCACCTCGGCTTGGGCGCTCGCGGCCACCAGGGCCGTGGGCCGGCCGAGCGCCACTTCCTCGGCGAAGCTCGGGCCGCTCAACACGCCGCCCCTGAGCTGCGGCGCGACTTGCGCCTTGACCTCGTGGCCCAGCAAACCGTCCGCACCGCCCACGGGCGCCTCGAAACCCTTGCACAGCCAGGCCACAGGGCCCGGATGTGCGCGCAGCCGCACCAGCATGTCGCGCAAGCCCGCCATGGGCGTGGCGATGATCGCGAGATCGCCGGCCGCGGCCAGCTGCGCGGGCTCCTCGCCGCTGACGGCGACGGAAGCGGGCAAGGCGACACCGGGCAGGTAGCGCCTGTTCTCCCGCGTCGAGGCGAGCGCGCGCACCTGCGCGGCGTCGCGGGCCCAGAGGGTGACGTCATGCCGCGCCGCCGCGGTCACTGCCAGCGAAGTGCCCCAGGCGCCGGCTCCGAACACTATGATTTTCATAGCACGAGGCAGGAACGGGCCGGCGTCACGCGGCCCGAAACGGCGTTCAGGCGGTGGTGATGATGCTCGATGGCTGTTCGGCCTGCTGCAGCTGCGCCTGCTGCTGTTCGTACATGGCCTGGAAGTTGATCTCGGCCAGGTGCACCGGCGGGAAGCCGGCGCGCGTGATGATGTCGGCCACGTTGCCGCGCAGGTACGGGTACACGATCTGCGGGCAGGCGATGCCCATGATCGCGTTCATCTGGTCCTGGGGCAGGTTGCGGATCTCGAAGATGCCGGCCTGCTTGGCCTCGACCAGGAACACGGTCTTGTCCTTGACCTTGGTGGTGACGGTGGCCGTGACGCAGATCTCATACACGCCGTCGGCGGCTTGCGCGGCTTCCACGCCGAGCTGGATGTCCACCGCGGGCTGCTCCTGCTCCAGCAGGATGGCGGGGGAGTTGGGCTGCTCGAGCGAGGCTTCCTTCAGGTAGACGCGCTGGATCTGGAACACGGGGTCTGGTTGCTGGTCGGCCATGGTTTTCTTTCGGTCAATGCAAAGGCCGGTCGGTGGCTACCGAAGCGGGCCGGGATTCGGAACAGGAGGGATTATCTCAGCCCGCCGGGGCGGCCCCTGCGGCGCGCACGCGCCGGCTCAGCCGCAGCCAAGCAGCGGGTCGAGCCCGCCGCGGCGGTCGAGCGCCACCAGGTCGTCGCAGCCGCCCACATGCGTGTCGCCGATGAAGATCTGCGGCACGGTGCGCCGGCCGGTGATCTCCATCATCTTCATGCGCTCGGCCGGCTGCATGTCGACCCGGATTTCTTCGATGGCATCGACGCCCTTGGCCTTGAGAATCTGCTTGGCGCGGATGCAATAAGGGCAAACGGCCGTGGTGTACATCTTGACTGACTGCATCGTGTCGTTGTGCGTGGCTATTTTTCTACCGGGAGATTAGCTTCTTTCCAGGCTTTCATCCCGCCGGCCAGGACTTGGGCCTTGTCGTAGCCCAGTTTCTTGGCCACGCCCAGCGCCCGGTTGGCGCGCGCGCCCGAGGCGCAGACCAGGATCAGCGGCACCGTCTTGTTCTTCACCACTTCGGGCAGGCGCTGCTCGAGTTGCGCTACCGGCACGTTCCTGGCCCCGCCCACGTGGCCGGCCGCGAACTCCTCGGTCTCGCACACGTCCACCACCACGGCGCGCTCGCGGTTGATCAGTTGCACCGCCTCGGCGGTGCTCACGCCCCCGCCGGTCGCGCCTTTGAGCGCGGGCCATAGCAGCATGGCGCCGGAGGCCAGCGCGACCGAAATCAGCATCCAGTTATCGATCAGAAATTTCACGTCTTTCCTTGTTTGGGGCCATCCGGCCAACCCGCGATTCTAAAATGCCGGGTTTCCCCTTCGCTTGCACAGGCTGCCTCCCCATGCACAAACTCGTCCTGATCCGCCACGGCGAATCGACCTGGAACCTCGAAAACCGCTTCACCGGCTGGACCGACGTGGACCTCACGCCCACCGGCGTCGAGCAGGCCAAGACCTCCGGCCGCCTGCTCAAGGCCGAGGGCTACGACTTCGACGTCTGCCACACCAGCGTCCTCAAGCGCGCCACGCGCACCTTGTGGCACTGCCTGGACGAGATGGACCGCACCTGGCTGCCGGTCGTCCACTCGTGGCGGCTGAACGAGCGCCACTACGGCGCGCTGCAAGGCCTGAACAAGGCCGAAACGGCCCGGAAGTTCGGCGACGAGCAGGTGCTGGTCTGGCGCCGCAGCTACGACGTGCCGCCGCCCGCGCTGGAGCCCGGCGACCCGCGCAGCGAGCGCACGGACATCCGCTATTCGAAGCTGGACCCGGCCCAGGTCCCCCTGACCGAATGCCTGAAGGACACGGTGGCGCGCGTGCTGCCGTTCTGGAACGAAGCCATGGCGCCTGCCATCCGCGCCGGCCAGCGGGTGCTCGTGTCCGCGCACGGCAACTCGATCCGGGCGCTCGTGAAGTACCTGGACGGCATTTCCGACAGCGACATCGTGGGCCTGAACATCCCCAACGGGATCCCGCTGGTGTACGAGCTGGACGCCGACCTGAAGCCGATCCGCCACTACTACCTGGGCGACGCCGAAGCCGCCGCCCGGGCCGCCGCCGCCGTGGCGCACCAGGGCAAGGCCTAGAAAACCTGGACGAAGTTGCGCTTGGCCCCGGCGCGCCCGCGTAAAGACCCGGTAAACGGGGGACTTTTCCACAAATAGGCGTCAAGCTGCCGGAACCCTTGGGTAACGGTTGCGTCATAACCGGTGCGCAGGTGTATATTTTCAGGGACTGAAGAGGATTGGGTTTTTCCAACATGAGCCACAAACTCAAGATTGCCGGCTGGATTTCCATAGGCGCATTGGCCGGCGCGCTCACGACGGTGTCGTTGCAGACGGTCGCGCGTGGCTCCCTGGCGCCCCTGCCGCTCGAGGAGCTGCAGCAGCTGGCCGCGGTATTCGGCATGGTCAAGAGCGACTATGTCGAGCCGGTCGACGAGAAAAAGCTGATCACGGACGCCATCTCCGGCATGGTGGCCAGCCTGGACCCCCACTCCCAGTACTTCGACAAGAAGACCTTCAAGGAATTCAAGGAAGGCACGTCCGGCCGCTTCGTCGGCGTGGGCATCGAGATTTCGCAGGAAGACGGGCTGGTCAAGGTGGTGTCGCCGATCGAAGGCTCCCCGGCCTACCGCGCCGGCCTGAAGCCCAACGACCTGATCACCAAGATCGACGACACCGTCGTCAAGGGCCTGTCGCTGAACGATGCCGTCAAGCGCATGCGTGGCGAGCCCAACACCAAGGTCATGCTGACCATCTTCCGCAAGGACGAGAACCGCTCGTTCCCCGTGACCATCACCCGCGAGGAAATCCGCACGCAGTCGGTGCGCGGCAAGGTCGTCGAGCCGGGCTACGGCTGGATCCGCCTGTCGCAGTTCCAGGAACGGACGGTGGACGATTTCGTGCGCAAGGTCGAGGAAATCTACAAGGCCGAGCCCCACCTCAAGGGCCTGGTGCTGGACCTGCGCAACGACCCGGGCGGCCTGCTGGACGCGGCCGTAGCCGTGTCCGCAGCCTTCCTGCCCGAAAACGTCACGGTGGTGTCCACCAACGGCCAGCTGGCCGAGAGCAAGTTCATTTACAAGGCCTCGCCGGAGTTCTACCAGCGCCGCGCCGGCGCCGATCCGCTGCGCCGCCTGCCGGCCGCCCTCAAGAGCGTCCCGCTGGTCGTGCTGGTCAATGAGGGCTCGGCTTCGGCCAGCGAGATCGTGGCCGGCGCCCTGCAGGACCACAAGCGCGCCACCGTCCTGGGCAGCCAGACCTTCGGCAAGGGCTCCGTCCAGACGGTGCGCCCGCTCGGCCCGGACACCGGCCTGAAGCTGACCACCGCCCGCTACTACACCCCGAGCGGCAAGTCGATCCAGGCCAAGGGCATCGTGCCGGACGTGATGGTGGACGAGTCCGAGGAAGGCAACGTGTTCTCCGTGCTGCGCACCCGCGAGGCCGACCTCGACAAGCACCTCGGCAGCGGCCAGGGCATCGAGGCCAAGGACCCGCTGCGCGAGAAGGCCCGGGAGGAAGCCCGCAAGAAGGCCGAGGAGGAGGCCAAGAAGCCGGTGGCCGACCGCAAGGTCCCCGAGTTCGGCACCGACAAGGACTTCCAGCTGGTGCAGGCCCTGAACCAGCTCAAGGGCCGGCCGGTCCTCGTCAGCAAGACGCAGGTCGTCGAGAACAAGGCCGACAAGAAGGACAATTGACCCGCGAGCGGAACAAGGCGGGTCATCCCGGCGCAGGCCGGGATCCACGTCCAGAGCCGGCAACCGCCGGCTTTTTTGTTCCCCGCAGTTGTTTGTAATCAAAGGCTTCGGCGCCCCCGGGGAGCAAACTAACCCGGGGATGTCACCTAGAAGCCTCAAGTTCAAAGTCAGCCTTTACCTGACCCTCGTGCTCGCGGGCGTCATGGGGCTGTTCGTTGCCCTGCTGGTCAAGCAGGAGCGCGACGAGCAGCTTCGAACGCTGGTCACGCACATGGCGCAGCTGTCGCAGGTGATCGAGCGCAGCACGCGCCACGCGATGCTGCTGGACCAGCCCGACATCGTGGACAAGATCATCGAGGACGTGGGCAAGCAGGAAGGCATCCGGCGCGTGCGCGTCCTGCGCAAGGACGGCGTGATCGCCCATTCCAACTTCCCCGGCGAGATCGGCCAGCGCGTGGACAAGGAGGCCGAACACTGCTCCGCCTGCCACCAGGGCGACAAGGTGCTCACCGACATCCCCAACCACAAGAAGTGGCGCATCTTCGAGACGGGCGACCGCCAGCAGCTGCTCGGCAACATGGAAGTGATCCGCAACGAGGCGTCCTGCGCCACGGCCTCGTGCCATGCCCACCCTGTCGGCCAGTCCGTGCTCGGGGTGGTCGACATCACCTACTCGCTGGACGAGATCAACCGCACGATGAAGGCGCACGTCGTCAAGATGGTCGCGGTCTCCATCGGCTTCATCCTGCTGGTGTCCGTCAGCGTCGGCTGGCTGCTGCACCGGCTGATCTACATGCCCCTGCGCGACCTCGACCGGGGCGCAAAACGCCTGGCGTCCGGCGACTTCGACCAGCCCATCCCCGTGCGCGGCCAGGACGAGTTCGGCAGCCTGGCGCGTTCGTCGAACACCATGATGGCGGCGCTCAAGAAGTCGCGGCAGGAGCTGGAGGAGTGGGTCCAGACGCTGGGCCAGAAAGTCAAGGAACGCACCGAGGAGCTGCGGCTGGCCGAGGCCGAAGTCGCGCGCGGCGAAAAGCTCGCCTCGATCGGGCAGCTGGCGGCCGGGATCGCGCACGAGCTGAACAACCCGCTCACGGGCGTGCTGACGTTCACCTCCCTCATGCGCAAGAAGATGCCCGATGGCAGCCAGGACGCCGAAGACCTCGACCTGGTCATCCGCGAGACGCGGCGCTGCGCGAGCATCATCCGCAGGCTGCTGGACTTCGCGCGCGAGAAGCCGCCCGAGAAGATCGAAGTGGACCTCAATTCGCTGATCGTGGAGACCGTGCGCTTCGTGGAGCGCTCGGCCGCGCTGCAGCACGTCGAGATCACCACGCAACTCGACAGGAACCTGCCGCAGCTGAACGTGGATGCCGACCTGATCAAGCAGGTGCTGATGAACATCCTGGTGAACGCCCAGCAGGCGATCGTCGAGGAACATGGCAGCATCCTGGTCACCAGCCGGTTCCACGCCGCACGGCGGCTCCCGAGTTGCGGCAACGAGCCCGTGCCGGCGGTGGAGGTGGCCATCACGGACACCGGCTGCGGGATCGCGAAGGAGAACCTGCAGCGCATTTTCGACCCGTTCTTCACGTCCAAGGAGGTCGGCAAGGGAACGGGCCTCGGCCTGTCCGTGAGTTACGGCATCGTCAGGGCCCATGGCGGCGAGATCGAGGTGGAGAGCACCGTCGGCGAAGGCACCACCTTCCGCGTCTTCCTGCCCGCCCCGGCACCCGCCACGCCCGCCCCGGCCGAACCCGAAACATCGGAGAGCACCCCATGAAAGCCCGCATCCTGATCGTCGATGACGAGGAGATCGTCCTTCGCAGCTGCGTTCGCATCCTGGAGAACGACGATTACCAGGTGGATTCCGTGCTCGATCCATGGGAGGCATTGCGCCGCATCGACGAGAACGGCTACGACGTCCTGGTGCTGGACATCATGATGCCGAAGATCGACGGGCTGCAGGTGCTGCAGCACGTGAAGGAGCGGCACCCCGACGTCGATGTGGTGATGATGACGGGCCTGTCGCAGATCCAGACCGCCGTGAAGGCGATGAAGCTGGGCGCCTTCGACTACCTCTCCAAGCCCTTCGACCCCGACGAACTCAAGCTGGTGGTGGATCGCGCGCTGGAACGCCAGCACCTGCTGCGGGAGAACCGGGCGCTCAAGACCGAGGCCGGCTCCAAGTACCGCTTCGAGAACATGGTCGGCGGCAGCCCGCAGATGCAGGCCGTGTACCGGCTGATCGCCCAGTGCGCGCCCACCAACTGCACCGTCCTCATCACCGGCGAGAGCGGCACGGGCAAGGAGATGGTCGCCCGCGCCATCCACTACAACAGCCTGCGCAAGGACCAGCCTTTCGTGGCGGTGGACTGCAACACGCTCTCCGAGAACCTGCTGGAAAGCGAGCTGTTCGGCCACGTGAAGGGCGCGTTCACCGGCGCCACCTCGAACAAGCGGGGCATGTTCGACATGGCCAACAACGGCACCCTGTTCCTGGACGAGCTGGGCAACATCCCGCTGTCCACGCAGGCCAAGCTGCTGCGCGTGATCCAGGAGCGTGAGTACAAGGCCGTCGGCGACACGCGGACGCAAACCACCAACGTGCGGCTGCTCGCGGCGACCAACCGCGACCCGAAGGCGATGGTGGGCGAAGGCACGTTCCGCGAGGACCTGTACTACCGCATCAACGTCTTCCCGATCCACGTGCCGCCGCTGCGGGAACGGCGCGAGGACATCCCGGCGTTGGCCTTCCAGTTCCTCAAGACGTTCAGCGACGAACTGGAGCGGCCGGTGCCCAAGATTTCCGAAGGCGCGATGAGCCTGCTGATGAGCCATGCCTGGCCCGGCAACGTGCGCGAGTTGCAGAACGCGATGCACCGCGCTGTCATCCTCGCTTCCGACGACACCATCCGCCAGGCGCACCTGGCCGCCATCCTCGACAGCGCCCCGCGCAACGACCTCGAAGTACCGCGCACCAGCGAAGACCTCAAGCGGGTCAAGAAGCTCGCCCGCGAGAAGTCGGTGGAGGATATCGAGAAGCTGTTCGTGCACGAGACGCTCAAGCGCAACGTGTGGAACGTCACCCGCAGCGCGGAGGCCACCGGGATGCAGCGCGCGAACTTCCAGGCGCTGATGAAGAAGTACAACATCCGCGTGCGCGACACGGAGCCGCCGACAGGCGACGGTCAGCCCATGTAGAACGGGCAAGCCGCAGCTTGCCCGCCCCGGGTCACGCGGCGCCGGGCCGCGGCCTCCCTGCTACTGCGCCAGGATCCACTGCGCCAGGTTCTTCACCTGGGCCGCGTCCTTGGTGGCGACAGCCTTGTGCTCTTCCTCGCTGCCGTCTTCCATCTTGACCTTCGGGCTCTTGGTCAGCAGGTCGACCAGCTTGGCTTCGCCGTCGGCCTTGCCCTTGTACTTGGCGGCCGTCTTCTGGTAGGCCGGGCCCTTCTTGGCCTTGTCCACCGAGTGGCACTTGGTGCAGCCGCTTTCCTTGTTCAGCTTGACCGCGGCTTCCGCGTCCACGGCGGCGGCGGCCGGCAGCGAGAGCGTGCATGCGAATGCGGCGGCGGCCGCGAGGGTCTTGAGGATCATCTATAGCTCCTTGGGGTTGGGTTGATGGAGGGCCGCGCTCACGCGGTGGTGGCCTGGGTCGCCTGGACGGCGGACGGCGCTTCTTCCTCGACATCCTCGTAGCCGGTGATCATGGCCCTGATGTGCGCCGTGGGCGTGTGGCCCAGCGTCGCCAGGTACGGGTGGATCAGCAGGTAGAAGACGAAGAAGATGAAGATCAGGACGTGGATGGTGTCGACCACGCGCACGCCGCCCACCATGTCCACGAAGCCGGAGAAGCGCTTGATGTCCCACATCAGGATGCCCGTCACGAACTGCAGCGGCAGCAGGAACAGCATCAGGATCTGGTAGAGCATGCGCTGCAGCGGGTTGAACTTGTTGTACGGGTCCATGTGGTGCGGGCTGTGCTCGCCCTTGAAGATGCCCCAGCCGTAGTACTGCATCTGCGCGAAGCAGGCGCGCGCCAGCTTCAGCAGGTTGAACTCCGGGTGGTAGGCCTTGTTCTTGTCGGAGAACAGGTAGAAAAGCAGCCACACGAAGAAATTGCCGATCAGCGCGAAGGCTACCCAGTTGTGCACCACCACCGCGTTGCGGAACGACATGAAGTCGAACAGGTCGAGGTAGCGGATCTGCACGCCCGTCACGACCAGGACGATGAACAGGACCGCGTTGGCCCAGTGCCAGAGACGCACCGGGAGCGGGTTGATGTACAGCTTGGCCATGATCAGCTCCTATCCGTGGGTTCGTTGCTCTTCGCGGCTTCGGCGATTGCGGCCTTGCGCTTGCGCGCGCTCATCAGCTTGACCACCAGGTGCCCGCCGGGGACGAGGATGCCGGCGGCCAGCGCCATCACCAGCATCACGTCCAGCAGCTTGATGCGGCTGCTGCCGATCGTGTAGAAGCCCCCGACCGAGCCGATCGACTCGACCGAGTTCAGGATGCCGTCGGTCGCGCCGTGGCGCAGCGGCCTGCCGTCCGGGCCGGCCATGCTCACCGTGACCTTCTGGAACGAGGCGGCGCCTTGCTTGTGGCAGGTCGCGCAGTCCTTCAGCGCCTTGCCCTTGGCCGCGAGCGAGTGCGATTCGATGCCGGTCTGCACTTCGAGCCGGCCGCGCACGATCGTGCGGGCATCCGAGCCGTCGCGGCTGAAGTCCTGCAGCAGGCTCCACAGGGCGCGGCCGTCGATGCCCGATCCCGTCGGGTCGACGCTGCTGGCGAGCTTGACGAATTGCGGCACGCCCACCTTCTCGGCGGCTTGCTGCGCGGCGGCGGTGCCCTCGTAGATCCGCAGGTTCACGCGCCGCGTCGTGCCGGGCGAGTGGCAGGCGGGGCACGAGATGGCCTCGAGGTGCCGCGCGGTATTGGGCAGCCATTGCGCGTGGCTGGTCGCCACTTCGCGGTGGCAGGAGACGCACTGGTCCTTCAGGTGGTCACCCATGGCCGCCGCCTTGATGTTGTGCGTGCGGTGGCAATCCTTGCAGGCCAGCGCCTCGTCGCCGCTCGCGCCGTGGATGCTGGCCGCGAACGCCTGGGACACGCCCTTGTGGCATTGCTGGCAGGCCACGTTGTCGCCGCCGGTCTTGTCCTTGGCGGAGCGGGTGGCATGCGGGTCATGGCAGTCCGAGCACAGCGGCGCCTTCGCGCTGCCGGCCTGGACCTGCGCCGAATGGACGCTGTCCTCGTACTGCTTCATCGTCTTCTTGTGGCAGTCGCGGCAGGTCTCCATGAGGCCCTGCGAGTGTTCGCGCCGGCTCTTGACGACACTGGGCTCCTTGCTGTGGGCCTTGACATCGATGTCCGAATGGCAGCCTTCGCAGCCGCTGGCGCTGTGCACCGACTCGGCGAAACCGTTCGGCGCGATGTACAGCGGCATCGATTCGCCACTGGCCAGGGTCTTGCGAAGGCCGGGCTTGGCGTGGCAGTCCAGGCAGACCTTGTCTTCGCTGGACAGCGCCGTGTCCTTGGAGACCGCGGCCGCGGCGGGTGCTCCCAGGAACAGCGTCAATGCCAGCGCCAGGGCCGCTCCCAGAACGGCCTGGGCCCGGCCCCGGCGCGGCAGATCCGCTGCTGCCTGCGAGATGCGAAAGCGTGTCATGGGAAACCTCTTTGCTCTAAACAATCACTTCACGTCGTTCACGTCACTCGGCCGGGGCGCGCCCGAAGGCGGCCTTCGTGGCCATCCAGGCGAGCATCCCGAGCGCCGCGAACGGCAGGACGATCAGGTAGGCCAGGCCGACGAAGGGCGCGACCACCAGTTGCAGCGCCACCTTGGCGGCGCTCAGCGCTTCACGGGCCTTCGGTTGTTTCCACAGCGCCTGCCCGGCGAACCAGAGCAGCATCCCGAGTCCGACGAACGGCAGCAGGACGGCGTACACGAGACCGACGAACGGCGCGGACAGGAACAGCGCGATGTTCCTGAGCTGGCCGCCGCGCCTGGCGGGTTGCGCCTCGGCCTGGGCCGGGGCTCCGGGCGCGGCGGGCGCGGCGGGCCCGATCATCGGCGCGACGGGCGTGGTGACGGTGCGCACGGCGTTGGCGGCGCTGTCCTCGATCATGTCGGGCGACAGGGGCTTGCGCAGAAAATCGACGACTCCCGCGGCACGCGCACGCGCCTCGTTGGCGGCGGAGCCGTAGCCCGTCACGAGCACGACGGGAATCCACGGCTGGGTGGCCTTGATGCTTTCGGCGACCTGGAGCCCGTCCATGCCGGGCATGCGCAGGTCGGTGAACACGGCGTCGAACTTCTCGTCCCTGAGCTTGGCCAAGGCGTCGGCGCCGTTTTCAGCGGCGACCACGATGTAGCCCTTGCCGGAAAGAACGCGGTTGAAGCTTGCGCCCACCACCGGATCGTCATCGACGACCAATACTTTGCGGAGTGCTGTCATGATATTTCCCTCA
>Ga0255338_1003368_pt1 | contig 19445 bp, 22 predicted proteins | sample MeOH1_35cm_T4_19_FD_203715 | JGI IMG/M metagenome (GOLD analysis project Ga0255338, IMG submission 203715) | Sandy soil microbial communities from University of British Columbia, Vancouver, Canada - MeOH1_35cm_T4_195 | ecosystem: Engineered > Artificial ecosystem > Sand microcosm > Unclassified ...
AACCTCAGTTGAAAGTAAAAACGGAACATTCAATGATGTTCTGATCTTAGAGCCGGACACTACCAGTCCAGACTATCCGAGCTATGCAACTGACAGTTTATTCGTAAATAAACTATACTGGAGTAAATCCTGTGGTCTTATCAGGTTTGATCTTTCAAACAAAAAAACAAGCTGGAGTCTGGTGAAGAGATACAGTCACTAACAACGCATTGCCGACATGCGCTTTTCATGTATATTTATTGGAAGGAAAAGCGCGCGGCTCCAGACCGGCGAACGTATAGGCAATTGCGTGAATCAGAATGATGTAATTAAACAACTGGAATATTCCCTGCAAGCACTTTCTCTGGATGCTGAACAGCAAATTGTTTCCTTTGAGGATTTTGCAGTTGTTACTGATGAGTTAGTGTTAGATTTTGATAATGCTTTTGGAGTTGCATTCGGTAATTACCCGTCATTTTTTAATGAAGAGCAACTCGAATCCCTGAACAAGATTGATGCACATATCGACTCCATGCCTCCCGAAGACATGAACATGAGCATAGATGATGAGTTGCGAACTCATCCGTATTGGAAACAGATGCGAACACTTGCAAAAGAGGCATTGGTCAAATTTCATTGGTCATCAAAAATGCCTCCCTTTAACAGAGCTGTATGATAATGATCGACCGGAATAAAGTACCACCAATCTTAGACAAATATGACCTGGACGAGGAGAAAATTCATTAAGGCCGGAATTTGGGCTGCCGTGGGTTTCATTCTGCTCGACTCTTTTTGGCTCGAAATATATTTCATTGAGACAAACGACTTCTGTCTCGGTAAATCAACAGACGACAACTTCGACTTAAAAGTTATCCAGATCTCCGACCTTCATTTACAGTCGTTAAACCGACAACTCAAGAAACTTGCGAAAAATATCAATGAACAAAAGCCTGACCTTATCCTTATTACCGGCGACTCTGTTGACAACAAGAACAATGTTTCTGTCTTAGATCAATTTTTGGGTCTAATCGACTACCCGATCAAAAAGTTCGCCATTACCGGCAACTGGGAATATTGGGGAAGTGTTGACCTCGAACTTCTTCGAAAGACTTATGCAGCACATAATTGCGAACTTCTAATTAATAACTCCCGGCAACTGACTTTTGAAAACAAAACAATCTCCATTACGGGCGTCGACGATTACGTGGGCGGTAATGCCGACATCGCTGCAGCGTTAAAGGAATTTAAGCAAAGCGACTATCACATTATTTTAAATCATTGCCCGGAGTACGGCGACACCATCGCTGAAAATTTAAAAGGTAAAGTTGCTTATGACTTTATGTTGTCCGGACATACACATGGCGGACAAATAAATATTTTTGGTTTTGTTCCGTTCAAACCGAAAGGCAGCGGCAAATATCTTAAAGGCTGGTACGAGGACAAAAATATGTATGTTTCAAAGGGTATCGGGACCAGTATTTTCCCTGCAAGGTTTATGGCCAAAGCGGAAATAGCTGTATTTAAACTGTTGACATAATAACCGGCAGTAACAGCACCCCGCTGAATTGCACATTACTTTCCTTAACTTTCCGTCAAGCCGCTGAATGTTGGTGTTCCTAAATGACAAAAATGAAAACTGAAAACCAAAATCTAAACTATTTAGGTTCAAATGTTGCAGACCATATTACCGCGATGTTGGCCTATTGGGACAAAAATCTCGTTTGTCGGTTTGCGAATTCCGCCTACGTTGAATGGTTTGGAAAAAAGAAAGAGGAGATGGTCGACAAAATTACCCTGAAAGAATTGCTGGGTCCGTTGTTCGAGAAAAATCTTCCCTTTATTTCCGGCGCCTTGAGAGGCGAAATTCAAACCTTTGAAAGAGAAATCCCCCTGCCTGCAGGCGGAACCAGGCATGGTTTGGCTAATTATTACCCGGAAATCGTTAATGGAGAGGTAAAAGGTTTCTTTGTTCATGTTGCAGATGTAACACCATTAAAATTAATGGAGATCGAATTGCTCAGATCAAATAAAAAAGTACAGGAACAAAATGAACGGCTATTGAACTTTTCAAATATCGTGTCTCATAATCTGAAGTCGCACTCGAACAACCTTGCCTCTATCCTGCATGCATTCAGCACAGCTTCTTCAGAAGAAGATAAAAGCAAAATGTTTGATTTTCTTAAAAGTATTTCAAAAGGTTTCAGTTCAACAGTCAGCCATTTGAATGAAATTACAAAATCACAAAACCTGGCTAAATTAAATCCGGAACAAATCAATTTGCATGAACTTGCCGAAAAATTAAAAATGGCATTGCTTGTTCAGATTCAATCGTCCAACGCCGTTGTACAAAACAAAATAGACAAGGGAATTAGCTTATGTGCAAACTCTGTCTATATGGAAAGTATCATCCTTAATTTATTGACCAATGCAATCAAATATAAGCAGGAGACCAAACCTCCGGTTGTTGAATTGTCCTGTACGCAGGAGTCGGGCAAGACAATTATTAAAATAAAGGATAACGGTAAAGGAATCAATCTGGAAAAACACGGTGCGGATTTATTCGGGATGTATAAAACCTTTCACGGTAATTCAGATGCCGAGGGTATTGGTTTGTTTATTACCCGATATCATGTAGAGGCAATGGGTGGACAAATTGAAGTGGAAAGCAAAGTAAATAGCGGAACCACTTTTACCCTTACGTTTAGTTCAATGTAAAAATATCAGACCGCCGGCCGCAGTCTATGTGCATAGACAGGTTTCGTCCTCCAAACAGTTTTGCGGCATATTGATGTTCATTGTACAGCTTAAACATTTACGCCGGGAAGCCCGCATAAGGTAAAACTGCCAACTGCAGGCAAGAAGTCAGAAGCAAGTTCCCTATGATGATGATGACTGTCACTGCAAACTGTGATCGGAATCGTTCCTGACCATTTACTCCCTGCCTATTTTTAGGCATGTTCAGGAAGGTATTTATCAAAAGCATACTGACAGGATTCGCATCGCTGATAGTTTCACTTTCCGCCTGGAGTCAGGTTACCTGGGAACCTGCCGGAAATCTGATCAGCGAAATACGATGTCTTGGTGTTGCCGACAGCAACGAGTTATATGCCGGCACCAATATCGGTCTCTATAAAACAACAGATGACGGTAACAGTTGGAGCAACATAAGTGATCCGCTCATGGTATCACCCATCTCTTCCATTTACATCTCGAACGACAACAGAATATTTGCAGGAACCAGAAGCGGGCTTTTTCTGTCGGTTGATCACGGTAATTCCTGGCAGCAAATTTTTACCTCTCCCATTTATTCATGGATAAAGGCCATCATCCTTGGAAGAGGAAATCAATTATTCATCAGTGCAGTGGACAGTGCTTCCGGAATGGGCGGCTCAATTTATTGTTCTGTTGATGACGGTGCAAACTGGATCCAGGCAGACGGAGGGATTATTGGATTGGCCGTCATCACCTGTTTCGCAAAAGACACTGCGGGCTATGTATTTGGCGTGGGAGGCGATGGAGTAATCACCTATGATATATTTTATAAATGGGACAGTCTTAACTCAATCTGGAATCCGGTTTATTACTTCTCTCCTGCCATATTGATCAACAATATCGCCGTCGATTCTGCCAACAGATTTTTTGCAGCCAATACAGACGGTGTAATGCGTTCGTATGACAGCGGTGTTTCATGGCAACCTGCAGGGATGTATCCCAACAACTGCAATCAGATAACTATCCAGCCGGACAATACGCTGTTCGTTGGTACTGACTATTACGGAACATATTTTTCGTCCGATTTCGGTGCGACATGGCAACAGGAAAGCACAGGCTTGCCGGCTAATCCACCGGTACTGGATTTTGTTCTTTCGGTTTGTTATGACAAAAAGGGGCGATTGTTTGCAGGCACCTTTAACAATGGTGTTTATCGTTCAGTTAATTATCCTTCTGCTGTTGTTTCAGATCATTCCTCCTCTTTTCAGATTTACCCCGTCCCGTTTTCTGACCGACTTACTTTCGCATTTTCAGATGAAGAACAGAGAACAGTTGCACTCTATGATTTATCCGGGCGGTTGATTTTACAGCAATCGTTTACTCATTCCACAACATTTAACACGGAGCATCTTGCAGGCGGTATTTACTTTTATGAATTAAGTAACCCGAAAGGGATAGTGAAAACCGGAAAGGTTATCAAACAATGATCAGAAGAAAACCCACAAGCGCACAGCATCGGTGCAAAGCGCGATATGGTAGTCTCTCCGGCTGTTGTCTTTTGGAATTAATCTATCGTTGAGAGGCCGCACTTTTTAAATCCATACTGCGGTAACCCGGAAAACGCTGCGCGTCGCGCAGGAATAACAGACAAACAATTATGCTTAAACAGAAATAAAAGTATCTCATGAGCAAAAAGCAATGGTATGAATCGCTGTTCGAGAACTACGGACAAAAATACGATAGTGAATCTTTTACCCGGGGAACTGCCGGAGAATGTGATTTTATCGAGGACGAACTAAACCATGATCAGTCACTGAAAATTCTGGATGTTGGTTGCGGTACGGGGAGGCATACAATAGAGCTGACAAGACGGGGATATTCTGTAACCGGAATAGATTTTTCTGAATCACAACTTGCGCGTGCAGCGGAAAAAGCGAAGAGTCTCGATCTGAAAATTGATTTTCAAAAACAGGACGCCAGAAATCTGACGTTTAATCATGAGTTTGATGCTGCGATAATGATCTGTGAAGGAGGATTTCCATTAATGGAGACCGATGAGATGAATTACGAAATACTCAAAAGTGTTACCCGGTCAATAAAAGCGGAAGGCAAATTCATTTTCACCACATTAAACGGACTATTTCCCTTATACCATTCCGTAGAAGAATTCCTTTCGCAGACACCTGAAGAGGATAATGCAACCTATCGAAGCAATACCTTTGACTTAATGACATTTCGTGATCACAACATAACAGAAGTTGAAGATGACTTCGGGAATAAGAAAGTCCTTGAATGCAACGAAAGATACTATGTGCCCAGTGAGATAACATGGTTGCTTAAGACGCTTGGGTACCAAAAGATTGATATTTACGGAGCAAGACTCGGGAATTTTTCAAGAGCCGATAAATTAACAACCGAAGATTTTGAGATGCTGGTTATTGCGGAGAAGTGAGAATGCAGAGGCGCAAAACATTTAGTCCGGGATTGCTCCCTCCCCAATGAGACAGCAACCACGCAAAACAGTCCATCGGCCGCGCACCCTTTTCATCGCATTACACCTCTTCTCTTCAAAATAACGTTCGTGTAAGCTAATCCCGGACCTACGGCTTTAACCGGATGTTCTCCTGCAGGTGAGCAACTTCCAAGCTTATCTGATTACCGGATTTTCCTGAAACAGGCAATGATTCGCTTAGCGACGCCACGAATACCCGTTCACAAACACGCATTTTCCTCAGGAAATCCTCCTTTCCATCAGTTCTTCCTGTTCCGACCGGACAATCCTGTGCTTTACCCTCCCGAAGAAGTGTTATCTTCGTATCTCTAAAAATCCTTCGGGACATTCCGCTGATTTTTGTTTTTAGAATACAGATGACCCTCTGCAAAGAGCAGAGTTTACACACAGGGTCGTCGTAATACGTGCATTGAACTGAAACTTACACCTTGATTCCTCAGATGGAAAATCCACAAGACAATTCAAAAATTCTCAGAAACAAATACATCCCCACCGCTGAATTCTACAGCCAGATCATCGACAGCTTACAGGACTATTCCATTTTTACGCTGGATAACGACTTCATCATCAATAGCTGGAGCTCCGGTTCTGCAAAAATATTTGGATATGAAACAGAGGAGGTAATCGGCCAACCGTTCGATCTGATTTTCACCGAAAGCGATCTGAAAAACGAAATTCCGAAAAGGGAAATCGAAACAGCTCTGAAAGAAGGACGGGCAACCGATAACAGGTGGCACATCGCGAAAGACAAGAGCCTGTTTTATGCCTATGGATTGGTTTTCCCTCTCATTGGTTTGCATGGAGAAATGCTGGGGTATGTGAAGATCCTGCGCGACTTAACAGAAAGAAAACAATCGGAAGACGCCATAAAAAAATATGTACGCGAACTGGAAGAGCTCAATACACACAAAGAAAGTGTACTGGCCATACTATCGCACGATTTAAGAAGTCCGCTTTCTGCAATTATCGGAACGGCAAAATACCTGAAAGACAATTTTCATAAAATGAAACCGGAAGCTGTTCAGGAAATGCTCGACTTACTCCATAAATCATCAACCGATGAACTGGAAATGCTTGACTATCTGGTGGAATGGGCCCGTATCAAATACGCATCCGACGTTTTCTCGCCAACCAAAATAAAACTAACAGAATATATTGATAAAGTATTTGAAAGCCTTACAGAAACAGCATCGGTCAATACGATTAATCTCCACCATGAAATTGAAGAAAACACTTCTGTGTTCGCGGATGGAAAAATGCTGATCTCCATTATTCAGAATATTGTGTCAAATGCAGTCAAGCATACCGGAAAAGGAGGCACCATAACAGTTACTGCAAGCCGCAAGGAGGATAAAGTTATTGTCCAGGTGAAGGATAGCGGAATCGGAATGTCCAAAGAAATCATGGAGAAACTTTTCACTCCTCAAATGAAAACTCTTTCGGAAAAAAGAAAACAGGACAAAGGGGCTGGAATCGGATTATTGCTCGTAAAAGGTTTCCTGGAAAAGAATGGCGGCGAAATATGGGTGGAAAGTGTTGAAGGAAAAGGTTCATCATTCTACTTCACTTTGCCTGTCGAGGAATCTCCTTATAAAATCGGGAGTTCCGACGAAATAATGTTTGATGAGAGCGCATAAGTTCCGGGTTCAGGCTGCGCCGTTCTAAGCACAGAGTTCACGGTTTCAAGGTCAGTATTCGCAGTCAGAGATCGGCGACTCTGTCATTCCCGTCGGGTTGCTGCTGATCGCGCACAGAACACTTCCGGTTTATCATTGCGGTGCCCCAACCGAAGACCGTCTCCCGTTTTTCCCGCCTGCAATTCCTGATTAATATCCTGCGCGTCCGGATGCCTCGTCACGCAATCGGATGACGATCATCATTCTGCATCATGGTGTGATTCATTTATTTTACTCACCATGAAGTCAGGAAGGAAACATACCCGAAAGAATCCGCGTGTGCATCACCAGTCGGAAAATACATGAACATGCCGGTCGGAATTGTGCACGGTGTCTTCCGTTATTTTCTCCTTCCTGGTTGTATCCTCTTCGGATTGAGAATACTGAAGCCGAAACCGTGAACCTGAAAGAAAAATATAAAGCCGACATTGCATTCATTCTCTCGAAGAGAAAGGTGAATGGTGCTGACCTGTGGGCCGGTGCCGATGGTAATATTGGTAAAGGAAGTCCTTTCTCCCCACGCGATGTTGCCATCATGCTGAATGAATTTGGTTTCAGCAAAAAAGATAAAGTGATTAAAGATCTTGCTCAACTCTTTTTTGAACATCAACGACCGGATGGACGATTCAGAATTTCAAAAGCCGGTGCAATTTATCCCTGTCATACAATCGGTTGCTTACGAGTGTTATGTTACCTGGGTTATGCAAAAGACAAACGACTGAAAAAAACATTTGAACATTTACTCTCCACACAGGAAGAGGATGGAGGATGGATGTGCAATAAATTCAGTTTCGGAAAGGGACCGGAAACAAAACATTCCAATCCCGGTCCAACACTGGAAGCATTGGATGCGTTTCGCTTTTTCGGTTCCGTCAAGGCAAAGTCACAACTGAACAAAGCAGTAGAATTTCTCCTGTGGCATTGGGAACATAAAAAACCAGTGGGCCCTTGCCTTTTCGGAATCGGAACACTGTTCCATAAAACAGAATTTCCCTTCTTCAGATATAATCTCTTCTACTATACTTTTGTGCTGTCGTTTTACAGGAAAGCAATAAGCGATAAACGGTTTAAGTCGGCATTCCGGTTCCTCGAAGGCAAACTTCAGGATGGAAAAATGGTAATTGAAAATCCCAACCGCCAATTAGCAAAACTGGATTTCTGTTTTAAGGATCGCGGAAGCGACATGGCGACAAAGAGGTTCGTTCAGATCAAAGAGAACCTGTAGCGGCAGAAATCCATGAGGAATAATCCCCGTATTTGAAACAATTGGACATTGACGCAATTGAAAATCCAATGTCACATTACTTACCGGATAAAGGCCGAAGTACGCTAAATTAGTATTCTGAGAATCCGTCACAACGGCAGCGAGCCACCGGGCTGCTGTTGTGCAATCAGGGATGAATGGCATTGTGAAATTCCACTGTGCGACAACTTTAACAATCAGCTCCATCAGATTATGTACGACCTTCCCTGTCACAATGAACGAAACGAACAGGTAATTAAGAATTTATCGCGTGCTATCCGGCGGACCGTCACAAAGCCTTTCTTCACAACAAATGTGAAAGGGATTATCCGGATACCGGACGATGCAGCGTTGATTGATGTACTCCGCATGATCACTCTTCATTTTGAAAATCAGAGTACGGAGTCGGCAACGATCTGCGATAGCCTTCCTGCAGACTACACACAACACCTGATGAAGATGATCACGGCATATGAAATTGAGGTGCAGGAAATTGACACCGTTTTCAAATTGAGCCGGGACAGGGATGCGAAGAGTTACGACAACATTATCCGCGAACTTAAAAAGCCAGGCGAATCGGGACTGGTGATTGCGGCAGAAATGGAAAAAAGAACCAAAGAGGTATTTCCTCAGTAATCACTATGAAAACACTCAGCAATCTCATGCAGGATATCATTCAGCTCACAACTGAAATTGAAACAAAATATCCTGAACTCTATCGTTTCCTCGGAGAAACACCGGTCGAAATCTGCAATACCCCGGCCAAAACCATTTGCACCGATGACCTCAAGGAATACCTTGAAACCCTGAGAGCGCAATTGCAACATCACATTGAAACCCACGGTAGAAAATAGTTCGCCGTCATCGTATTCACCGGCTATCTCTCAATGAGTTCCGGTTTCCGTGCTGATCTGAATGATTGACGAAACCTGCTGACCGTAATAAGACGGAGTCGCAATTACTTAATCATCGTCATCTTCTTCAGCTCCTCCCGCTTCATTTCCCTGAACTTGATCGGCTCCGGCGCGAATTTCGGAGTGGTGAATTTCCCCACCGCTGGTTCCGACTTTCTGTCCCGCGTAACACACTCCCGCTGCAAACAGGAGAATAAGAATGTACAAACCGGGAACAAATTTCGGTTTATACCGTTGCGCGGCAAGCGTAAGAACTGAAATGGCTCCCAATATTCCCGCAAGAATCAGAAAAACCATTGCCAGCTCTTCATGCGCTTCGATCGATGCTTCCGTTATTCCGGGAAGTGATTCCACTACCTCTTCCGCCCCTTCTCCGGTGAGATAAGATGGAACTGCAGATAATCCTGCAAACACAAAAATTCCCAATGCTGTATTCTTAACAGTTGAATTGCCTTTCCGTAAAAATCCGGCTGCCAGAACCAGAGTTCCGATGATAACACCAACAATAGGGAGGTGATTCAGGACAAGATGCCAATGTGCAGTATTCATAATTTGTATATTTAATAATTACAAAGTTGCGCAAGACTTTTGCCAAAGAACATGACCTTAGTCACATATCATGAGTAATCAGCCACACATTTATCACTACCGTCGTGTTGTGCGTGCCAAGATGTTCATTGATTCAAACTTCCCGGAGAAAATCAATCTTGATAACATCGCCGACGAAGCTTCGTTCTCGAAATTTCATTTCATCCGGTTGTTCAGAAGCATTTACGGTAAAACGCCGCATCAATACCTCATTTTTGTTCGCATAGAAAAAGCGAAAGAACTTCTTCATCGCGGGGAACCGGTTGCCGACAGTTGTTTTGCCGTTGGGTTTGAAAGTCTCACTTCCTTCAGCGCTTTGTTCAGAAAAGTTACAGGTATTTCTCCCTCGGCTTATCTCAAAGAACAGATCAAACGTAACATTGCCATTGCAAAAGTTCCGCTCAGGTTTATCCCTGGTTGTTTTGCGGAAGCGAAGAGCTGGAAATAGAAAATGCTCCATTGCCCTAATGCCCCATTGCCCCACTGCCCCATTACCCTAATGCCCCAATGCCCCAATGCCCAACTCCGCAATTTTGAAGAAGTCCAACGGTTGCATTCAATCTTTCTTTGTAAAAAAACCGAAGCAATGATCTCCAGACTCTCTCACATCAGCGTCTATGTCCTCGACCAGGAAAGCGCATATAACTTCTATGTAAACAAACTCGGTTTCAAAGTACACACCGATGCAGCTATGGGCCCGGGAATGCGTTGGCTCACGGTTACAACACCGGAACAACCTGATCTTGAAATCACCCTGATGCCGATAACGGAAGGAATGATGTTCACCAAAGAAAGTGCAGCTGCGATGCGCGACCTTGTGAAAAAAGGAACGTTTGGTTTCGGTGTTTTCGAATGCAAAGACATCCACGCTACTTACGAAGAGCTCAAAGCGAAAGGAGTAGAATTCTCAAAAGAACCAAAGAAAGAATTCTATGGCATCGAAGCACTTTTCAAAGATGATTCGGGCAACTGGTTCTCGCTTGGGCAGAAAGAATAAGCCTTCGGGTTGTGCGGATTGACCGTTCGTCGGAGTATTTAGTATATTCCTATGGCGTTCTTTATCTTGGCATTCCGCTATGAACCGTCAATTTTGTTTCCGCCGTGTTTTACGCACAGCCGCAATTCTCCTTTGTCTTTTATCCCGTACAATATCCGTTTCAGCGCAAAGTGATCGCGACGCAGATTCATTGCTGCAGATCATCCGCACAACGAAAACCGACACCACAAAAATCCAGGCGCTGAACAATCTTGCGGTTCATCTCATGTTCAGCAACGCCGACACTGCGGTAATTCTTGGACATCAGGCCGTGCAACTGGCGGAGCGTACCGGAATCAAAAAAGAAATAGGAAATTCCAAAAGCACGCTCGGTGTCTGTTACATGGTACAGGGCGGTTATGATTCTGCACTCGGCTATCTCTTTGCGGCAAAACAGATACGCGAAAATCTGCCGGGGCAAAAAGGATTGATCGGTTGCATTGCGAATATCGGTTTGGTGTATTGGAGACAGGGTAATTATCCGAAAGCGCTGGAATATTATCTCAATGCGTACGACCTTGATCAGAAAAAAGGAGACCGGGAAGGAATGGCGATCGACCTGGCAAACATCGGAAATGTGTACTCCGATCAGAATGATACCGACAGAGCAGTTGAATATTATTCGAAAGCATTGCACCTCGACAGTATCCTGGAACGCAAAGCCGGAATTGCAGCGATGCAGGGAAATCTCGGCATCATCTGGTACAAGCGAGGCCAGGAGTCCCGCGCTCTGAATTGTTTTCGCGTTGCTTATCTGATTGACAGCGCACTTGGGAATGATAATGCCGTTGCACGTCACCTTGGTAATGCCGGTGATGTGTACAAGGACCGCGGCGAACGTGCTTTAACAGAGGCTTCGCGGGATTCCAATTACACAACAGCTTTATCCTACCTCACACGGGCACTCGAACTTGACCGGAAGACGGGCGATCAGCAGCAGCAGGCCATGTGGCTCACCAAACTCGGTTCGCTTACTACGCTCACGAAAGATTACAACAGCGCACAGAAATATCTTGACGAAGCGTTGCTCATCTGTAAAGATCTGAATGAACTGCTGGCAACATTGCAGGCGGAAGAAGCTACCACTGCGTATTACGCAGCCATCGGACAGTGGCAGAAAGCATACGAGCATTCTCAGAATGCAGCCGGCGTACGCAGCAGGTTATTCAACGATGAAAAAAGCCAGGAATTGGGTCGTGCTGAAGCCAACGCGAAAAACGAAAAGCAAAAAGCACTCGATGATGCAGCACATAAAAACGAAATTGATACTGCTGCTGCAGTTGCTGCGGCTGAGCAACGGAAGCAGATAGTCATTTCCGCGCTCGCCGCAATCCTCGCCTTGTCTGCAGTCGTAATTGCACTGGTTGTATTCCGGTCACTGCGCACTACCCGCAAACAAAAGTCGGTGATCGAAGAGCAGAAATTGATCGTGGAAGAAAAGAACAAAGCGATTGTCGATTCGATCACCTACGCCCGGCGCTTGCAGGAGGCCATTCTTCCTTCCGTGAATTTCTGGAAGACACATCTGCCCGATAGTTTTATTCTTTATAAACCGAAAGACATTGTTGCCGGCGATTTCTACTGGATGGAAGTTTCAGGCGACCGCATTTTGTTCGCGGTGGCCGACTGCACCGGACATGGAGTTCCCGGTGCGCTCGTAAGTGTGGTGTGCTCTACGGCATTATCGCGTGCGGTTAACGAATTCGGATTAACAGATCCGGGAAAAATATTGGACAAGGTTTGTGAACTCGTCCTCTCTACTTTTGAAAAAAGTGAAAGTATTGTAAGCGACGGAATGGATATTTCCCTGTGCTCTCTGCAGAAATCTTCCGGTGTGTTAACTTTTGCAGGCGCGAATAATTCAGGAATAATTGTCCGCGATGGCACGGTAACGGATCTTCCTGCCAACAAACAACCGGTTGGAAAATCAGATCACAAGCGCGCCTTTACCAACACTTCCATCCAATGCAGGAAAGGCGATGTGCTCTATCTGTTCTCCGATGGATATGCTGATCAGTTCGGCGGACCGAAAGGCAAAAAGTTCAAACACCGCGCACTGATTGAGAAACTGAATCAGATATCCGCATTATCTGCTCCCGATCAAAAAGCAGAACTCAACTCCGCCTTCGAACATTGGAAAGGCAACCTTGAACAGGTAGATGACGTGTGCATTTCAGGAATAAGACTATGAGAAAATGCACTTAACTGTCACTGCTGTTTATATTCCCGTGACTTACAGCAAAGACCGGAATACACAGGACAAGGTGCGGACGCAGATGTATTCCCTATCGGCGATATGGCTGTCGTGAATACGATACGTCAACTCACCAAAGCGTAAAATATGCGAAGAAATTCTGAAGTTGTCAGGAATATGGGAACCATTCCGTCCGCCGGCTACGTATTTTCTCCGGCATCATTACCTAGGTGTAAAGATAAAACGTGACTGATCCTGAATGAATTCCGGAACGCCGCATTTTAGCATAAACGCTCCGGAAAAGTTATCTTCACGGAATGAGCAAGAGAGTAATCCTCAATACCATTACCATCATCGCACCGATTGAGAAAGTCTGGGATGCGTTGGTCAATCCCGAACAAACCAGGAAGTACATGTTCGGTTGCGAAACAGTTTCCGGCTGGAACGTGGGCGATCCGCTTCTGTGGAAGGGCAGCCACGAAGGAAAAGAAATGATTTTTGTATCCGGATACATTCTTGATATCCAGCCACACAAACTCCTGAAGTATTCCGTGATCGATCCGAATGCAACCTATCCGCATACTCCCGAAAATCATCTGAACGTTACTTACCAGCTGAGTAACATCGGCGGTGTAACCACATTGAAAGTTTCCCAGGATGGATTTGAAGCGGCAGCTGATGGCGAGAAACGATATATTGATGTGCACAACAATGGTGAAGGATGGGATCCGATTTTGACAGAAATCAAGAGAATGATTGAATCCGGTTCGAACTGAATCAAATCAGCTGATTTCCGGATAGCGGAGGTAATAGCAGCTGACAACCGACACAATTGAAAACCGGAAATTTATCCCGGGCCTTCGATAGCTATCGGAAGAAGGGTTAGCGATTCGACTTTGTTTGTACCTACCTTCGTGCAGATGTCCGCCAAGAAGCCTGTTCCCACCGAAAAAACCCGTCTCCATCCACGTAATCAGCACCGCAATCGCTACGATTTCAAAAAACTGATTGCAGCTTTGCCGGAGCTCGAACCTTTCGTTCGTGCAAATGATCACGGCGTAGTTTCGGTCGACTTCTTCAATCCGGAAGCGGTGCGCATGCTTAACAAAGCGCTGCTCAAAGCCTATTACGGAATTGAACACTGGGACATTCCACCGGATTATCTCTGTCCGCCTATTCCGGGTCGCGCGGATTACATCCACCATGCAGCCGATTTACTCGCGGCAGGTAACCATGGAAAAATTCCTACAGGGAAAAATATTCGCGTGCTTGACATCGGCGTTGGAGCGAATTGCGTTTACCCCATCATCGGCGTTCATGAATACGGATGGAGTTTTGTCGGAGCCGAAATTGATTCGGTTGCCATCGGCGCTGCACAACAGATTGTTTCATCAAATGAAATTCTCAAAGACAGGGTTGTGATCCGCACGCAGGATGATCCGGACGACATCGTCAACGGAATCATTGCCGAAGACGAGTTATTTGACCTTGTGATCTGCAATCCGCCTTTCCATACTTCCCTCATCGAAGCGAAAGAAGGAAACATGCGGAAAGTTCACAATCTCTCGAAAGGAAAAATCACGGCGCCTGCGCTCAACTTCGGCGGACAATTCAACGAGCTCTGGACCAAAGGCGGGGAAGCGCGCTTCATCCGTTTCATGATCATTCAGAGTAAATATTTTGCGAAATCCTGTTTCTGGTTTTCCACTATCGTTGCAAAGAAAACACACCTGCGCGACATCTACGAAGAACTCGAACACCGTGAAGCAACCGATGTGAAGATGATTCCCATGGGACAAGGCAGCAAATCATCGCGCATTGTAGCGTGGACGTTTTTAACTCCGGCAGAACAGGAACAGTGGGTCAGAGATCGCTGGGAGACTACAAAATAGCGACACCTGTTGATGCATCAATCCAGTATCCTGAAGATCATATCCTGCAGAAACTTCGCAGTGAATTCACTGCGGTTCTTCGGTTCAGCATCTGTCAAACGGGGAAGATGATTACTGAAGTATTGCTGGTTGTGCGCAGTTTCAATGAGTGTACTGCTCAATGAGCGGGGATATTTATACTTAGGGGCGTGGGCTGCTACAACATCTGCAATTTTTGCGCACAGATCTTTGTAGGGCTTAAAAGCCTGCTCTTTATTAATAGCATTCACCTCCTTAATCAGGTAAGCCTTGCTGCTCTCTGAAATTACTATCTGATTCAGATGCTTCCTGTTATAATCTAATGTACCGGAACTCTCCGGCAAATCATGAGTAAGCAGGTGAACGATGGTGATTAACTGGGTCCGTGTATCCTTTATATTCTGCAACCGGAACATCACCAGGAATTCCATATACGACCAGTACCAATTGAGAATGTACAAAAGCAACCGGTGTTTGTTTTCAAAATACCGGTACACGGTCGCCTCTGTCGTTTCAATCTCCCTGGCCAGTTTCTTGAACGTAAAATTTTCAAATCCCAATTCGTAAATCAGGTCGATCCCCATTTTTACGATGGCCCGACCGATCTCCGAGCTTTCGGGATCCTTCAAGTACATCTTTTCATTCACACGAAATGTAACCTGGAAGTCCATGAAACAGGCGTTTGGACAAAACTACGCCTTTTTTCAATACCGGAAGTATTATAATCACCTATAATGGTATTGATATTATCTATAATAGTATTACTATTACTTTACAAAGTATTCATACCTTTGTTGCGTCTAATAGCCAACTATGTTACTCGATACCCGCATTCCGGTAAAATACATTCTCAAAAAGGTCAAAACGGAGATCGTACTGACACTTTTCGTTGCACTCGTTGTATATCTGTGCACCTACCGGTTCTCCGAATTTCTCCCTGAGATGCCCCTCACCATTCCTGCATTCATAGGAACGGCACTTTCCATTCTCCTTTCATTCAAACTGAGCCAGTCGTATGACCGTTGGTGGGAAGCACGTAAGGTTTGGGGCAGTATCGTAAACGACTCCCGAAGTTTAGTACTACAACTGCAATCGCTATTACCTGCCGGAATGGATCAACGCGTTAAACAGATAGCTTATCGCCAGATAGCATGGTGTTACACGCTCGGAAATCAATTGCGGGGATTAGAGCCTCTGAATTATCCGGACGATTTACTCTCGCACGAAGAGAAAGACTACATCAGTAAACATAATAACAAGGCACTCGCCATACTCCAGCTTCATGCTGCTGACATCGCCGACATGAAAAAGGACCACAAAATTGATACGTTTGTGCAACTGCAACTGGACAACACCCTTACCCGACTGTGTGATTCGATGGGTAGAGCGGAACGCATCAAAACAACCGTATTCCCGGTCACCTACAGAAAATTCCTGCATTTTATTATTTACCTCTTTATTGTCACCCTTGCCATCGCACTGGGTAATATCAGTTGGTACTTTGAAATTCCTCTGCTCCTCGTTATTTCCGCGGCGTTTTTCCTTTTGGAAAAATCGGCCACGCACATGCAGGATCCCTTCTCAAACAAACCAACAGACACCGCGGTTAAAGCTATTGCGCGTACAATCGAAATCAACATCCGGCAGTTACTGAAAGAAACAACTGTTCCGGCTCCATATCCTCCCGATCAATTCTATCAGATGTAATAACAACAATCAACAATTATGAGAACTCAATCTAAAGAAACACAAAGTCAACTAACGCCTGCGCTCGCGCTGCAGATCCTGAAAGAAGGAAACGACCGCTTCATAAAAAATCTCAAGGCGAACAGAAATTTACTTCAGCAGGTGAATGAAACGTCCGATGGACAACATCCGTTTGCAGTTATTCTGAGTTGCATTGACTCTCGAACTTCGGCGGAACTGATTTTCGACCAGGGTCTTGGTGACATATTCAGCGTACGCATTGCCGGCAATATCCTTAATGAAGACATCCTCGGTAGTATGGAGTTCGCCTGCAAAGTTGCAGGAGCAAAAGTGATTGCCGTACTGGGACATACAAGATGCGGTGCCGTCAAAGGTGCCTGCGATCATGTGGAGATGGGAAACCTCACTGCGCTTCTTACCAAAATTCGCCCGGCTGTTGAAGAGGAGAAAACCATAACGGTCAACCGCAACTCGAACAACCCGGAATTTGTTGAGAAAGTAGCAACCATTAATGTCCACCGCACCGTTAGCGCAATTATGGAACGCAGCGCAATTATTAATGAAATGGTGAAGACCGGCCAGGTAGGATTGGTTGGAGGCATGTATGATGTTGAGACCGGAAAAGTAAATTTCTACTCAACAACTATTGCCGGATAATATTCAAACTCAGAAACAACCATATACATGCAAAACGCCGTAATCTCAACCAACTTCAATTTCCCGGGACAAACTTCCGTATATCATGGAAAAGTCCGTGATGTATATACCATCGGTGATCAGTTTCTGGTCATGGTAGCCAGTGACCGCATATCCGCTTTTGATGTAGTGCTGCCTGCCGGAATCCCGTTCAAAGGACAGGTTCTCAATCAGATTGCAGCACAACTGATGAAAGACACCACGCACATTGTTCCGAACTGGATCATTGCTACTCCGGATCCTGTTGTTTCCGTGGGATATTACTGCGTGCCATTCAAAGTTGAGATGGTGATCAGAGGTTATCTCGCAGGTCACGCATGGCGGGAATACAAATCCGGGAAGCGGAAAATCGCCGGAGTCGACTTGCCTGAAGGGTTGAAGGAAAACGACAGATTGCCTTCACCGATCATCACTCCAACCACGAAAGCTGCAATCGGGCATGATGAAGACATTTCACGTGAAGAGATTATTGCTCAGGGCATAGTACAGGAAAGTGACTATCTCCAACTGGAAGATTATACTCGCCGGTTGTTCGGACACGGTTCAGAATTTGCCCGAAGCAAGGGCCTTATTCTGGTGGATACGAAATATGAGTTTGGAAAAAACCCATCCGGTACAATTATGCTCATTGATGAAATCCACACGCCTGATTCATCACGCTACTTCTATGCGAATGAGTATGAAGTGCGGCAGCAGAACGGGGAACCGCAAAAACAGCTTTCAAAAGAATTCGTCCGTGAATGGCTGATGGAAAATAATTTTCAGGGCAAGGCAGGTCAGACAGTACCCGACATGACAACGGGATTTATTGATTCTGTTTCCGATCGTTACATCGAACTGTATGAGAATATTACCGGCAGCAAATTCCTGAAAGCGGAAACCACGGATATCAACGAAAGAATAAGAAAGAATGTCACCGCATTTATTGAACAGAAACTCACCACCACAAGCAACTCATAAAATATGAAACCGATTGTAAGTATCATCATGGGCAGTACTTCCGATATGCCGGTCATGCAGGAGGCTGCAAAAATTCTTGATCACTTTGAAATCCCTTTTGAAATTAATGCACTGTCTGCACATCGTGTTCCGGAAAAGGTGGTTGCATTTGCAAAATCGACTCACGAACGCGGAATCAAAGTAGTCATCGCAGGAGCAGGTGGTGCTGCTCATTTACCTGGTGTAGTAGCAGCGCTTACACCGTGTCCTGTAGTCGGTGTACCGTGCCGCTCAAACATTTCACTGGATGGGTGGGATTCGCTCTTGTCAATTGTACAGATGCCTCCGGGAATCCCCGTCGCGACCGTTGGTGTGGATGGCGGCCAGAACGCCGGCATATTAGCTGTGCAGATTATCGCCTCGGGCAACGACCCGCTTCGTGAGCGCGTTGTGAAATTCAAAGAAGATCTGAAGAATAAAATACTGAAAGCCAACGAGGAACTTAAGTCCTACTCGTTCCGGTTTCGGGTGTGAGCTACTCGTACCTGTTTAAAAATAATCCCGCAACAATTTCTCGTTGCGGGATTAAATAATCTGTTGATCTGTTGATCTCCGGATCAGTGAATAGCAATAACCGCATTAACTGATCGATAAATCTACTGCCGGATTTTTAGCAAAACTCAGCGTACGCCTGGCGCAAATGCTCTGCAATCATATCCGCAGATCGTCCTTCAATGTGATGACGCTCTACGAAATGCACCAGCTTTCCGTCTTTGAACAACGCAATTGCCGGCGATGATGGTGGATAGGGAGCAAAATATTTACGCGCCTGATTTACGGCTTCCGTATCGAATCCTGCGAATACAGTCGTCAGCTTTGAAGGTTTTTTTCCTTCACCCGCGAGCGACATACGAACACCCGGGCGGGCAGCACCTGCCGCGCATCCGCAAACAGAGTTCACAACCATCAGGACTGTTCCCTCTTCTTTAACTACTGAGTCAACACGATCAGCTGCCGTTACATCTTCAAAACCCGCTTTCACGAGTTCGTCTTTCATCGGCATTACCAGCTGTGGAGGATACATGATTTTCTTTCTTTTAATTAATCCGGACGGCTTTTCCGTCCCTTTTGCGCTACAAAGATACGAATTCAGCAGGCAGCAGGTCAGATCAACAAGCGGCAGCCGAACAATGCCCGGTTAAGAAATGTTACCGTCAGCATCTCCGGTTTTACGTTAAACATTCACCGGGGAAACCGCTCATCCTGTGAATTTTGCCAAATGACCTCTGCAATAACCTGTAGTTGGTTAAGAATGGTCAATAATGGCTAAAAAGTCTAG
>Ga0255338_1003369_pt1 | contig 19443 bp, 13 predicted proteins | sample MeOH1_35cm_T4_19_FD_203715 | JGI IMG/M metagenome (GOLD analysis project Ga0255338, IMG submission 203715) | Sandy soil microbial communities from University of British Columbia, Vancouver, Canada - MeOH1_35cm_T4_195 | ecosystem: Engineered > Artificial ecosystem > Sand microcosm > Unclassified ...
TCTTCTCCCTACGATACCCGAGGAGGTCGAGTACGAGGAGGAATCGCGTATTGTGTATTCTTCGTGTTCTTTGGCGCCGTGCGAATCTACGAAAGGTTCTTACAAAGAGCGGACTGTCCTTACAACCCACACAATCTCGGCGAATCCCGACGAGGCAAATCAACCCACGAGCCATGCCATGCTTGCCATTTTTCCGTAACAATCTCCTTGTAAAAGAGCTAATGTACATAAAACGCATATATTTGTAAGCAACCATTTACAAGTTCATTATATTTCGCACATTCTTTTTTTATTGTCCAGAATCTGGATACGCAGCAATCGACTCCACTCTACTCCACCGCCGCCAATGCACGATGTGCATTGGCGGGCAGTGTCGGACATTTCCTCCAAATATTCAATATTTGGCGGAAATGGACTGCCGTCAAACTTTCAATCGGGGCCGGAAACTGACTTGTCGACCGGCTTGTCACAATTACCGAAACGCCACGCAATTCCTATCCTCTGTGGAGTTAATCCTATTTGCGATACCTTGTACTTTAAACTCAACCTTGACCGTGTCGCGCCTGTTGACTCGCTTGGCTTATTCTTCTCTTCAAACACTAAATTAGCAATATCCTGCATGCTATTCTTGCTATTGATGAGATCATTGTCGATGAGACGGCACTCACCAGTGATACAGACCATGGAAATGTGCCAGATCTTTTCGCATACAACTAGGCATTGTAACTGACGCGCCATTGGTGAAAAGACTTTTGCATAACCACACTGCAATTCCAGTTTTGTGAGCGAGCTCGGCAGCAATCGCAACAAATTGTTCGTAATCTTTAACGGCACATTGCATACGAAAGTACACAGACTTTCGGGCAAAGAGACTTGTACAGAGCTCGGTATTTCAAATGGCCTTTTCGGCGTTAAAGAGCACAAAAACACAAGCGTTTCGAGTGTTGAATGCGCGCATTTCGTCGCCACCGCCCGAATGGCTGTTTCCAAGTCCTGAGATGATGACACTTCCATTGTGATGTGATTGGCTGTGATGCATCCGTCCGGCAAGTCTAGAATATTTGCTCTTGCAACGTCAAGGTCCACGTGCCGCGCATAACGTCCGATCGGTTCACTTGGGTCTTTTAGCATACGTTGCGACACGACTAGTCTCTTGACGGATGGCAGAGACAGTAGCTGAGCGCATAGCGAGACTTGGCTGGCCAATAAAATGTCGTTTATGCTGAATTTAATCTTGGTATTTTTGCACAAACGGCGACAAACACGGTACGCTTCATCGAGATCTGTCTGTACAGAATAACCAGGTCGGAATGACTGTACCAGAAAGTGTCCATCATTGCTCAATCCTCGTTCGAGCAAAGGCGGTGCAAATTCATCTTCACACATGTCCAAATGCCAAAATATGTTGCTCGACACATTCTTCAAGCCAGACAATAATGTTCGGTTGAGACTCCTGTCAATCGAGTCTTCGCAAATGCTACCCATCAATGTATGCACATTAGGGCACGCTTCCATCAACGATATCCACTCTTCGTTTTGGACTGACCAGACGCCAATGTTTAGATATTGCAAATTGGGCTGTTGTGTGCAAATGATAGGCAGCATATCATCCGATATAGACAAGGATGTCAGCGTTTCGGGAAGATGCAAGTACAACTCGTTCGTCCTTGTCCAATCTGCGACGGCCAGATGCTGTAGTATAGGACAATATTTACGGATATCGAAGATGCGCTGCCGACGAGCATCTGTATCGAGCCCGCCATATCCGCGCTTGACAAGCCACTCCAACTTCAAAATATGTTCTCCGTTGGGTTCAATAATGCTTGGCCATATCCAATCATGACCAACACGCGGCGAGTAGCACGTCCTGATGACAAGGTGCGTCATACCAGTTGCAATAATACGGCCTGTCACGACACGAGGGTCTGTACTGACATTATCGCGATGATCGCCACTGTCCGTTTTCGCTGACGAGTACGGTCTGATGAGAGTAAATTTGGTGACGGTTGGCGGTAGATGTACATCATGATGTATCTTGCAGCATGACGGGTTTAATACCAGCGTAAACGATTTCAATGCGCGCCAAACATTGAATGGCGGCAATGCAAGCGGTGAATTGACACGATTTGACAGTGACAGCGGGCAGAAATTGTTCAGTTCTAAAAACGAGTAGGTTGCTTTTCCAATAGCCGTCAAGTGACTGATACACTGCGGGAATGTGTTGTACACCCACTTGTATAGTAAATTGACGGATTTTGATGCAGCAGAAGGCGAGTATTCAATCGTCATGTAGTCATTTGCCGAGCCAGACTCCAACTCTGCAAATGTCGGATAGATATCGTTGACCTTGAGGGAATGCGCATATTCCTGTTCTATCTCATCCGGTTCTTCTGTGCGCCGGGATTTGACAAAGGGCGCTTCTACTACCAGCGGTGATTGGCATTTTCTGCTTACTGCGTACCCATCGTCGCGGCAGTGGCGATGTGTCAATTCGAGGCCCTCGCATCGACGCAGCGCATTTTGCAAGTGTTTATCGCCCGTCATCCACAGCAGGCGAATGTCCGACCATTGCAAGTCGCAAACAATGATGTTCCACTCATCGGCACCAATCCTATTCATGGCTTGTATACTCGACCTCGTCAAGCGTCAAGGAAAGAATGACCTGAGTGAGATGCATGCACACAGACTGTGACGGCATGTACACAAGCGCGACTGTGCCACACACACAAAAACAGCACCATGCACAATCTGAACACAAACGAAAAAAAAAGAATTGTACATTTGTGTAATGGGCTCTGGTCGGTCGGCGTGCTCACGGTTGCCATTGGTGATGTTCCAATGGTAGGCATGCGCCAAGTGAGACCGGTATGAGAGAAGACAACACGAGCAGGCAATAAATGGACATGTGGCGGAAGCGGGGTCTTGATTGTGTAGACAATATCGAGCGTATATTTTTTTTTCAGATACAGAGTGCAGCGTATACGAGGAGCATATTGCCTAGTATCGAGGAGGCGAACGACGACGGCGTTGTTGAGGCGGGGTCACTTCGCTATTGTCCGTAGCCAATGAGTCGGTCGTATTTGTAGATGTGTGAGCTTGACCCTCTTCCTGCTTCAAGTATGCAATGACGAGCTTGACGAGAATGACAATGACAATGACCGCCGCGACAAGTGCAATAATCAGCATCGCACCAAACACGGCATTCTCTTTTACGATGAGCTGTGCGTAATCCAATACAATGTGCAGCGTTTTTATCGCGCCTGAATTGGTATACTCATGTACCATGGCGACCAACTCGTTGAGCTTGAATAATACGCTCCACACTCTCTTGATGAAGGAAAGAGTGGAAGAGATGATGCTCCAAATGTTAAAGTGGTAGTATAACCACTGAACAGACAATAGCAACGTAACAAAGATGGTGATTCCTACAAACGTTTTGATGATGTAGAATTGGCCAAGTGACTTGAGCGTCGTCCAAGTGGTCTTCGCCGTGTCGCGTATGGTGCGCCACACAATGATATGCCACTTCCTTTTCAATGCCAAGTAGACATTCCACGTCGACAGTGAAACGATCCACGTCAGCAGAGCGATGATGAAAATGTATGGCACCGCCGCTTGAAAAATGTTGAACTCTTCAATCTTTGGATTGAGCAACGCGGCTGCCAAAACAACGACCATCAAAATGTATGGTTCCACTTCATAGTGAATGAAGCGCAGTGTCGGCGATAGGGACTTTTGCAACTCGGCATTATCGAGTTGAAGAAGCTGTGACAATGTGGCTTCCATTTAGGGGTTGTTGCAGATGAGGTATGTGTGAGATTGACGAGTAGTGGCGGCGTGTAAGAGGGCGACTGACTTTTTGGCGTCATAGCTTCTGTGTGCAGTCGCAACCGTGGCACGAGCGCACAATTCCCTTTTGTGTGTTCGTTAGTGCCACGCTGTAATTGTGTACTTACGTCGGCACAGACGACGTCGTGTGGCAAACACAAGGAGCATTGCCACGTTAATGATTTGATAAAGAAAATATTGTTAGAGCGTTCGTTCGGACCTATCAGAGCACGCGTCCATTGGACCTTTCGTATGCAAACAGCCAATATGGACACGAACGCCGAGCTTGCTTATGCCATTCAAAATGGCGATCTGGTGAGGGTAAAGGCACTGGTCGAAGAGGGTGCTGATATTCATCACAACAATGAGAATGCACTTATTATCAGCGCAATTGGAATACAGTGGCCGATCTTCAAGTATTTGATGGAAGCGGGTGCTGATTTCCGCGTACATGACAATTCGGCATTATGCTGGTGTGCTCGACATGGCCAATTAGATCTGGTCAAGCGTTTGGTTGAACTCGGCGCCGATATTCATGCAAAGCAAGATGAGGCGTTGGGTCTCAGTGCGCAAAATGGTCATATCGATGTGGTCAAGTATTTGGTTGAGAATGGAGCAGATATTCACGTACGCAATAACCGCGCAGCTCGCCTGGCTGCACAGGATGGTCATTTGGCTGTCCTCGAATACTTGATAACAAAAGGCGCCGATATACATATAGTCAGTGACTTTGACTATACGCTGGCACGTTGTATTACAAATGGTCATTTTGGATGTGCCACATACTTGATTGATAACGGCGCTAACGTACGCGCTAACAACGATGTCGCAATCAGAAAAAGTGCCATGTACGGTCACTTGGATATGCTCAAGTACTTGGTTGAGAATGGTGCTTGCATAAACGCGCGTGATGATGAAGCGTTACGCTTTGCTGCATCTGGTGGTTACTTGGATATGGTGAGATACTTGGTCGATAAAGGTGCCAATCATCAAGAATCCGCGTTGCATTCCGCGGCTTGCAAACATCAACTCGCTGTCGTTCAGTTCTTTTTTTATGAGTGCAACTATGGCAAGACGAATGATTTTGAATACAAGTATAACCTTATTCAAGATACGCCGATTGCATCACACGTTTACCCCGAGTATTGGCGACGCCGTCAAATTCAAACCGAACTCGGGCAAAAAATATCTGCTCATAGCACGCATCTCCACCTTCGACCCTCCAGCTTAAAAGTGCAATTTATGGCGGTACATTTCGGTAAGCACTTTCCAGACCGCCAGTATTGGGAATAAAAAAAAGTCCATCTGCGCCAAATATTCCGACACTTACAGCAATGCACGATGGTATTGCGGTAAGTGGCGTCAAATAATTCGTATGACTTATTCTCGTTTCATAGTTGCATTTATTTCAACAGCTCATTCAAATCAACCGAATGGCAATGCACTGTAAAGCTTCGAGCACTATTATGTACTCCGCCGTCCACTGTCGCAGTAACTACAAGTTGGTTTAGCCACACAATAGACTTGACGTCTTCAACCAGACTTTTGAATGACGCCGCGTCGAATATGAATCCTGTGATTTCAAAATGTCCAAGACGCATATTCGCGTTAAGGCGTCTCACGTCCAAATGGACCGATGTCGACAGCCTAGGAATGGCTAGTACCAATTCTTGAAGTGAAGGTGGCAAACTTGACAAGAGCGCGTCCAAAATGGCGGGGTTGTGGATTCGGATATTCATGAACCTCATCCGGGAGCACGCAGGTACGATGGCATAAAGGTCATCGTAATCGTCCAATACGAAGACAGTACGCTCCGAATACCCATATCGCGTGAACCATGTAGAGTTGTCATATACTGTCATCGTATCAATGTCAGTCAGCGCAATCGTATTAAGAATATCTGTGATGGGACCGGCATCAACTGGGGCCACTTTAGGCTTCAACAACCAATTGGTTTGCGCAGCAGTCGCAGCTAACGCCTGGAGGGCCTGACGTTTAGTAGCTTCCATATGAACGTCCTGCTGCATAGCATATTCGTATATGCTCTGTAAACTCATGAACGAGTACGAGTGCATAACCGCAAACATTGAAAGCTCCTTCATGTGAACAAACGAAGAGAGCCAATAAGCAATATGCGAATCGACGACGATTACTGGTAAACGCGCTGGCCATTGTTTTAGTGCTGCCACCACTTGTTCATGCGGTTGGTTCATTAAATCACCAAACAAATGTTGCCATTGTGCGGTAACGGTGCCATTCATATCCACAAACTCGGAAACCAGGAATAATTTCAAGTTGCGCGGCAGCAATGAGATTGCGATGAACTTGTGATCGTCATTAATTCTCGCATAAGTCTTTAAATTCAACGTGCGCAACATTGAAGGCAGCGGTTCGTGCATGACAATGTCCATATGACCGACAACCAACGACTCCATATGGATCGGAGCATTCTTAAAGTGGAGTATTGATTTTTCGGCTGAATTCTGAACATGATGTCCCATTTTGTTCACGGTAATGTTCAAATGCTGTAGTGATCTTGGTAGAATACTACAGTCGATTGACATGGTTGTTGGCGAGCATAGATTCAATTGCACCAGATCATCCAAATTGTAAACCACTTCTAGCGAGCACCATGATGTATGATCGCGCAGTTTGAGTGCCATCGATGCCAATGCTAGTTTAGGCTTGTCCGCTCTGATGGAAACAATGTCGAAGTCACCTCTACCGAAGTCGAGCAAATTGTCAATGAGTTCCAGTTCAAGGCAAGACACTGACGCGGGTGTATGATGAAGAAACGCCGACACGACTTCATCATAATGACGATCAGAATATGACAAGTCGCACCGAATATGTAGCGTTTGCAAGACTGGAAATGCGGTGCTCGTGGCGTGTTCCATGCAGTTGAAGAAGCGCGCCAGATGAATTACGGCCAGGTTGTAAAAACGCTCTGTTACACTAATATGCGACAAATTTGGCAACAACACTTCCGCCAGCGTACCATGGGAAATATGCTCTTCCATAGTTGACGCTTTGGGCATAATGTCATGATCGATAGTTACGACACCGCGCCCGTTCATAAAATCAATCTCCAACGTATGCACACGCGAGAAGTATTTTGCCAAAAAGCGAAAGAATCGATATGTGTTGGCGAATCGAGTGTGCCATTCCGAAAAATGAAGCGCGATCGCTTCTCGGTCGAGTGTGCGATTTAATTGTGTCGATCCACATTGCAGCAAGCAAATCACGTCTTCTCCGTCCAAATACTTGGAAATGCATTGATTGTGGAATACATTGACCAAGCTGGGCAATCCTTTGCCAGGCGTGTTCAGCATGGAGATGTTATGTTGCGTTGCGCGAGACTGAATATTCGCAATCCAAATTTGCGCTCGTGTTTCAAAATGACGATTTTATTTAGGCGTACAATTCATGGCAATAAACACAAGGCTGCATCTCGTGCAATGTAATCATCTGTTCGTACATTAATTGGCATCATTTGCGTCTTGTTCTCGTTGAAGCTTGCCCTCGCTTTGTGATAATTGCCACTTGCCCAAATCAACGGCGAAACATTCAACTTCGCCAAGACGATTCTGAAGACATTGAATCACTTCCTTCATATTCAACCTTTCCACTTCGAATTGTTGCTTCAATTCCTTGATGTGGGATGTGTAATACACATCACGCTGTTGTAGTTGGTGGTACAGATTTGCAAATGTCATGCTGTTAATCAGTCGGCGCATTCCTTCATTCTCTTGCCTCGGTCTTTCATATTCCGACGCTGTCGACGGTGCAATGGGCAATGGCGGTGGATGTGGATGGGTAGTAGGTTGAGAAGACGGCAAATGGGACGATGGAAGACTCGCGTTGGCCGTGTTGCCGAGCTGCTTTCGGTGCTGCGCGTGCTCCTTCTGGCCCGAATTTTCATGTTCTAATGTCATCGACGGATTCAGTGGTGGTGGATGAGGACGGGTGATAGGTCCAGAAGACGGCAAACGCGGCGATGGCGGATTTGTATTGGCCGTGTTGCCGGGTTGCTGTGTCGGTGTGGCGCTTCCTTCTCTTGCTTCGATTTTTCATTTTCTGATGTCGTGGACGGTGTTAATAGCGGTGAACGAGTCGTAGGTCCGGAAGATGGCAAATGTGGCGAAGCAATTGTGCGTTTGCCATCACCGATCGCATGTTCCTCATGCTGCGTTGGGAGCGGTACTACAAAATGGGCGTTTGGCTACCATTGTCCGGGCCGGCAAATCATCTTCCGAATCCGTTTCAGCGTGGCGTTGTGCGACCATGGTCCTGTATAGCTCCTTGTACACGGCATCACGTGGGACATGTGCACGAATCGATTGATTATGTTCAGAAGCCTGTGCCAATGACCCCAGCGCAATCGTGGTGAGTTTGCTGAGATCGTTTATGGAGTTCGATGAAAGGACCTTACGAATCACATCTTGTTCAGCCGGTGACAATATCACGGAAGAACCATTAATGTTCTTGGACAACATTCCGAGACAACTGCATCAACATCCAATTATCCTTCCCTTTCAATCGCGTACGATTTTTTTTAAACACATGAACAATTCAGCCACACCAATCACGCGCCACACATACACAAGTCCACGTGCCACACACTGGCTTTCCGCTGTGTGCATCTTCTCGGCGTAAGGGTTCAACCACATTCCGAATATTTGCCGGATCAAAAGAGTGCCGGCGCGTGGCAAACACAGAGAACACAAAGACCAAGGACTTGTGTTTCGGGGCTGTCAGGAATGACAACACACAAGGCCTGTGTTATGGCGCCACCAATACAATTGCGCAACCTTATAGGCATGCGTTCAGTACCTTCCTCACCTTGTGCTTGGAAACATGTCTCATCAAATGGCCAGCGAGACGACAGACACCATGATTTCTGCTGCAAATGCCTTCATGGCCGGTGAACAGTGTGCGTACGAACCATTCGATGGATGAGTTGCCAAAAAAAAATATTTCGATTCTTACTGGCACGTTCAAACATTTGCTCAGGGTTGAATGCTGGGTTTGCTTATGCAAAAGCCGCCGATTCCTATTTACAAGCCAATGACGCCCAAAACGCGGCCATTAATTTTACCAATGCGGCCATCGCATATGAAAAGGTCAGCATTCCACGTACGGCAAATGATGTGCATTTTTTTTCTTTTTACGCGAAGATGAGACAGCTAACATCGTCATGTTTCGCGAACCATTTAGACGCCATTGCTGTATTAAAGCGAGCCTCTGAAATTTACGTTGGTGCTCAGTGTCCTGTACTCGCGGTACCAGTCGAACGTAAAATTGCTTCCTTTTACGAGAATGAGGGTGGCTTGGGCAACGTTGAAAAGGTATGTTATGTTCGTGCCTTAAAATGATGCTCTTCATAACGGTCATGTATGTTAACAAGATATTCACATGTATCAAACACATAGGCAATCTTACACTATCAGAAGGCAGCAGACTGTTGCGATGCAGGTGGACTAAAAGCGAGTAGAGATACGAATTTGCAGGCGATCGCTCACTTGTGTGGCATCACTGGTCTTGATTTGAAGGCGTGCAGACTATTAGAACAAGTGGCCGAATCAGCGTGTCTCGATATTTTGCGATTATACAGTGTGCGACCTGTTTTGTTGAAGGCTGCACTGTGCCGATTGGCAACGGGTGATTCGATTGCCCTCGCCGATGCCTTGATTCGGTACTCGGCCATCAGCGACGAGTGGTCGTCCTCCGTCGAAGCGCGTCTCCTCTTCCAGCTCGCGCTTGCGTTGCAAGCACGCGACATTGACACATTTGATAACATTACATCCGAGCTTCAATCGGCATTAGGATCTTTGGATACATGGCAGCGCATCGTCATCAACCGAGCCAAAAATGCCATCACTCTTCCCCACGTCAAGTAAGGCCTATTCTAAAACGACTGTAATGTACATATACGCGGGGAATACGATTTCTGGAGTATGGTCGTTTATTACAAATGTTTGTCACCTTCCTGAGCGGGTCCTCTGGCTTGATTGAGGTCTAAGTGTGCGACTTTTGGACCTCGATTGGGACGATCGTGCTTTGGAAGACGATCGCGGCGAAGAACGAGTTCGGCTGGTGCTAAGCCGAGGCGCACGCGATTTATCATGCTGTGTAGTCTTCTTTTCAGGTCTTATTGATGACGACTGTCCATCACGTTTCGGTAGTGATACACCTTGTGGCTTTTGTTTGCTGGCAGGCTCAGACAGTGGTCGCGGTTGTAAGCGTCGGCGTGTGGATGGTTCAAGAGGACGCGAAGCGCCCGTCTTGTGAATGATTGGCCGTCCACTGCTGCCCGACTTTGCCTTCATCCATTTCGTCAATAGTCTTCCGCCCAAGTAACTTCCACCCAATGCAGTGCCGCCTAATGCAATGAGCGATGTTAAGGGCAATGCGTGATGCGCTTGTCCAATATCTTGAATCGGCATCTGTGGTAATAATGACGGGATATCGTTGACGGCTACTCTTTTGACAGCCTCTTCAATCAATCCTGGCGGCGGTAAAGTAGGCGATGCCTGAGCCACTTCCAGCAAAGGATTATTCCTGTACAATTGCAGAGCAGTGCCCAGAATCGCCGCCGCGCCAACACCGCCGAGTACAACCTTGCCCGTTCTCGTCCTTGCTTGGCGTGTAACCCACTCCTTTGCCGTATCAATCTTTTCCGGTATACCCCACTGTCTAACAGTGGATGAGATGTTGGTAGGCATCATTCCTCTGCCAGCAGACATTAGATTATTGCCGGCATCGATCACCGCTTGTTTCAGCGATATGATAAAGGGGCCTGAAGGTTTAATTGATGGAAGGGCTTCGTATGTTTGCGCAGGTTCAATCGACAGAGCAGCCTCATCCAGTTGTATGGGTTCCATCGATGTAACAGCACCGTCTGTTTGTGCATCGAGAAACTGCGTCTGGATTACATCATCCAGAACCTTGTTGTATTTTGGCCGAGAAGACACTATAAAACCAAGATATCTCGGAACACCCGATGACACCACATCAAAATGTCCTAATACAGCGGGGCTGTGCATGGTGGGGTTTGCGATATCGCCAACGTTTTCCTCAACAAATGGTCTCGTGCCATCAATGACGGGTTTCTGGTTCCAGTACAGCGTCTGTCCTTCGTATGCACTGTTGCTAAGTACCCTGCCGTCGTTTGGCAACCTAGAAATGTCGTCGATTGTAATGGTTACCATTCGCTCTGCCATTGAAAGCGACACGAGGTGATTGTACCAATTGATGGCCGCAAGTGCGCTGAAAATGTCGGGTGCTATAACGGGTCGCTCCCACAATTGAAGTGTCTTGTCAAAATAAGGCACATTGTCTCGCCAGTGTTCATTTTTATCGTCGAGATCCTCAGTGTCAACGGGTATCACGCCTGCACCGCCCGGTTTTGTTTCAAACACGGCATAGACGCGCGATGGTAGTCGTACCATCTTGTTCGATTCGCTCGTCACTTGGAGAACCCACGCAGGGGTGTACAAAACACTCAGAGGGTGCAGAATCACATTATTACCATCCGCAGACTTTCGATACAGGACATTGCGAAACGAAATCCATTTTCGTCCACTCGGATCATCCGCCTCTGCCATTCCCATTGTCTTTAATACATGGCTTCCAATCGAACTTGCAAATTCTTCCGGGTACCATGTAAAAACGATGGCTTTCCATGTTTCGTGCGTCTTGTCGTCCTCATACACTTTGATGGGGTACATTGCGCGATTTTTGTGTATGATGGTGCGCCTGCCTGGACATCTATTTTCATCATTTCAAATCGCATAATATCGGCACGTCCTGTCAGAACCTGAATGTGTGCGTGGCAACATGACGAAAAAAAAAACTTACACTCAGAGAATCATAAATCGATGGACATAACAAAAAATTATTCTGCGTGCAATCCATTTTGCCTCACGCTTATCGCGCGACATTGGCAATGGCGAGCGCGCATTAAAAAAAAATCCAATTCACTCGTAATCGCACAAGTTTGATTCAGTTTCACCTACGACGGGCTACTTACCAATTGAATGCGACCCCAAAAACATTCGATCATCATCGCGGTATTGTTGCTTGCTCTATTTTCCAGCCATGTTATTGCTACAGAAGACATTCTTTATGTACAATTGCAGTGGTACTTTGAAGCGAGCGCGACATCGGTCTGGTTGCCACAGGCATTGAATTATTACGCTGCCGAAAATCTCACAGTAGCCGTAAACCAAGGCGGTCCGAATATCAATGTGGAGAATTATGTACAACATCAAGTTGCTGATATTGGATTTGGATGCCTGTCCGTCATGCTCACCTCTTACTTGACTGGCAATCCTAATGACGAAATGATTGCAGTGGCCCAAATCGATCAAACGTCATCCTATCGGCTTGTATCTCTACGATCGTCTGGTATTCATTCATTGCGAGATATGGAAGGAAAGCGCGTTTGCATGTGGACCGCTGGCGGCGAGGACTTGTCGATACGAGCCGCGCTCGCAATGCTCAATGTTACTTATCAGCGAATCAGCTTGGGTAATACACCCTACGTGCTGTTAGCCGGTGATTGCGATGTGATTCAAGTCATGTCGTACAATGAACTCGGGCTCCTCTTGCAAATGACCAATCCGGCTACGGGCAACTTGGTACAATATGACGATATTAACATTTTCGATATGGGCGAAGCGGCCTTCGCAATGGAAAATGTCATCTTTGTGCGGAAACAATGGCTAAATGTGACTGCGAATCAGGCGACGCTTGCATCGTTTTTGCGCGCCGTCGTCCGTACTGCCATTTTTGCGCGTGACAATCCGGCCAAGATGTTGAATTATTACAACCCAAGTAGTAATGTCGATGAATGGCAACTGTATATCACGAATCAAATGGCATGGAACAATGCCAGCATCACCAATTCGTATGGACACGTCAATCCTAGCCAAGTCTCTCGCACGATTGAGAATATCATCACCTACATGTCGCCGGCGCTTAATGCAACCAACGTATTTGATAACACATTCATCGACGGTGTTGTTCAGCAATTGAAGACAGAGGGATATAGATTCGACGTTTCGGTACCGACTGCAACCTTGTCATGGTGTATGGATATCGGCGCATCACTACCTCATGTTTGTAGAGGTGATGAAAGAACACTAAAGGTAAAGAATGTCGATAGTCATATTCGCAAATTTAACATTGCGATTTGTTCGATATTGGCGTGCGTCACCGTGATGGTTTTCATCGCAACCTTCATCAATCGCACCAAACCGCCGATTGTGGTTGCTGCGCCGAATTACTTGTACATGATGTTGTCCGGTGCCATTGCCATGTATATCGGTTCGATTATTTACAATACTGGCGTTACGACCCAAACATGTCATGTCTACATTTGGTGTGTGTCACTGGGCTTCACGTTCTTATTCATGCCATATATTTGCAAAACGTGGCGCAATTACCGCATTTGCGATATGAGTTCGTTGGAACGTAAACGACAGCCGCCTCTCATGTTCGCCGCGCTCATGGTCATTGGCGTCATTGTGAATACGATATTGCTCGTTCTGCTGAGCGCACTTAAACCAATACGCACAACGCCTGTAACGTCTCCGTCGGACGTGTATACTGCTTACAAGACGTGCCACTGGAATCCAATAATTGGATACATTATCGTTGGTTACGTTGGCTTGCTTGTCCTTAGTTCTGTTTGGCTTGCGATAAAGATCCGCAACGTCAAGTTCAAGCACGTCAACGATAGTGGCGATATGAATGCATCAGCCTTCATCACCGCAATCATCGTCATCTTTACGATGCCAGTCGTCTTCTTTTTGAAGGGAAATCCCAACATATCGACGCTCATTCAAACACTTGGTATTTGTGTTGTTGCAGCCTCCAACACGGGCATCATGTTCGCCGAGCGCCTGTATGATTGTGCCGTGCTTGAAAATGGTGAACTGCAGAAACGGTACAAGGACGACACTTCATCTTCTCGAGATTCTAGCATTGGAAGTAGTGTTCGTTCATCTGGTCACGATTACTCACTCGCCGTTCGCCCCAGACGTCAAACGAAAAGACAGACGAAATCTGCGGGCGATGCCGAAGAGGTTTAAATGTTCAAGAAAAGAACTGCTAGCCTGCGTTTCCATTTTACACATCCAAAATAAATCGAATCCCAATGCAAGAAACAAAAACAAGCGACGAGCAAAGAGATTTGGGGAAAAAATTCGGAGTATATTACCTTGTGAAGGTGGCCTCTTTGATAAGACTGTTCGCGCCACCGCAACTCGCACCGACAAACGGACGTTTGGCATAAATAGCAGCAGCCAGTCGATGGTTCCCGTCGTACACGTACATTTTGCAATAGCCCGGAAGACCAAAATCAAGCGAAATGGGATACTGACGCATGACGGCCTCGTACGCGTCATCATCCACGGACTCGTACAAGTCGACGAACCAAGCAATACGCCTGAGGTGCGTACTCCTATCACACCAAGTCTGATACGCTTCCGCGTGATGCAACGAACAATTTGTCATGCTTTTTAACGTCTGAATCCTGAAAGCATCAGTGTCGGATGGACTCAATGGTGATTGTCTCGCAATCACCATCTCTTGTTCAGTGACTTGTTCATCGCCCATTGTCGCCCAAATGAGACGAGCAAGAGGGTCCCACTTGGACTGTATGACATCAGTCTTGATTAACTTCACATCGTCATTCTCCAGATGAGGCACAGGAGCTGGAGTGGATAGAGCCATCACTGCCAGAGTTGGTTCTCCTTGTTCGTATAATGTTGCGCGCGACCGAGTAAGATAGAGACTAAAGGAGAGGATGCACGTTCGTGTGGACTTGGGACACAAGGGCGACAAATGCCACACACACAAGAGCAATGATTCTTAACGGATGAAAATACCCACAATTGTACATACAATGTTAATAAAACTATATAGTTGCAGTGGTTTACACTAAACAGGAAATTCTGCACAAAAGAATTGCCACTCGCGATTGTGTTTGCCACGGAAAAGACACAAGACGAACCGCCCACGATACGCCCTTGTGTTTGCCACCGAACACACGAGCAAGCCGCGGAGAGTCAGGCCCGTGTCCAAATATCCTACTCGTCAGTCTTTCGCGCACTATTGTCCAGTGCAACCCATTTGTGACAAACATGAGTATCTTTAATATGCGGTACACGCTAGGTGATGCACAAGATGACATGCTTCCGCCGAGACTCTACAATGCGAAACGCGATGCCGACATCTCGTCTATTCAACTTCAACACCAAGCCATCACCTCGGCAAGCACGCTTGCAAGAGAAATGCTTGAAAAGGAAGTCGCTCGTAAAAATGCCGATAAAGATCGAAGCATCATCGATCGAATGTCAAAGCTCAACGCAATGCCACTTGCCCATCAACCCGATGGATTTGCGCCCGATGTAACCATGTACGACTACCAAAAACAGGCGCTGCATTGGATGCTCGAGAAGCATTCACCATCATCTGATGTTCGCGCGTGCATCCTTGCCGATGAAATGGGTCTTGGAAAGACGTTGCAGACCATCGCACTCATGCTTGCCTTTCGCGTAAAACACACCCTCATTGTCGTACCAATGTCTCTACTAGAACAGTGGCGATCCGAAATTGAAAAGAAGACGGTTGGTGGCATGTTCAAAGTACATCTCTATCACGGTAACGGAAGAGATGGTGTTCTTCGCAAATTCCATCAACAAAAGAATAATGGCGCTATGCACATTGTCATTACCACGCATGCACTGGCGGCCGTTGAAGCCAAGCGCATCTCCGTTCAAGCACTGCAATCCGACAATGATTTACAGTCAATCATGCCGGTCAATAAGAATGTCAAGTTTGCATACACATTCGGCAATAATCCGTTACATGCCATTGACTGGCATCGCGTCGTCGTCGACGAGGCGCACATTTTGCGAAACCGCAAAACACAGATCCACATTGGCACTGCTCAATTGAGATGGTCAACACTATTGCTCTTGACTGGAACGCCCATTGTGAATAACGTTGGCGATATGCATGCAATGCTTTGTCTGATGAAGCATCCGACGTATAGTAATTACCATGTCTGGAATATACAAATCGCTCGCGATTTGCAGCTTGCGTACGGCGATAATTACCGCACTGCCAAGCAGACATTCGACGCCCTTGTCGACTCTTTCATGCTGAGACGTGTTAAAGGAGAAGTGATACGTGGAAGTGTCATAGCGCCTTTACCGCCTGTGACGTACAAGACGATCGAGTTGACGATGGAAAAGGGCACTGTAGAAGAGGTATTTTACAGCGCCGTTGAAGAGAGTGTCATGGCAACCTTCTCTACAATCGACCATGTCGACATTCGACAACAATATTCGATGATTTTGGTGCTCTTGTTGCGTTTGCGCCAGGCGGCATGTCACCCTTACTTGATTGGCATGGCTGGACTAACTTCGTTTTTGGATGGAAAACCGCTGCCGTCGTACGACAAGATGGATTGGAGCGCTATTAACGGAGCTTGTCAGTCTATCATCAACAAGTACCGCGATTTGTCGTCAAATCCTGGAAATCAACAAGCGCTATTGCAAGACGTGGTTGGCTATTTGGACCAAGCGACACTGGACGAGGTAGGCGCAGATGCCTCACTTTGCAATAGTTTGAAGACGTCTTTTGACCATTGCACTGCCGGTACTGCCATGAACGAGGAAATAATACCGCCATACTATTACGAGGTGCACAATGACGTGTTCGGACAATTCACTGGAGAGGTTGAGCCCATGCCTCCTCTGACTCTTGCGTCGGATGTTTGCGATATTGACAATACATGTGTCGAGCTTCCAGATGATACAGTTGCCATCTCCGCTATTGACGAATACAATGCCAGTAGCAAGTTGAATTGTTTAATGACATTGATTGGCGAGATTTTGGAACTGCCCTCCCATGACAAGCTCATCATATTTTCACAATTCAATGGCTTCTTGGATATCATTCAACACACATTGAACAAGCGCTTTGCATCGGTTGGTGTTTTGCGCATCGACGGCAAGACGAGTCAGACTAAGCGATCATCACGTCTCCAAACGTTCAAGACTGATCCAAACTGTCGGATACTCTTGCTCAATTTGAAGGTCGGTGGTGTTGGCCTTGATTTGAGTGTTGCAAATCACGTCATTCTCATGGACTTGTGGTGGAATAGTGCCATGGAGGAACAGGCGCAAGATCGCGTGAAACGCGTTGGTCAGACCAAGCCCGTCACCGTGTATCGATTCTTATTCAAGAAGACGATTGAGGAACGGGTTGAGATTGTAAAAGCCAAGAAGAATTCAGCCATTTCCTCTTACAATTCGCTGTACAAGCATCCGTCACACGCAAACGGCGTGGCATCGCCCACGCTCGCCAAATTGTCTTTAGCCGAATTGAAGGCAATGATGGTGCCCATTATTAGAGATTCAAAACAATAAACAATCAGCTGATTAATCATGCAAACGGTTCTTTTTACTTTGACAACTCAGTGGCCAACAAGGCGTCGACATTGACTGAGTGGCAGTGCACCGTCACGGTAGAAATGTCTCGTCGAATATCGTTGATTTCACGACTTAGTGTGACTGAAAGCACAAGTTGATTGAAGGATTTGATTGATTTGATGTCGTTGATTAATTGTGCGACCGCCGGTGCTTCAAAAAATACGCCCTTGATGTTGAGTTGTCTGAGTTGCATCTCCGGGTGAAGTAGCGAAATATTCGTCCTCGCCATTGTACCGCCCACGGCAGATGTTATTGCCAAAGTTCGAAGCGTGCGCGGCAAATGAGATAAGACTGCGTCCAAATCATCATATTTGCCAAGAGTAACGCACAAATGCTGTAGACGCGTACATGCCGATATAATGCCCAATGCATCACTGCTGTCGAACGCACATCTCGTGCGTGCTTCGAGTTTGTCATGTAGGCCAACGTAGCAATTAAAACCAGGCTTCGATATTTCGCCATGTATCGTCAATATTGCAACGCCAGCCAACATCGCTAGCGAATGAGGCTCAGACGACCTCAATTGAAGCGGCGCCTTACGTGGCGTACCATTAACGTGCTTAAAAGAAACATGCAACATTAATGCTTCTTCGGCCAAAACTTCCAACGCCTGACGTTTATCCACATCCATTCCACCATCCACTTCAATAGCATATCGGTATATAGTAGTGCAAATCTTCAGAGGAGTCGTAATCGCTATTGTCTTGAGCTGCGGCATATGTGTAAATGAGCGAAGCCACTCGGCAATCGAATAGTCGACAACAATTGGCAAATGAGGCGGCAAGTGCTTCAGCACAGATTCAACTTGTTCACGGGACTGATGCATCAACCGACGAAGCAAGTGTTCGGATAAAGACGACAATCGGTCGAGATCACGCGAGGCATAATTACAACGAGGCAGCGACTTTAAACGAGTGGGTAGGAATGGAATGGTAATAAATCCATCATTGTCAGTCAATATCGTACGAGACCCAATCTCGAACACTTGTAGCGTCGAAGGCAGCACTTCATGCATGACTACTTGTTCCACCGTGTACAATATCACCGTTTCCAGTCGCGGGGGCGCATTTCGAAAGTGCACCACTGATCTTCCGCCATTTTGAAAGTCGGAATGGGTCTGGGCTGCAACAAAAGAGATCTTCAAATGCCTAAGCAATCTCGGTAGTATACCACAATCCAAAGCAATCTTTTCATGTCCAATCAATTCTAAACTGGTAAGGTCGGCAAGATTGTACGCCGACTCAAGCGCTGTCCACGGAAGACTTTCCGCCAATTTTAGTTGGAGCGATGATAACGATAGTTTTGGAATACCACGCCCTCCTCGAGCATTAGTCGTATCAAAATTAACAATCAAAGGGCGGCGAACGTCATCCAGAAAATCCAGTTTCAGACAAGAGACGGATGCGGGCGTATAATGGATAAAGGCATTGACATGTTCATCATACTTTGACGACGCATCGCACTGAACAATCAATGTTTGCAATAACGGAAATATTGTCGTCGTACGGTCCGCCATTGTGTTGAAGAAGCGTGCCAGATATATGCTCACCAAATTATAATTGTGTTCCCGCGCAACGATGCACGACAAGTTTGGGAGTGAAGTGTTTGTAAGCTTGTTCATCATTTCGGCGGACGGTTGTGGGTCGCCAGTGCCAACCTCTTGTGTGAGTCGCGGCCAGTGACTGAATTCGCCTACGAAATCCATCTCCAACTCGCCTACATGGGGAAAGTATTCGGCCAAGAAGCAGAACAAACGAAACATGTTTGTAAATCGCGTATGCCACGTTGAGAATCGAAGGGCGACCGCTTCTCGCCTCAGCGTACGATTAAGTCGTTTGGATCCACATTGCGATAGACGAATGACATCCTCTCCGTCCAAATAGCCGGAAATGCAGTGTTGATGAAATACATCCACCAATTTGACCAGTCCATTCTCGTGTGCATCTGATTCAATGTCCATGTTGATGTGTGTGACTGCGCACTCTGTTTGCACGCATTGGACTGAATCAACAAATGTTCGCACGCGCCGCTCGCAGAAAACACAAGCCATAAAAGGAAGAGTGTGGCATACACAAGACTCGCGGCGCCACTCGAGAATAACACAAAC
>Ga0255338_1003370_pt1 | contig 19435 bp, 15 predicted proteins | sample MeOH1_35cm_T4_19_FD_203715 | JGI IMG/M metagenome (GOLD analysis project Ga0255338, IMG submission 203715) | Sandy soil microbial communities from University of British Columbia, Vancouver, Canada - MeOH1_35cm_T4_195 | ecosystem: Engineered > Artificial ecosystem > Sand microcosm > Unclassified ...
TAGCCGCCACCGCCGCCCTGGCTACCGCCGCCGTAACCGCCGCCGCCATAGCCGCCACCACCGCCGTAGCCGCCGCCACCTCCATAGCCGCCGCCGCTACCACCGCCGTAACCGCCACCGCCGCTGGGGCGCCCCCCACCACCGCCGTAGCCACCCCCACCGCCACCGTAGCTGCCGCCACTCGGGCGACTGCCGCGGTCCGGTCGTGGACGGGCTTCGTTAACGGTCAAAGCGCGTCCTTTCAGCTCCTTGCCGTTCATCGCGTCGATGGCGGCCTGCGCCTGCCCATCTTCCGCAATGTCCACAAATCCAAAGCCCTTCGAACGACCGGTTTCGTCGGTCGGCAGACTGGCCCCGGTAGCACCCCACTGCGAGAACGCCTCCCGAAGCTGGTCTTCCGTCATGGTGTACGGGAGGTTACCTACATACAGACGCTTGCTCATCGAAATCCTGTGCTTTGCTCTTCACGGATGCACCGGGAATCGGTGCCGGATACAGGCGATGCCCTCGGGACCGGAGCCTCGGGGCGGGTCAGTTCGGCTCCTCGGTATGCGAGCCGACGCGGAACTCGATAATACGGCCAACCTGTCTGTCAGCTTGCGGATCCACCACTACGCCACAGGCGCCGCCTGCAGCCGAGGTTTCCGCACGCGACATAAACTCAGCCCGTGTAATGGAATAGAGGGTCGGCGAGACGGCGTCCAAATCACCCAGCGCTTCACGCCGGGCGAAATCGTAAGCTCGAGCGGGAGAGGTGAACAAGACCAGGAAGGTCCCTTCCGCACTTTCCGCTACACACAAACGCTGACCCGTGAACTCGATGTGCCACAGCGGCGCATCCAATAGTTCCTCGTTATAGGGCGGAGTGCCTAACACTTGAGCTCACCGGTTAAGGCCCCCGACGGTCCGATTGTAGACGGAATAGCAGTTGTTCAACGCTCAGCGGAGACGGTGTGTGGCTGCGAGAGCCGGCAGGAGCCCAGTTTAAGGGATATAGCAAGGTGTTCCGATCCGAGAATCGGGACCTCTCGACCAGTATACCGCGTTCGATTTCACTACCGCAACGTTCTAAGTGAGCAAACTGGCCCGAGATTATCTTAAATAGATCGAGCCCCGCGCGCCCGAGGTTGCCTGGGGCCGCGCGGCCCCCGCTGCCGGTCGCCGGATGCGCCGATCGACGATTGTCCTATCGACCCAGTGGAACCCGGCGCTAAACGGGCTGGCGGTAGTACGCCCTGCCGGCCGACGAGAAATGTTGTGAGGATTGGGCAGCGGCCTGCGTAACTGTGAGCGTGTCCTGGCGCCTATCGCGAGCATGCCTCAACGGCCGCGCTTCGAATCTCGTGGCCTCACAGGGCGCAATCATTCTTAGCATCCACCTGGTCTTTAGCCCGTGACTTCACTCCTTGCCTTACTTGCAGCATCGGCTGGCCTGGCAGCATGTTATGGTTATGGCTCATTCTGGCTCCGGTGCCTCAAAAATGGCGACCGGCCGGACCCTTTGAGCATCCCTTACGCGTTAGCCCTGGGGATGGGCACCTTCGCCTACCTGGTACTTGCGGTGGGTCTCTTGGGATTCCTGACCCGCGGGGTCCTTGGAACCCTGGCGGCCGGAGGTTGGGTGCTGCTTATCTGGTCCCTCCGCTCCGCCGTCAGACCGGCAACTGCGATCTCGTGGATTCGCGCTAATCGCCTGGCGACGGGAATCTGGGGTTTTGTCGCCGTGCTGGCGGGCGTCACCATAATCTCGGCCCTCCGCGCGCCGGACGGGATGGACTGGGACGGCCTTAGCTACCATCTGGCCGCGCCCAAGATCTACCTGCGCGCAGGCAAAATTCTTTTCATCCCGTATGATTCCCACACCCAGTTCCCATTCACGATGGAGATGCTCTTCACGTTCGGGCTCGCCTTCGGGGGGACCGCGGGGGCGAAGCTCTTCCATTGGGCTGCGGGCTGGCTCACCGCGATTGCGGTGGGCCTCTGGACGATCCGCCTGTACGCGAATGGGCGGCAGGTGCCGGCGTGGGCCGGAGCGGCGGCGGCGGTGGTCTTTGGCAGCATGCCGCTGGTGCTCTGGGAGATCGGCACCGGATATGTCGACCTCGGCACCGCCGTCTTCCAGTTTCTGGCGCTTGCGGCCCTTCTGGATGCGGTGAGCTTTCGGGAAGGACGGCCTGTTCTCGATCGGCGGCGAGCGATCATCGCGGGCACGCTTACCGGCTTCGCGCTGGGAACCAAATATACCGCGCTGCTCCAGTTCGGATTGCTGGGGCTGGGTCTTTGCTGGTTACTTCTGCGGACCGCCCCGCAGGAACGGGGGAAGACGTGGGGAGCGGCGGCAGTGTTCGTCCTGACGAGTCTCGTCGTCGCCTCGCCCTGGTATGTCAAGAACTGGATCTGGGTTCACAATCCGGTCTACCCATTCTTCTACCGCTTTTTCCCGCACTCCTATAGCTGGACCGCCGGGGCCGAGAGGGGCTACTCGGGAGAACAGAGCCTGTTTGGGTTCGGCACCGGACTTCGGGCGGTGCTGAACATCTTCTGGAACCTCGCGGTGCACGGGCGTGAGTTTTTCGTCAAGAGCCCGAAGAACCTCTTCGGCGACAAACTCGGGAGCCTGGGTCCAATCTGGGCCGGTGTGCTGCCGCTCGTCTTCTGGGGGCGAAAACTCGATTGGCGCGCCATCGCTTGTTTATTGTATGGGTTGGCGTCCATCGGGATCTGGCTCCTGATGACCCAGCAAACTCGGTACTTGCTGCCGGTTTTCGCGCCCCTTGCCGCGTTCGTGGGCGTACTCCTGGCCGGAATTGACTCCCGGTTCGTAAAGCGCACCGCCGTGGCTTTCGTGGGTGCCAGCGCCGTCCTGGGACTAGGCATGCACATGGTCATGGCCGAGAATGCCCTTCGCGTCGTCACCGGGGCCCAGCCGGAGCGGGAGTACTTGCGAGAGGCGTTACCCGGCCTGTATGATGCCGCCGAGTTCATCAATCAGCTCCCCGTGGACACCAAAGTGGCGCTCTACCAGGAGACGCGAGGGTTCTACCTGGATCGGGATTATTTCTGGGCGAACCCTGGACAACACAACGAAATCCCCTATGACAAACTGAAGTCGGGGAGCGAGTTGGTCGATTTTCTCCGCACACTCGGGATCACCCACGTGCTGATCAATTTCGACTTCTCAAGCGACCAGGGCACCGCGCCCTGGTACCGGTTACTGCTCGGCGCAATCCGCTCCGGCCGGCTGGAAGAGGTGTTCCGCTCCGATGGCGCCGAGTTGGAGCGGAAGGGAGTGCTGGTGTACGCGATCCGATGAACCGTCCTATTACTCCCAAAGCCACCTCTCGTAAGCCGTCTCCATCCCAGATAGGCCGGCCCGAGCGACCCCGCGGCACAACGCCCCAACCTGCCCCAAACAGAACCGCGGTCCGCCGTTGGCCGGATTTTCGCCTGCTCGTGATCTTGCTCCTCAGCGCGGTGTTGGGGCTTGGATTTGCGCGCGCCACCCCCAAAGGAGCGAATCCGGATGAAGGTGCGCACCTGGAATTCGTGCGGATCGTCGCCACGGAGTTCCGGCTGCCTGCGCTGAATGTGGAAGACCGAAGGCAGAAGGGGTTTAAAGACGCCAACTACGAGGCGCACCAGGCGCCCCTCTACTACCTCCTGGCGGCGCCCTTCTACCGGGTTGGCGAGGCCGTCGATGCCACGAACGGCCCCACGCAGGGCGCACGACTGTTATCGATCCTGATCGGGCTGGCGGGGACGACGCTGATCTGGCTGCTGGCGCGAGAGATGGCGCAGGGTCGCGCCGGATTGTGGGTGGCCACCACCGCAATCGCCGCCTTCTTGCCGATGCGGATCGCCGTGGCTGCTTCCGTGGGCAATGACATCCTGGCGGAAGCGTTGGCCACACTCTCACTGCTATTAATGGTTCGTGGGGTGCGCGGCAAGTGGGCGCGGCAAGACTGGATCTGGCTGGGATTGGCCCTCGGCGTCGCACTGCTCTCCAAGCAGAATTCCATCCTCCTGCTGCCGATCGCGTTCTTCGCGATCTTGTTCGCCGCCAAACGCACTACGCCCGATCCCTCAGCGAGCGGGATGGCTGCGGATCTCGATCTCCCGCTCTTCATGCGCTCCGGACTGACCGTGCTGGGAGTAGCGGCGCTGGTTTCCGGGTGGTGGTTCGTACGTAACCTGGTGCTCTACCACGATCCGCTGGCACTGCGAGTCTTCAACGAGTATTTCCTGGACGCCCCACGCTGGGAATCTTTCCGGGCCGGCGGGTTCTCGTTTCAGCAGTATCTGGAAACCAAGGTCTTTCCCACGGCCTTCGCGTCTTTCTGGGGCTGGTTCGGGTACCTGCTGCCGGAACAGGCCAACCTCGCCCTCGGCGCCTACGGTATCGGCCCGCCTAGCCACTGGGGATATCCGCCCAAGTCGTGGCTTTATCCGATCCTTCAGGAATTGCTACTGGTCGCGGCACTGGGGATATTGGTGTATGGGATCCGGAAAGGCATGCTGGAGCGACGCCGCGGGGCCCCCTCCGAAGGTGGAGCAGGGAACCCGGAGACCGCAGTTGGGGTCGGATTGTTAGTCGCTCATGCGGTCTTTGTGTTCGGCGCTTTCCTCAATTTCAATACCACCTACTTCCAGGCTCAGGGCCGCTACCTGCTGCCCGCTATTGCAGCCCTGGCGCTAGGCATGGCGGGCGGTTGGCTAGAGTGGGTTCGCACCCCAGCGCTCCTCTCCGCCCGGGAAGATTATGAGCGGGGGATGGCCCGCGCTCGGCTGTGGGAAGGCATTGCCGGGTGGCTGATTGCGGCGGCAATGTTGGTTTTGGCGCTGTACGCATATTTCGGCGTCCTTGTGCCCGGCTTCGCGCATTCCTAATACTATGGACACGTCCTCCCCGCCGGTCAGCAATCCGCAGCGCTCCAAAGCGGCGGCGCCTGCCACGGCCCGCCGGCTCAAGCTGTCGGTCGTGATTCCCGTCTACAATGAGCGCGATACAATCCAGGAAGCCCTCCGCCGCGTGCGAGCGCTGGACGTGGATCTGGAACTGGTGGTGGTGGACGACGCGTCCACGGACGGAACCTACGAGATTCTGGAAAAGGAGCCGGACCTGGTGCTGCTGCGGCACGCGGTCAACGCTGGGAAGGGGATGGCGATCCGGACCGCGCTGGCCAACGTGACCGGCGACGTGGTAGCGGTGCAGGATGCCGACCTGGAGTATGACCCCCAGGACTTGCTCCGCTTGATGGCGCCGATTTCCCGCGGCGAGGCACGAGTGGTGTACGGCTCCCGGTTCCTGGCGGGAAGGCCGCGGATGGAGTGGCCCAACTACGTGTGCAATCGCCTACTGGCCTGGACCGCTAACCTGCTCTACGGTGCGCGCCTCACTGACGAAGCCACCTGCTACAAAGTGTTCGATGCGACGTTAATCCGTTCGGTGCCCCTGGAGTGCCGGCGGTTCGAGTTTTGCCCGGAAGTAACCGCCAAAGTGCTTAAGCGCGGGGAGCGCATCCTGGAGCTCCCGATCTCTTACAATCCCCGCTCCTATGACTCGGGGAAGAAGATCCGCTGGTGGGACGGAGTGACTGCCCTTTGGACGCTCATCAAATATCGCTTTACCGGTTGACGGCGGCAGGTGCGCTGCTGGCCACGCTCGGTTCGGGGCTGGTCGGCTGCCGATCTCGCTCGCAATTGATCCGGGAGGGGATCAAGCAACAGGTGCAGGAGCACCTCGACAAAGCGAAGAAGGACCCTTCCGCCGCCACCATCAAGGTCACCGGCAACAAGAATTCGTTTGTGGTGGATGACGCCCTGGGCAATCACATCCTGGAGGCCAAAGTCGTTCAGGTGGATGGCTCAATGCGCCCGGACAAGGGCATCGAAGGCCCCGTCCTCATGCACAACGCAAAATGCCTGCTCTATCAGAAGGGCAAGCCCCAGATGCACCTGGACGCGCCGGAAGCCACCTGGGATGGTCAACGCCTCGTAGCCAATAAGACCGCCCACGGCAAGACCGCCGAAGGGGATATGATCGTCGATTCCCAGACGGCGGTCTGGACTTCGGAAACGGGCGTCCTGCTGATGGACGCGGCAAAGATGCAGTCCTTGAAGAAGGGCAAAGTCACCTTCAACGCGGATGCGCCGAAGGCGGAGGTCCGCGGACAACTGGTCGTCATGCCCGCCGGCGCGGTAGGGCATAACCCGGACGGCCAGCAGTTGAAGGCGGATCACGTGCGGCTGTTCCGGGACACGGGAAAGCTGGAAGCAAACGGGCACGTGGTGGTTACGGACGGAAACACCATTGTCTCCGGGCAACGGCTCCAGGCGGATACCCGGCTGAAGAGAGGCCGGTTCAGCGGGTCGACCCGGGTGATGGCCAAGTCCGGTAAGCTGCCGCTAGCACAAAATCGCAACCACTGATCGCTGGTGGAGCGCATTCAATATTCCGGAGCATCATGTTAGGCTCGGGTGATGGACCTTCAAGGTCGCCCCGCAAGCATCGCTGATCGCTTCGACGCTCACAGACAAGACGTCTTTCATTCACGTGTATCAGAAGCGAGGTTTCGTCATGACCCGCCCCAGCACTTTCGCGGGCCATCTCTTATTGGCCTCGGCGCTGCTTGGCTCCATGCCGGTAGTGCTCACTGCCGCTTGCGCCCACGCACAAGTCAAGCCTGCCGCCAAGCCTGCGCCCAAACCGGCAGCGAAGCCGGATGCCAAGGACGGATCCGAGCCTCAAAAGCTTCAGCTTGGGGACACGGTGATCACGGCGGACCAGCTCGATTACGACCTGGAGAAGAAGCAATACCTCTTTACCGGGAAAGAGCGGGTCGTGCTCGTCTCCAAAGACAGCCGGATGACCTCCCGGAAAATGACCGTGCTGATGACGCCGGACAACCAGCTGTCCTGGGCCAAGTGCGAAGGTGACGTTCAGGTCGAAAAGAAGAACCCGGACGACGGCTCCGTGATGACCGCGGTCAGCAAGACGCTGGATTACTACGAGCAGGATCAGAAGGCGAACCTGGTAGGCGACGTGACGGTGCGGCAGGAGTCGCCGAAGCTGGCCAAGCCAATGGTGGTCACGGGCGAGCGGGTGGACATGGACCTCGCGACCAAGATCAACGTGGTCCATCGCGGTCCCGGTGCCCAGGCTAAAGCGCACGTTGAGCCGAAGGGCACCGACGGAAAGCCGGGTGAGCCGGTGGATCTGATCGCCGACCGCATCGAAGTGAACAGTGACACGCAGGCCTATGTAGCCACCGGCAAGCCGGTGATGATCCGCCCCACGTCCCGGCTTGAGGCTCGGAAGCTGCGGTTTATGGTCGACCCGATGTCGAATGACGTGAAAGTGGCCTACGCGGATGACGACGTGGTGTTCGACAGTAAGAATGAGAAAGGTGCCACGCTCCACGCCACCTCGAAAAACGGAACTTACAACAAAGAACAGGCGCAAGTTAAGCTGATAGGCGACGTGCGCGCCGCCAGCAAAGATCCGAGCGAAGAGAAGCCGACTATCTACGAGTGCCAGGAGTTCGAGTACAACACCGTAACGGGATATCGCAAGATGAGTGGTGGCGTGAAAGTCATCCTCCCCGAGAAACCGAAGCCGGCCCCTGCAGACCCGAACGCGAAGCCTGACAAACCCACTCCGGAAAAGAGTAGCGACAAGAAGTGAGTACCTTCATCCGCACCGAGGGCCTGACGAAGAGTTTCCGCCGCCGCCGCGTGGTTAACGGGATCTCAATTGAGGTCAATCAGGGTGAGGTCGTGGGCCTGTTGGGCAAGAACGGCGCCGGTAAAACGACGACGTTCTACATGGTCACGGGTTTGCTCCGTCCGGACCGGGGGAAAGTGTGGCTCGGCTCCCGGAACATCAGCGGCCTGCCAATGCACCGCCGGGCGCGCCTGGGCATCGGCTACTTGCCGCAAGAAGCGTCCGTCTTTCGTAAGCTGACCATCGAAGAGAACCTGCTCCTGGTGCTGCAGATGCATCGAATGCCGGGTAAAGAGCGGCGCAACCGGATCGAGCAGTTGTTGGAGGAATTCAATCTTTCGCACCTGCGACATCAGCGGGCCGAGGTGCTGTCCGGCGGCGAGCGACGCCGGGTAGAGATCGCTCGGGCATTGGCTACGGGTCCAAGCTTCATTCTCCTGGACGAGCCGTTCACCGGGGTCGACCCGATTGAAGTCGACGCCATTCAAGAGATGGTGATGGACTTGAAGCGGCGCAATATCGGCGTGTTGATCACCGATCACAATGTCCGCGAAACGCTGGCGACCACAGATCGCAGCTACATCGTTAAGGATGGAGAAGTTATCGCGGCGGGCACTTCCGATCAGGTGGCGGCCGATCCGCAGGCGCGGCAACACTACCTGGGGCACGATTTCCGGTTATAAGCCAAACCCGGCGCAGCAGAAACCACATGGATGGAGTAATCGAGCACGGGATTGATGGGGAAGGCATCCGTTTCCGTTCCACCGGGCAGACGGTCAACCCCTGTGCTCACTGTACCCGCTTCGACCGGTGGAACGCGGCGCGGTTCGCAGACGGACGAACTCGTTAGAAACTATTCGGCGGCGCGAAATGCCGAGCATACTCGATCGAGCCGCAAGCGTCGCCTACCGGCCCAGCGCGCGGCATCCGGCACCTACCTTGCGGAAGCGGACACTTCCGAAGGGATGCGCCTCAGGCCATATTTGATTCCATGAAGAGCCGTCCTAGAGACAAACGGGCCGAGCCCCCTTCCGGGGGGAGTGCGGTCGCTGTATCCGAGCCCGTGACTGCGCCACTCGCGGCCGAGTCCGCCAACGGAAGCTCGGGACCGAACGGTCACGTGAGCGAGCCGGCAGCGCCGGTCGCCCCGGCGCGGTCCAATCGTACGCCCGGCAACGCGAACCGGCCGAGCCGGCGTTTCGGCCTGATGGACGTGGTCTGGTTTATCCCACGCCTCCTGCTGCGCGCCTTCTTCCCCAAGCTCCTCGACCGCTACGTGATGGGCGAACTGCTCGGCCCGCTCTTTTTCGGCTGGACCCTGTTCATCGTCCTGTTCGTCTTCTCCGTGAATCTGTTCAAGCTGGCGCAGCTTGCAGCCCGCGGTGCCGCATTCGACGTGGTGGGCGAGATGTTGGGGCTCCGCGTAGTGCTCGCCAGCGTGTACTGCCTGCCGATGGCGATGCTCCTGGCTGGGTTGCTCGCCTTCGGACGCCTTTCCGGGGATAGTGAAGTCGTTGCGATGCAGGCGAGCGGCATCCCTAACCTGCGGATCATCCGGAATGCTTTCCTGCTCGGGCTCTTGCTCAGCATCGCAGGTATCGCGATCAACGAGTACGTCATCCCGCCGGCGGGCCGCCGCCTGCAGACTTTGGAAGACGGTGTCAAGAAGGCGCTCAAAGGCAAGATCCTGGACGATCTGGCGGATCAGAAGGCGTTCATCATCCAGGACTACGACGGGGGCAAGCTTTCCCGGGTCATCATCGCCAAGCGGTTCGAGGCCTCCGAGCCGCCACGGCCGGCATTGATGCGCGGCGTCACCTACATGCAATATGAAAAGGGTGAGGTCCAGATGCTCGTGGAGGCAGACCGGGCGGAGTGGATCGGCGACGACAAAGACCATCCCGGCCGGCAGTGGTGGCGCTTCATCGAGGCAAAGACCCAGTTGATGGACCGGGTGACACCCGGCAAGAAAGTCGTCTGGGAATCGAGCGACATGAAGTTCTACCTGAACAAGCCGGTGCAGCAGGTTCAGGCGGAGCAGAAGGACGCCGATGAGATGACCTACCGCGAGTTGAAGCGGTACATCCAGGACATCCGCTCCCACGGCGCCGGGGGCTGGGCGGGCGGCAAGGTGGAGAAGCAGCGCCGCGTAATACGGGAGTTGGAAGTCGACCTGGAGCGAAAGCTCGCGGTGCCATTTGCGGCACTGGTGTTCGCACTGATCGGCGCGCCCCTCGGCATTCGCAAGCAGCGGTCGACTACCGGCGTCGGCATCGGGCTCAGCATCCTGGTCATCATCACCTACTACATCGGCATGAGCTTCTTGAGCGTGATGGGGCAGAACGGCCAGCTTGGGCCGATGGAAGCCGCCTGGGGGTGCAACGCCGCGGGGCTTCTCGTGGGCCTCTTCCTCACCTGGCGCAGTTCGCGATAGGGTCTCGCAACTCGCGGTGAAAACAAATGAGGGCGGCGGGAAATCCCCGCCGCTCTTCTGCGTATGGTATACTGTGGGCCGACAATGAGGCAGGCGCACCCCGCGCAATTCTCGTGCCTCCTGGCGTCACACGCCATACCTCCTTTCCGACCGTGCCCCGTCTTGAGCCGTTACCACCATGGGCACCGCGATCCTGATCCTGCTATTACTGGCGCTCTGCGGATTCATCGCTTACCTGGGCGATCTTCTCGGGCGTCGCCTGGGCAAGAAGCGTCTCAGCGTATTCGGGCTGCGTCCGAAACACACCGCGATTCTCCTAACGGTGGTTACAGGCGTACTCATCGCGGCCGTGACGTTTGGAATGGCAATGCTGTCGGTGCCTGGTTTTAGACGCGTGGTCATCCAGGGTGAACGGCTCGCTGCCCAGAATTCCCGGCTCCGCGGGGTCAACAGTCGCCTGGACGTAGAGATTCGCGAGCGCACTGAACAGAACTCCAAGCTGGAGACGCGCAACGGCGAACTGGCTCGCGCCAACACCGGCTTCATCGAAAAAAATCGCGAGCTTCAGGCCACAAACCACAAGCTGGTAACGGACAACCAGGGCCTCAACACTAAGAACGCGCAGCTCTCCTCGGCCAATCGAGCCCTCACCGGCCAGAACTCGGAGCTGCGCCTTGCCAATACGGGGCTGAAGGCGCGCAATTCCAGTCTGGAGCATAAGAGCACGGAACTGCTCGCCACCAACGGCAGGCTACTTTCGGAGCGGGATACCATCCGCAAAGACCGGGACCGTCTCGGTCTTCAAGTCACCAGCTACCGCCGGGACCGGCAGCGCCTCAACGTTGAAGTCAACAAGCTGCGGGGTGAGATCGAGAGCCTCGCCGCGGTGGCCAACAACTACCGCCAGGAGCAGTACCGGTTCCGCCGGGGGCAGTCGATCGAGAACTCCAGCCAGATGCTGCCGCCGAACCCGCCCGCGGACGTGCTCCGGCGCAGCGTCGACAAGGCGATCTTTGAAGCAATCACCAGCGTGCAGCGGCTGATTCCGGCAGGGTCGATCACGTGGGTAAAGCCAGTGGGCTACCCGGCGAGCCGGCCGCAGTCTCCCGCCGCAATGGCGGAGTGGGTTGCCGCCCAGGCGGTACGTCAGAAAGACAAGCCCCTCGCGGTACAGGTGGTCGCGGACGAAAATTGCGTGGAAGGTCGCGCGGTGCCCCTGCGCATCGACTGGTATGTCAACGAGCGAGTGTTCCGCCAGGACGAGGTGATCGTGACCAGCGGACTGATGGATGGTGCGGCGGACGAAGGGGACATCCTCGGGGAACTGATCAACTTCCTGAAGGTGAAGGTCGGCCCTACAGCCGCCGAGCACATGGCAACGGGTGCTGACTCCGTAGGCGAACTGAGCTATAAGCAACTGCTTCCGGTATGCCGAAGGATCAAGGCGGCCGGGGGTTTCGTGATCGTCGCCGCCCTGGCGAAGCAAAACACCCTCCGTTCCGGCCCCCTGAACATTTACCTGGACGTGAGGAACCCCAGTACCTCCGTCCGTAATTTCAGGTAGCTCCGTTGCGTGTGCTCTCCGTAGATCCGGGCCGGGAAAAGTGCGGCCTGGCGATTGTCGATACCCAGCGCGGCATCGTCGCCCTGGGCGTCGTGCCCACGAGTACGGTAGGAACCGTCGCTCGCGATTACGTCCGCCAGCATCGCCCTCAGTCGATCGTAATCGGCTCGGGTACCGCGCTGCGCACCATCCGGGAAGCGCTGGCGGAGATCGGGCTACCCATTGCGGTCTTTCCGGAGACCAACACCACGCTCCGCGCTCGGGCCCGGTACTTCCAGGAACACCCACGGCGCGGGTGGCGGCGCCTGATTCCCACCACGCTCCAGACGCCCCCCATTCCGGTTGACGACTACGCGGCCGTACTCATCGCGGAAGACTACCTCGCCTCGCTCCTTAATCCGGGCGGTTAAAACAAAGGTGCACCGCCGCCTCGGCGGTATGGCGGCGGAACGTCTGCCCGATGAGCCGGGGGCTCACCGGGAGGTGTCGAGACGACGCCGCTACGTCCCTACCCTTCGGGCCACCCAGCGCTCTCCGCCCGGGAGCGCTCTCCCTCCAGGTCCCTGCTCAGGAACGGCTCTTCCCCACGTTTAGGAAGCGACGGACCGGGTAAATTCCGCCGTCAGGGATCCTATTTGGTCGTGTGCACCCCGCCAGTTACGGGTTGTGCACCCGGGAGGATGTTCCTGCATCTGCAGACCACATCGCGTGCCGGATGGCGTTTCCGGCAAACTGGGCGGAGATGGACACGGGTATGGGTTGCAACTGGCGCGCGCCACTCTATCGCTTTTACGACGAGCGTCTGGGTCGCAGGAAGACCTTTCGCTACGTCGACTCGCTCCTGAAATCTCAGTGGCTCGAGCCAGACGAGATCCGGCAACTCCAGTGGCGAGAACTGCAGCGCCTCCTGCGCCACGCTTACGACACCGTCCCGTTCCAGCGCCGCCGCTTCGATGAACTGGGTGCCACGCCCGAGGATATCCGCAGCCCGCAGGACTACGCTCGCCTGCCGCTGATGGAGAAGCGCGACTTCGTGCAGCACCAGGATGAGCTACTGTCGAGAAGCTTCGATCCGGCCACGCTCTACACCAATGGTACGGGAGGCTCCACCGGGGAGCCGATGCGCTACCGGCTGGATCGCGCCTCGTATGAGTGGCGCCAGGCGGCCCATCTGCGCGGCAACATGTGGGCCGGCTCGGGGCTGGGACGCCGCGAATTCCACCTGTGGGGCGAACCAATGCGTCCCGGCTCTCGCCTGAGCACGGCTAAGCGCGAATTGTGGCATTGGGCACTGAATCATCACTACGCCAACAGCTACCACATGTCGCCGGAAACGATGAGCACCTACCTGGACGAGTTCAACCGCGTTCGACCGGAGGTGGTGATCGGCTACTCGTATTCGCTTTACCTGTTCGCCCGCTTTGCTGCGGATCACCAGCGATCGCTCTGGAGGCCGACGGGTATCATTGGTACGGCGGAGAAGCTGCTGCCGCACCAGCGCGAGGTGATCGAGCGTGTGTTTCAGGCACAAGTCTACGAGCGATACGGCTGCCGCGAAGTGATGCTCATCGGCATGGAGTGCGAACAGCATCGTGGCATGCACCTGACCGCTGAGAACCTCTACGTGGAGATTCTCAACGACGGCCGGCCGGCCCAGCCCGGCGAGGTGGGTGAGGTGGTGGTGACGGACCTCCACAACTACGCAATGCCATTCCTCCGCTACCGGAACGGCGATCTGGCCGTTGCGTCCGACCGCCAGTGCGCCTGCGGCCGCGGGTTGCCTCTCATTGAAGAGGTCCGGGGGCGTACGCTCGACGTGCTGCGGACGCCGGACGGACGACGCATCTCCGGTGTGTTCGTGCCGATGTTCTTCAAAGACTACGAGTGGGTAGAGGAGTTCCAGGTGGAACAAGACCAGCTCGACCGGGTTCAGGTGCGGTTGAAGCCCGCCGGAGAGTATCGCTCGGAATTGCTGGAGCCGCTCCGTAGCGACCTTCAGGGTCGGCTGGGTGACCGGGTACGGATCGAGTTCCAAATTGTAGACTGCATTCCGCGCAACGCCAGCGGCAAGCATCGCCCCGTGATCTCGCGCCTGCCCATTGACTCGGTAACGGAGGAAAGCTATGTGGCCGGAGGTCGCTAGTCTATCCGTTAACACGCAGCCGACCGGCCTCGTGGAAGCTGCAGCTCGCACGCATGTGGCGCAGGTGGTCCGCAGCCTGGACACCGGCGGGCAAGAGGTACTGGTGGCGCGGCTGGTGGAGCGCCTGGACCCCGCGCAGTTCCGCTCGACGGTAATCGCACTGCAGGGTGGGGGGTGGCTTGCCGGTCAACTGCAGTCGCGCGGCTTCCCGGTCATCTGTCTGAACGCACCCGAGGCGTGGAGCCCGGCCACGATCGCCCGCGTGGCTGAGACCCTTCGCCGCGAGCAGGTAGATGTGGTCCATTGCCACAACCGCAAAGCCCTGCTCTACGGCGGCCTCGCAACCCTGTTGGCTCCACGGAGCCGTCTGGTCTACACCAAGCACGGTGCCTCACATTGGGACGGCGGCGCCACCGCGCAACTGGGCCGATTGGTCATGCGGCGCGCGCGTGCCGTGATCGCCGTGTCTAAGGACATCGAGCGCGGGGTACTTGAAGGGAACTGGGCCGAGCGAGGACGGCTGCACACGGTGCTAAACGGCGTCGACCTGGAGCAGTTCCGCCCGCGTCAGGATCTTAACGCCGTGCGTCAGTCCATCGGCATTCCACTGAGCTCGCGAGTGGTGGGGACCGTCGCGCGCCTATCGCCGGAGAAGGATCAGGCCTCGCTGCTGGCCGCGTTCGCCAGAATTGCGCCGGTCAATTCGGATGCACGCCTGCTGCTGGTGGGAGACGGTCCGCTCCGCGCCGCCCTCGAAGCGCAAGCGCGAGAGCTGCGGATCACGGAGCGGACGCATTTCCTCGGGGAGCGCAAGGATGTTGCCGAGCTCCTGGGTTCGATGGACGTCTTCTGTTTACCCTCGCTGACCGAAGGCACGTCCCTAACTCTGTTGGAAGCGATGGCCACCGGACTTCCGGTGGTCGCGACGTCCGTCGGGGGAACGCCGGAAGTGGTTGCCAGCGACGCTTCCGGGCTGCTCGTCGAGCCGGGACGGCCGGATCAACTGGCCGAAGCGTTGTTCCAGGTTCTCCAATCCGAAGCACTGGCGCAGCGCTTCGGGGCAGCGGGCCGCGCGATCGTCGGCGCACGCTACAGCATGCAAAGCATGGTGGAGCGGTACGCGGGCATCTATCAGCAAGTCTTGTCGTAGAAAGTAGCCTCGAGGCGGGTATCCGCCGAAGAGGAATGAGAATAAGGAGGCACGCGATGTCTCTCGCAATGTGGGCGTTCTGGTTAGCCGCGAGCTACGTGCTCTACACCTATTTCGGATATCCGCTTTTGTTGGCCGCCTGGCGCCGCTTACGCCCGACCCGCGACCAGGCCGGCCCGTCGGAGGCGCCTCTTCGGGTCTCGGTGATCCTGACGGTTCGCAACGAGGTGGACAGTATCCGCACCAAGCTTCAGGACCTGTTGAATCAGGACTATCCAGCGGAGTTGATCGAGATCTGGGTGGCGTCCGACCAGTCCACCGACGGTACCAACCGAGTAGTAGAGGAGTTCGCGGCCGCATGTCCCCGGGTGCATCTGGTGGACTACTCCGAGAACATTGGCAAATCCGTCGCCATCAACCGCACGGCTCTGCTGTGCACCGGCGACGTGTTGCTGCTCTCGGACGCTCGCCAACGGGTCGATCCGGATGCGGTCCGGCGGCTGGTTGCGCACTTCAATGACCCGCAAGTCGGAGTCGTCGGTGCCGAGATGACGCTGATCGACCGCGCCGGCGTCGCCTCGAACGAGTGCACCGGCCTTTACTGGCGCTACGAGCGCTCCGTACGCCGGTTGGAGGCGCAGTTGGGGCTGCTCACGGGTGTTTCCGGCGCGTTCTTTGCCATCCGCCGCGAGGTGTTCCGCGACATCCCCGCCGGCAGCTATTGCGAAGACGTGACCCTGGCCCTCTACGCCCGTAATGCCGGGTATCGGGTTCAGTGGGAGCCGGCCGCCCGCGTTTACGAGGTCATGCGCGACCCGTACACCGAGTTCAGGCGCAAGGTACGCACGCTCGTGGGAAACTATCAGTTGCTGTCGCAGTTCTGGCCGTTATACCTTCCGTGGCGCGGCCGGCTGGCGTTTACGCTGATCAGCCACAAACTCTGCCGGCTGTTCATTCCGCTCGCCTTAGTGACCTTGTTTGCGGCCTCGGCAGTGCTTGCGGGCGCCCACCCGTTTTACCTATTGGCGTTCCTGGCGCAGTTCGCCCTCTACGGTGCCGGATGCCTCGGTCTCGCCCAGGCCGCGTGGCGCCGCTCCAGGCTGGTTAATGCCTGCGGTGCGTTCTGCATGCTCAACTGGGCCGCCCTCGTTGCCCTGGTACACGTGCTGCGGCACGGGCCTCGAATCCAGTGGAAATAGCCACGGAGACGCTATTCAGGTGTAGAGGCGTTCAGGCGTTGCCGGGGGCGAAGATCAGTCTTCGTCCCCGGTAGTTCGTTCCGGCCGGACCGCGAATCCAGTACCCGGAACGGTGTTTCTCCCACGCCCTATTGAGGCTTGACGCTTAACGCTCAACGCCCGCAGTAGCCGACCGTGCCCTCCATTTCCTAGCCATCGAATGGTCGTATTGGAAGAGGTTTAGGATTTGCCGGGAAAGCGGATGATAGGAGGGGCGAGCACCGCAGTGGTGGTGAGCCTCTGATTTGGGAGTGACCTCAATGTTGATGCTCGTAACCGGCGGCGCCGGCTTCATTGGATCCCACCTGGTTGATGGGTTGGTTTCGGAAGGCCACGACGTCCGCGTGCTCGATAACCTGGCGACCGGTAATCCGGACAACCTCCGCTATTCACCGAAAGTCGAATTCATTCGCGGTGACATCCGCGATCTGGATACTGTGCAGCGGTCGGCGGCTGGCGTTTCGGTGATCTTCCACCAGGCGGCCCTCCCTTCCGTGCCGCGGTCCATCGCCGATCCGGTGTCGTGCCATGACGTAAATGCCACGGGGACCTTTAACGTGCTGCTTGCGGCGCGGGATGCGGGGGTCCGGCGCGTAGTATTTGCCTCATCCAGCTCGGTATACGGCAACACGCCGGAACTGCCGAAGCGCGAGAGCATGCCCACCAAGCCGCTCTCGCCATACGCCGCGGCCAAGCTGCTGGGCGAGCATTACGCGCGTCTCTTCTTCCAGCTGTACGGGCTCGAAACGGTGGGGCTGCGCTACTTCAACGTCTTTGGACCGCGGCAGAACCCCAACTCGGAATACGCCGCCGCCATCCCGAAGTTCATTCGCTTGATCCTCTCGGGAGGTCAGCCGACCGTGTACGGCGACGGCGAGCAGACCCGGGATTTTACGCCCGTGCAAAACGTGGTGAACGCCAATCTGGGCGCTGCGTTCTCGCCACTGGCGCCGGGGAAGGTCTACAACGTCGGCTGCGGTGACCGGATCAGCCTGAACACCTTACTCGCGCTGATTGGCGAGAAAGCGGGCCGGCAAGTTCGGCCCGAGTATCTTCCGGCGAAGGCTGGAGACGTTCGAGACTCTCTGGCCGACATCGAAGCCGCGCGGCGAGATCTGGGGTACGAGCCCCGGATGCGCATCGACACCGCCTTACAGGCTTTGGTGGAGCATCTCGCATCAACTCCGGCGCCTTAGCGGCACGGAGAGTTGCTGATACGGCTGTGTCGAGCACCAGCAACTCTCCGGTGGGCACCATGCTCCATCGACCAGAGGGAGAGGCACCTACCGGAGAGGTTTCCTTAAACAGTAAAAGACCCAGCAGGGGGAACATAAATGAAAGCTCTTGTCACCGGCGGTGCAGGTTATGTCGGCTCCCATCTGTGCGATGCGCTCATCCGGCGCGGCGCCAGCGTCGCGGTGCTCGATAACCTGAGCACCGGTCGCATGTCGAATATCGAGCATCTACTGGACCATCCGCGGTTCCAGTTCGTCAAAGGCTCCATCCTTGACTCGACGGAAATGGAGTCGCTCATTCGCAGCGCGGATCGAGTCTTCCACCTGGCGGCCGCGGTGGGCGTGAAGTACATTTGTGAGGACCCGCTTGCGGGAATCCGGACCAACATCGTGGGCACAGAGCGGGTGCTCGAGTTGGCCCATCGTTACCGGATCCGAACCGTAATCGCCTCCAGCAGCGAGGTGTACGGCAAGTCCAATGGCGAACCGCTCCAGGAAGACGCAGACCGCGTGCTGGGGCCGACCTCGATCAACCGGTGGTCCTACTCCGCCTCGAAGGCCATTGACGAGCACATTGCGTTCGCTTATGCCGAGGCGGGCCTGCCGGTGTCCATCGTCCGCTACTTCAACTCGTACGGGCCCCGCATCTGCGAGTCCGGCTATGGAAGCGTGGTCGCCAACTTCACGCGGCAGGCCCTCTCGGGTGAGCCAATTACTATTCACGGGGACGGACGGCAGACTCGTGCCTTCACCTTCGTAGCGGACACGGTGCGCGGGACCTTACTCGCAGGCGACGCTCCCGAAGCGCTCGGGCAGGCGTTCAACATAGGCTCCGATTGCGAGATCACTGTCCTGGAATTGGCCCATCTAATCCACGAGATCTCCGGAAGCCGGTCGGAAGTGGTCCACACGCCACACTGGACGTATTACGGCAACAGCTACGAGGACACTTCGCGGCGGCGGCCGGACACCTCGAAGAGCGCCCGGGTGCTGGGCTTCCGGGCCAGAACGCCTCTGGCCGAGGGCCTGAAGGCGACGGTGGAATGGTGCCGCCAGAACTATCGCTGCGCCCTCCCGCAGGGCAGCGAGCACATCTCCAGTCTTTCCCGCGCCGCCTGAGGACGAGCGATGCCCCGCCTTGCCCTGAAAATCGACCCGCGCGCGGACGTGCAAGACCTGCACCGTCTCGCTGATCGCTGGGAATTGTTGCTGGATCGTTCCGCCCGGCCGCTGGAGCCGGCGCGGACGATCATCCCCGGGTTCGCCGCGGTGAACCTGCTGTTGGGGTTCTTTCCAAACCGCCCGCAGCCCGCCGTGAGCGAAGACGGCACGATCATGGTCTGGTTGGACGGCGAAATCTGGGACCGCGCCAGCGCCCGCGAATACGCTGGGGTAGCCGCAGGGGAGCAGGTCTCCGACACGGAGCTGAGCCTCCGCCTCTACCTCCGCCTGGGCGATTCGTTTTGCGAGCGCGTTAACGGCCAGTTCGTCGCGGCGATTTACGACACCGTTCGCAAACGCCTCCTTGTCTGCAACGACCGGTATGCCTACCGCTCGCTGTTCTGGCGGTTGGACGGCGAGGTCTTCGCTTGCGGCACCGAGATCAAGAGTGTGCTCGCGGCGTTCGACCGGCCCGTTGAGATCGACCCCGCAGGCGTGCTGGAGTTCCTCTCCTACGCCCATGAGTTCGCGGACCGTACCCTGTTCCGCGGCGTGCGCGCCCTGCCGCCCGCCACGCGCCTGGTGATCGAGAGAGGGAAGGTCCACCTCGATCAATACTGGCAGTTCAGCTTCGCGGACATACCCTCTGAGGCGAGCGAGAAGGACCTGCGCGAGGAGCTCGCCACGCGCTTGCGCACGGCATGCAAACGCCAAGCAGGGGGCCCGGGGCGGGTGGGAATCTCGCTGAGCGCCGGGCTCGACAGCCGGATGGTCATCGCCGCCCTCG